>JABAOE010008054.1_pt2 | contig 17417 bp, 16 predicted proteins | sample 7062141 | NCBI WGS metagenome assembly JABAOE01 (sample SAMN14538627, study PRJNA623070) | marine sediment metagenome | biome: marine biome [ENVO:00000428]; feature: marine pelagic biome [ENVO:01000023]; material: deep marine sediment [ENVO:00002113] | place: India: Gulf of Khambhat ... | reverse complement strand
ACATGCGCTTCGACGGGCTGGAGGCGGGGCGGGGCGCCCGCTGATCCGGCCCGGTCCCGGGCGGACGCCCGCCCGCGCGCGAGCCACCCCGGGTCCCTGCCCCGAAAACCCGTAGATTCCTGATCGCGCCGGCATCCGCCGTCCCTTGCTCCCATCGCCCCGCGCCGCCATGAAGACCCGCATCACCGAGCTGTTCGGCATCCGCCACCCGATCATCCAGGGCGGGATGCACTGGGTCGGCTACGCCGAGCTCGCCGCCGCCGTCTCCAACGCCGGCGGCCTCGGAATCGTCACCGCGCTCACGCAGCCGACCCCGGAGGACCTGGCGCGGGAGATCGAGCGCTGCCGCGACATGACCGACGCGCCCTTCGGGGTCAACCTGACCATGCTGCCCGCCTTCCGCGACATCCCCTACGACGAGTACGTGCGCGCGATCGTGGAGGGCGGGATCACGATCGTCGAGACCGCCGGCCGCAACCCGGAGCCCTTCATGCCCGCCTTCCGCGCCGCCGGCATCCGGGTCATCCACAAGTGCACGTCGGTGCGGCACGCGCTCAAGGCGGAGCGCCTCGGATGCGACGCCGCCAGCGTCGACGGCTTCGAGTGCGGTGGCCACCCCGGCGAGGACGACGTCCCGAACATGATCCTCCTGCCCCGCGCGGCCGAGGAGCTCGGCATCCCCTTCGTCGCGTCCGGGGGCATGGCGGACGGCCGCAGCCTGGTCGCGGCGCTCGCGCTCGGCGCGGACGGGATCAACATGGGCACGCGCTTCCTCGCCACCGTCGAGGCGCCCGTGCACGACAACGTCAAGCGCGCCCTGGTCGAGGCCGACGAGCTGCAGACCCGCCTCATCATGCGCCCGCTCCGCAACACCGAGCGCGTGCTCGCCAACCGGGCCGTCGATCGCGTGCTCGAGATCGAGCGCGAGAAGGGAAGCGACGTGACGATCGAGGACATCCGACCTCTCGTCGCCGGCGCCGGGAGCCGGCGCGTGCTCGAGGAGGGGGAGATGGACGCCGGCGCGTGGAGCTGCGGGATGGTGGCCGGGCTGATCCACGACGTCCCCACGTGCGCCGAGCTCATCGAGCGCATCATGCGCGAGGCGGAGGAGATCGTGCGGGGCCGGCTGGCGGGGATGGCGGCGGGGTAGGCGGCGGGTGGTCCGGATCGACGACGATCTCGGCGTTGCGCACGATCCGCTGCTCCCGGCCCGGCTCCGCGTCTTCCGCCGCTCGACCGGCCGGGTCGCCGTCGCATGGTCCTTGCTCCTCACCCCACCGCCGCGGCGATCTCTTCCACCTGCTCGGCCATCGCGTCGACGGCCGCGTGGCCCGCCGCGATCGCCTCGTCGGCCCGGTGGAAGTCGAGGAGCTCGAAGCTCCCGAGGTCGGGATCGAGCACGAGGTCCGGCGGGTCGCCGACCATGCGGCTGCGCATGATCCGGTCCTGCATGATGCTGATCGACGTGCCGATGACCTCGAAGATGCCCGGCTCCGTGGGCTCGTCCGGCTTCAGGGAGTCGATGAGCCCGGATACGATCGCCGGCCACTGCGACGCGTTCGGCCACGGCTCGCTCTTCGATTCGGCCTCCGGGACGCTCGGGGCGAGCTCCTCCGGGGGAGGCGTCCGCCGCCGCCGGATCCGGGGGTACGTGCGCAGGTGCCGGTTCAGGTTCACGCCGATCACGTAGTCGGCGCCGAGCGCCCGGCAGACCGAGACCGGCACCGGGTTCACCACGCCCCCGTCGACGAGCCAGCGGCCCTCGTGCCACACCGGCGTGAACAGCCCCGGAAGGCCGCTGGACGCGCGCACCGCCCGCAGCATCGGGCCCTCGCGCAGCCAGAGCTCGAGGCCCGTGTCGAGCTGCGTCGCCACCGCCGCGAACGGAACGGCAAGGTCCTCGATGTCGTGGTCCTCGATGCGCTCGCGGATCGCGCGCATGAGCCGGTCGCCGCTCATCATCCCCCCGCGGCGCAGGCTCGTGTCGAGGAGGCGCAGCACCTCGACGCGGCTCAGGCCACGCACCCACTGCTCCAGCGTCTCGAGCTGCCCGCTCGCGAACGCCGCGCCCACGAGCGAGCCCACCGACGCGCCGGCCACCACGTCGGGCACGATGCCGCGCCTGGCGAGGCCGCCGAGCACGCCGATGTGGGCCCAGCCGCGGGCCGAGCCGCTCCCTAGCGCCAGGCCGACTTCCGGTTTCGTCACGTGTGCTTCCTCGGGATCTGCGCCGCGAGCCGGCCCGGAGACCGTCCGCGGCGGGCTGACGTCGACGCCCAAGAGTGGTCGAGCCCGGGGCGGTGCGCCATGCACCCGCCCCGAGCGCGAGGCCGGGAATCCCGCTCAGCGCGTGGAGACGCGGGCCACGACCTCCAGCCCGCGGGCCGTGGGGAGGAGCCGCACCGGCCCGGGTGCGGCCCTCGCCCGGGCGTTTCGGTCCTTCGCGGCGCCGATCACGTCCACGATGCCGAAGACGTATCCACCGATCAGCGCGCCGAGCCCCAGGTAGATCGGGACCGCCGACTTGTCCTCTTCCGTCCAGTCGACGATGTCCACCGCTCCCACGAGGAGAAGGGTGGCTCCGCCGACCATGAGGCCGGTCGGCAGGAGTCCCCTCCCCAGATCGCCCACGTAGGCGTAGCCGAGCGGAAGGGGCGGCAAGGCCGCCTGGAGCAGGCCGGCCACGACCGGGCTCCGCTCCCCGGCCGCCTCCTGCGCGGCCGCGGCGTCGAGCGGAGCGGCCGACAGCGGGCTCTGGGCCACGACCGGGACGCAGAGCAGGAGGAGCGTCGCCGTGACCGGGAAGAGCTTCGTCACCATTCCCGGCTCTTCACCCGCGCGCCCTCACCGCGCGAACGCCACCTTGAACGAGTATCCGGGCACCCTCGCCACGTTGACCTCGGCGCCGAGGCTGAGCATCGAGACGCGCACGGCCACGCCCGCGGTGCCCCGCACGCCGAAGACGGTCTCGTCGTCGAGGTCCACCTTGGAGGTGGTCTCGCGTCCGCGGGCCACGTAGCCCGAGACGCCGGCGTAGGGTGAGAGCCTCGACCACTGCGTGCTCGCGAGGACGTCGAGCCCGTAGCTGCCGAACCTCAGGTCCTCGGGGCCGAAGAGCCGCACGTAGCTGAGCCGGGTGGCCACCGCGAGGTTCCGCTCGAGGTCGTCGAGGAGGCCGTACTGGACCTGGCCCCCGAGGAAGCCGTAGTTGGCGCCGACGGACTTCGTGAAGTACGCACCGACGTCGACCCGATCGGAGACACCCGCCCGCAGCATCAGCCCCGGGATGAGGAGCGCGTCGCCGTCGAACAGCCAGTGGGTGGCGTCGGGATGCGAAAAGGTGTCGTTCCAGGCGTCGTCGGCGTCGTCGATCCTCGTGCCCCAATCCAGCACCGCGAGCTCGAAGCTGCGTCGACCCAACGGCCTGGCCGAGACCATCGGCCGGAAGTACGAGACGAGTCCGGCCTCCTCGACGAACTGGTGCCACGACGTCTGCGTCAGGGTCGGGTCGATGACCATGGCGCACTCCTCCCATCGGTCGTTGACGTGAAGCACCTGCGCCGACAGCGGTGGGGCGATCACCCCCAGGGAGAGCAGGCCCACCGTCCCGGCGAGCACCGCCCTCTCCGCGATCATCTTCATTGTGCGTCCTTCTTCCGCGCGGTCGTGCACTCCGAGCATCAAGATCATCCCGGCCGAAGGGGCGGGGCGTCGGGCGGAGGCCACCGGCGGGTGTCGGGTGTTTGCCTCCCGGTGAAGATCCTCAACGAAGGGGTCGGCCTTCGCTCGGCAGCGCGGCGCTCGATCTCCCGGCCGCCGTGAAGGGATGCGCCTCGGCTCGCGTATGATGTCCACCGGACCGGCGACCGCGCCGTCCGCGTCCCTCGAGAGACGGGAGCTGGGATGTTGCGAAGGGTGGCCGCGCGAAGGATCGGCTTCCTGGCGGCGTGCGCCTTCGGCGTGGGCGTGCCACCGACGTCCGGGATCGCCCAGGAGCCGGAGGATGCCGTGATCGGGACTTGGGAGGGGACCCTCTCGGTGCAGGGCACCGAGCTGCGGATCGTGTTCCACCTCGAGGCGTCCGGCGACGGGACGCTGACGGGGACGATGGACAGCCCCGACCAGGGGGCGCTGGGGATCCCGCTGAGCGCGGTCACGGTGGAGGGCCGCGAGGTCACGCTGTCCGTCGCCGTCGCCCAGGGCGAGTATCGCGGCACCCTCTCCGAGTCCGGCGACGCGATCGCCGGCACGTGGAGCCAGGGTCCGGCGAGCTTGCCGCTGGAGGTGCGCAGGACCTCCGGGGCCGCGGAGGGGCCGGCCCGCCCCCAGATGCCCGAGCCGCCGTTCCCCTACCGCACGCTGGACGTGACCTTCCCCAATCGCGGAGCCGGGATCGAGCTCGCGGGCACGCTCACCCTTCCCGAGGGCGCCGGTCCCTTCCCCGGGGCGGTCCTGGTCAGCGGGAGCGGCCCCCAGGACCGCGACGAGACGCTGCTCGGCCACAAGCCCTTCCTCGTCCTGGCCGACCATCTCACCCGTGAGGGCATCGCCGTGCTCAGGTTCGACGACCGGGGCGTCGGCGCTTCGGGGGGAGACTTCGCGTCGGCGACCTCGGAGGACTTCACCGCCGACGCGCTCGCCGCGCTGTCGTTCCTGCGCGCGCGGCCGGAGGTGGCGAGCGACCGCGTCGGGATCGTCGGCCACTCCGAGGGGGGGCTGATCGCCCCGATGGCCGCGAACCGGTCGGCCGACGTCGCCTTCGTCGTGATGCTGGCCGGACCCGGGGTCACCGGCATCGAGATCCTCGAGGCGCAGGGACGGCTCATCAACCGGTCCATGGGCACACCGCCGGAGATCGTCGAGCTGAACGCGCGCATCCAGCGTGGGCTCGCCGACGTGGTGGCCGCCGAGCCGGACCCGGAGACCGCCGAGGAGGAGATGCGCCGGGTGCTGGAGCGGGAGATCGCGGGGCTCTCCCCAGAGCTGCGTGCGGCGGCCGGCGAGCGCCTGGGCGACGAGACGATCCGAGCCACGATCGCCCAGTTCAACTCGCCCTGGTTCCGGTTCTTCCTCCGCCACGACCCGCGCCCCGAGCTGGAGCGGGTCGGCGCGCCCGTCCTCTCGCTGATCGGCGAGAAGGATCTTCAGGTCCCGCCCGGCCTCAACGGCCCCGAGATCGAGGCCGCCCTCTCGCGCGGCGGGAACCCGGACGCGACCGTACGGACGCTTCCGGGGCTCAACCACCTCTTCCAGGAAGCGGACACCGGCGCGCCGGCCGAGTACGCCCGCATCGAGGAGACGATGAGCCCGGCGCTGCTCGAGGCCGTGACCGTCTGGATCCTGGAGCGCTTCTCCGACGGGGCGAGATCGCCGGCCTAACGCCGCCAGACGCCGATGCCGCCCTCGTAGGTGATCTCGGTGCCGAACGGCTCGGAGAGCGCGGCGAGGTGCTCGATGATCCTGCGGCCCAGCTCGGCCGGCGCGATGCGCGGCGTGCCCCGCTGCGAGCGCGGCTCCTTCCACCCGAGCTCGATCGGGTAGAAGCGGATCTCCGAGGCCTCCGTGCCCTCGAAGGTCACCACCGCGACGACGCTCTCGTACCACTCCGAGCCCGTGGGGAAGCCCGTCGTCGGGTTGCCGTCCTCGTCGACGCGGAAGCGGCGGTCGTAGATCTCCGACGCGAGCCGGTCGAGCGGAATGCCGTAGCGGTCGCGCTGGTCGGACGGCATCGGGTCGATCGTCTCGTTCTGGAAGACGAAGTTCGCGAGCGAGTAGAAGATCGGGCGCCCCCGGTAGATCTCGACGCCGCGCAGCTGGTGCGGGCCGTGGATGATGAAGGCGCTCGCGCCCGCGTCGATGACCTGGTGCGTGAACTCGACCATCCACTCCGGAGGCGTCTGCGACGCGTTGCCCGGCTCGTGCGAGTGGCTGTTCACGACGACGTAGTCGGCCTGATCGGTCGCGTTGCGCACCTCGTGGAGCACCCGCTCCCGATCGACGTCGTTCAGGCTGACGACCACGCGGTCGCTCGCGCCGGGATACACGGTCGCGCCGAAGAGGCGCACGGGCGAGCGGTCGTCGTCGGGCACGGCCGCGCCCTGCCTGCGCGCGATCTCCCGCATGGCGGCCATCGTCTCGGGGGACGCCTCGTTGCGGCTGCTCAGCCGGAGCGCGTTCAGCCCGGGACGCCCCCTCACCTCCGGGCCGGCCCTGCCCGCTCGCGACATCGGCGTGTGCGTCGAGGCCATCCCGATGAGCGCCACCCGGCCCTTGGCGGTCTCGAGGTACCCGGGCCGGCTCGCCCAGGCGAGGTTCTCGCCCGTGCCGGCGTGCACGAGCCCCCACTCGTCCATGAGCCGGTTGGTGAGGCGCATGCCCTCCACGCCGTAGTCGGTCGTGTGGTTGTTCGCGCGGTTGAAGAGGTTGAAGCCCATGTCGACGAGGTCCCGCAGCGTCTCGGGGGAGCCCACCTCGTAGTTGCCTCCGTTCTCCGCCTCCGGCCACCCCTCGAACTCCTGCAGGCGGAAGACCGACTGCTCCAGGTTCATGAAGGCCGCGTCGGTGGCGCGGATGACCTCGGCCATCTCGTGGAAGGCCGGGTCGCCCGGGTGGTCGAAGGCCGAGAGCCTACGGTTCATGATCACGTCGCCGACCGCCGCGAGCGTCCAGCGCGCATCCTCCGCGAGCGGAGAGCGCGTCTGCGCGACCGCGGGAGCCGCGGCGAGGTGAGCCGTGGCGGCGAGGACACCGAGGACACGGAGGACGCCGGGGAGCGGGCGCGGGCGGGACGTCGTGCGGGACATGCGATCCCTCCGGAACGGTTCAGGACCCACCAATACGGCGGGCCGGCGTCGCACGCCACCCGAGCGCGGCCGACGCGCCGGGACGCCCCGCGCGCGCGGCGGAGCGACGAATCTGTGGACACTCCGCACCGACGCGCCTATTTGTGGACCCGCCCATCCAGGCGACGTCCGGTCACACCCGTCGAAGGGAGTCCCATGGCCCCCCTAGAGCTCGGCTGCAGGCCTCGGGCCGCATGACCACCCGACGCTGGCAGTCCCTGGCCCCGTACCTCGGCTTCGTCCTCGCGTCGATCGCGGTCCACGGCACCTTCGTGTGGCAGGTCTCCCCGGAGATCCTGTCGGGCGGGTTGATCGACACCGACAGCCACATGCGAATCCTGAGGGTGCAGGAGCTGCGAGACACGTGGCGCTGGTACGACGACGTGTTCGAGCGCAGCAATGCTCCCTGGGGCGAGACCTCCCACTGGACCCGGCCCCTCGACATGGTGCTGTTCGCGGGAGCGCTCCTTCTCGCGCCTGTCACCGGCTTCGCGCGCGGTCTCTACTGGTCGGCGGTCGCGGTCGGCCCCCTCCTCCAGATCCTCACCGGGATCCTCCTGGCGTGGGCGGCCGCGCCCCTCGTCCGATGGCACCGGCTCCTGATGTTCGTGCTGCTCGTGCAGCCGGCGGCCATGGTCTACGCGCTGGCCGGGCGCGCGGATCACCACGGCGTGATCCTGCTCGCCTTCACGGTGACGTTCGGCTACGCGGTCCGCATGCTCCTCGATCCGGATCATCGACGGGCGGCCGTCCTCGCGGGGGTGTGGACCGGCGTGGGCATGTGGATCAGCACGGAGTTTCTCCTGCCCATGGCGGCCCTGCTGGGCGCCTCCGCGCTGCTCTGGGTCCTCCGCGGCGGCGCCTACGGAGCCGCGAACCGCAGGCTGGCGACGGGGCTGGTCGCCGCGACGGCGGTCTCGCTCGTGCTGGAGCGCCCGCCGTCCGGGCTGGCGAGCGTCGAGTACGACAAGCTGTCGGTCGTGCACCTGGCGACCGCCGCCATCGCCCTGGGGTTCTGGCTGATCGCGGCGCGCCGGGACGAGACGCTCCGCCGCCGGGCCTCCGTCGCCGCGGTCGGCGGGGTGCTCTCGCTCTCCCTCGCGTACGTGCTGTTTCCGGCATTCTTCGGCGGGCCCTGGGTCGAGGTCGACCCGGACCTGATGAGGCTCTGGCTCTCGAAGGTCGCCGAGCTGCAGCCGCTGTGGCCGAGCGCGGCGTGGGAGGTGGGGCGCCTCATCTGGTACGTCGGCTCGGCCGTGGCCGCCGTCCCGTACGTGATATGGCTGATCGCCCGCGAGCGTCGGGAGCCGAGCTGGGCCGGCTGGCTGTTCGTCGGGATCTGTCTCGCGATGTTCCTCGTCACGGCGCTCTTCCGCGTGCGCTTCTCCGCCTTCGCGGAGCTCCTGGCGGCCGTGCTCGCCGTGGACCTCATCCATCGGGCCTGCCACGCCCTGCGCCGCGTCGAGCCTCCGGCGCTTCGCGGACTGGCACGGGGCGCGGTCGCGGCCGCGGTGCTGACGGGTCCGCTCCTCTTGGGGGGCGCGATCTGGGCGCGAAACCGACCGGAAGCGGCAGCGCAGGCCACGGGGCAGGCGCTCTGCTCCCTTCAGGATCTGTCCCGGTTCCTCGCCTCCGAGCCGGCGTTCGCCGATTCGACCCTCACGATCGCTGCCCACGTGGACTTCGGCCCGGAGCTCCTGTACCGCACCCGTCACCGGGTCCTGGCGACACCCTACCACCGCAATCGCGACGGGGTCTTGGACACCCACCGCCTCCTGGCGTCGGCCGACGCCGATGCGGGCCGCGACATCGTCCGAGCCCGCGGCGTCCACCTCGTCCTCCTGTGTCCGACCCGCGACCGGGGCTTCTTCCTGGAGGACTCGGAGGCGGGATCGCTCTACCAGCGGCTCGTGGACCGGCAGCCACCCGCCTGGCTGGCGGAGGTGGCGCTGCCGCCAGGCCTTTCCGACGGCTTTCTCCTGTACGAGGTGTCCGACTGAGGCCGTCGCGGGCGTTCGGCGGCCGCTCGCCCGAGCCGCGGATCGCCGGGTGCGTCAGGCGATGCTTCGCTCGACGAGGCGCGCGTGCACGGCCTCGGCTCGGTCGACCAGCCCGGAGTCGGGCGTGCGCTCGGGCGTCCAGCGCCGCGGGGTGCGAACCCTCTGCGCGGCGTGGGCGCCGAGGCGCCCCGGGGCGAGCCCGAGCGCGTCGTCGAGGCCGCTGAGCGCGCCCCCCGGATCTCCGCAGAGCCGATCGAACGAGAGGAAGCGCGCGCCGGCGTCCGTCTCGAGAAGCGCCTCGAAGGCCCGGACCCAATACGCGAGCCAGTACTCGAGCCGGGTCGGGTCCTCGCCGTATCCCGTGCCTTCGTCGGTCAGGCGCGGGAAGGCGAACGGGCGGTGCAGCGCACCGAACTCGAAGTGGCCGACGTCGGCCATGTATCGCCGCGAGAAGGGCTCCCGCTCGTGGACCTCCAGGAAGCGCCGGTGCTGAGCGAGCAGCGAGCCCGCGTGATCGACCGGAGCCCGGAACGGCACCAGGATCGTGCAGTCGCCGAAGACCCGACGGAGAAGCGGAATGCGGGCGATGTTTCCGTTGTTCTTGGAGACGTATCGCCCCTGCTCCACCGGCCTCGAGCGGAGCGCCACGAGCTTGCGGACGTGCTCGCGGAAGAAGCGCTCGAACTCCGGTCGCGTCTCGCCCGCGGACCACAGGGCGATGGATCTCCGTCCGTACTTCTCCGGCCAGAACGCCTTCCACATCACCTCTTCGAAGGCCTCGGGACTGTCGATGCCGATCGTGACCCCGTCCGCGTGGGCCCGCTCCCGCTGCGACACGCCCGATCGGATCCCCCGCGAGACCCGATCCCAGAGGAGCGGCGCGAGCACGAAGGGCATGTCCCGGTAGCTGTGGGCGGCGAACTCGGGGAGCTCGGCCACGAGGTCGAGGAGGAGGGTCGTACCCGCTCGAGGAAGCGACGTGATGAAGACGGGTCGGCGCACGGGAGCGCCGGCATACTGTCGAGCGAGGAGCGCGGACTCGACATCCGATGCCGCGCGTTGGGCGGCCGATCCCGCGAAGGCGACCCGGTGGAGCGCCCGATCGAGCCTCGAGTAGTGTGCCTCGAAGCTCATCCTCCGGGACGCAGCTTCGACAGGATGATCACCGAGGCGGTCAGGCCGACGATCGCCGGCCAGGACATGAGCCAGCGTGTCGACTCGGCCACCGTTCCCACGCCGAGCAGCTGAGACGCGACGAGGACGGCGGTGGCCGCGACGATCGCCGCCGAGCCCTTGAGCAGGATCGAGACGAAGGAGCCGAGGAGGGACATCGACGCGGCGCGGGCGAGGCGCTCCTTCTCCGCATCGCTCACGGTCCGGTCGCGCAGCCCGGAACCCGCCGCCTGGCTGGCCCGTACGGCTCGACGCGCCTCTTCGACCACACGGAGCTGATCGAAGCTGACGAGAAACGCCAGCGCCGCGGCGAGGGCCGGTATCCGCTCCACGTCCCCGTGCCCGCCGGCCTACGAAGGCTCGGATTGGGCCGATCCTCGTCGCAGGAAGCGCTTGATGGGGTACCAGACGAACCCGAAGATCCCGAGGAAGATGCCCCCGACCAGGGCCAGGGCGGCGCCGATCACGGTGAGCCCCGCACCCGGGCCCACGTACGCATGAGCGGGCTCGGGCGCGAGGAGAAGCCCGGCCGCCGACAACAAGATGCAGAAGGTGATGCTCTTCATGAGCTGAGCCCCGTTTTCGTTCGTTGCCTCGAAGTCACTCGCATTCCCAGTCCACGCCCTCGAAGTAGTCGGGGGGGTAGCGGAGGGCGTCGTTGACCGTGGCCACGCTCGCATCGTCATAGCGGTTGACGTACTGCCAAACGACGTCCCCGGCTTCGCCCACCTCGATCACGCGCCCCTCGTCGTAGACCGTGAGGAGGAGGTTCCCGTTGGGAAGCACCTGGTGCTTGCCTCGGACACGCGTGTACATCTCCTCGTCGGGCCCGCGTCCGTACAGGACCTCGACGCTTCCGTCGCGGGGATCGAGCCCCATCACGTTCGAGCCGCCGAAGACCCTGCCCCGCGACTCGTCCGTGTTGTTGTTGAAGACCGTGATGACCCCGCCCGGCTGCCAGTCCGGATCGTGCTGCCGGATCCACGGGCCCGTCTGGTGCCACTTGACCTCGTTCCGGTCCGGGTCGATGACGACGAGCAGGTTGCGGTGCCGCAGCGACAGCAGAAGATCCCCCGGGGCGAACTGGGGAAAGTCGGCGGCCAGCGCGGTCGGCAGCTCCTCGATGTCGTTCAGGTGCACGATCTCGCCGAGATATCTCGGGTTGTCGCGGCCCGTGGCATTCACGCCGAAGCTCCCGGACGCCGTCAGGACGCCGGCGAGGCCGTTCTCGAGGAGGAAGCGCGGCACGGAGATCTCGTCCACGATCTCGCCCTCGGGCGAGACGCGGAGCAACAGGTCCTCCTCGTAGGCTCCCAGGTAGGGAGGGAGGTGCGTGGAGTCCCTCACCACCCTGCGGCCGCCGACCCAGTAGCCGCCGCGCTCGGAGATCTCGATCGAGTGATGGGTCATGTGCGGCACGGTCCACGACTCCGCGCCGCAACGGTCGAGCTTGACCAGCCCCCCATACTCGAAGTTGAAGACGACGGACCCGTCGGGCAGCGCGAGCGCCCCGTGCACGTCGACGTTCCATTCCGTGGCGGGCGGGCGGTCGACATGGTCCTGCGTCGGAAAGAGATCGAAGTAGCTCACGCGCCACCGCCGTACCACGGCTCCGTCGAGGCTCACGAGCCTGATCTCGTTGGATTCGTCGAAGAACCCCGACAGCAGGGTCAGGCCCGGCGAAGCCTCGGCCTTCCGAACGGTCACCCCGTCCCCTTCGTGGCGCGCGTCACGGATGAACTCGGTCGGCGACGTGCCCAGCAGGGTCTCCTTCTGAGACCAGACGTCCCCGAACGACGCGATGGCGAACTCGAGCTGCGGGTAGGGGAAAAGCTGCCGGGATCCAGACAGGAACCCGTACGCGAACGCCACCAGGCAGAGCGAAAAGATGAACAACCTTCGAGCGGATTCGTCTTCCCCCGACATACCGCGACGGCCCTTGCGTTGAGTGCGTCCGATCGGCTCGTTACCTGGCATAGTAACCCACGCTCGTCGCGCATTGCCATGATTTCGACAGGGCCGAGAGGCGAGCGGACCAAGGGTGCGACAGCGCGCGCGACACCCGGATTTCGCTGGGCCCCCGATTGCCGCCCACCCCGCCCCGGCGTACTCTGACGCGCCGGTCCGGCACGGTCCGGCGCCGGTCCGGCACGGTCCGCCATCCGCACCTTCCGCACGAGGAGCCCTGCCATGTCGATCTCCAGACGCGACGCGATCGCGGTATCGGGAACCGCCCTCGCGGGGCTCGCCGTCGGCGGGCTGCATCCCCGCACGCTGGGCGCCCAGGCCACCGGGCAGAGCCAGGAGTTCCCCGACCGGCTCGAGACCGTCGAGCCGCGCGACGGCTTCCCCGTGGACCTGCCGCTCGAGCCCGACGGGTCGGCTCCGGAGCACCCGGAGTCGGCGGCCGGGCCGATCGAGGGCCGCCTGATGTGGCGGACGCCCGACCGCACGGCCCCGGTCATCGAGTACGACTACACGAGGATGGCGATCCGCGTCGACACGCGCGGGCTGGGCACCAAGCGCGGCACGCTCCGCTTCTCCGACCTGGAGCCCCTGCCCCGGATCTCGCGCACCTTCCTGATGCAGTGCGGCGCGCCGCTGCCGAGCGGCATCGTCAAGTGGACCGGCGTGCGCTTCAGCGACTTCGCGGACATGCTGGGCCTGGTGCCCGGGGCGCACTACTGCCGCCTCACGGCCTCCGACGGCCACATCGTCGACGAGTCCGTGGCGGAGCTCCGCCACCCGCAGGTGATGCTCGCGTGGCTCATGAACGACGAGCCGATCCCGCCCCGGCACGGCGCGCCGCTGCGCCTGGTCATGCCGTTCCGCTACGGGAACCGCAGCATCAAGGCGATCACCGACATCATCTTCGGCACGCCCGGGCTGCCCCGGGCGGGGGCGTAGCGGCCCGCCCGAAAGGTGACGTCCGCCATGAGCGAGGGCCGCGGGAGCTCCCCGCTCGAAGGGTCGACCGGCCGGTGATGCGGGCCTCGGACCGGCGCCTCCCGCTCCTCGTCGCGCTCTTCGTCGGGAGCGGCTGCGCCGCGCTCATCTACGAGATCGTCTGGTACCAGCTCCTCTCCCTGATCGTCGGCTCGTCGGCGATCTCGCTGGGCGTGCTGCTCGCGACCTTCATGGGCGGGATGTGCATCGGAAGCATCGGCCTGGCGCGGGTGGTGTCCGAGCGGCCCCACCCGCTGCAGGTGTACGCGCTGCTGGAGCTGGGCATCGGCGTCTTCGGCCTGCTCGTGCTCTGGCTGCTGCCCCACGTCGGCGGCCTCTACACGTCGATCGGAGGGCCCGGCCTGCCGGGGATCCTGCTGCGCGCCCTCTTCTGCGCGCTCTTCCTCCTGCCCCCGACGATCATGATGGGAGCCACGCTCCCGGCGATCTCGCGGTGGGTGGAGACCACCCCGACCGGCGTGTCGTGGCTCGGCTTCTTCTACGGCGGCAACACCTTCGGCGCCGTGCTCGGGTGCCTCGTCGCCGGCTTCTACCTGCTCCGGGTCCACGACGTGGCGATCGCCACGTACGCCGCGGTCGCCCTCAACGTGGCCGTGGCCGCGGTCGGCCTCGCGCTCGCGCGCTCCACGGCGTACACCCCCCGCGAGAGCGCGCCCGACGAGCGCCCGATCACGATGGCGCCCGGAGCTCCGGTCGTCCTCGTCGTGATCGGCATGTCGGGCGCGACCGCGCTCGGCGCCGAGGTCGTCTGGACGCGGCTCATGACGCTGAACTTCGGGGGCACGACCTACACGTTCTCGCTGATCCTGGCGTCCTTCCTGTTCGGGATCGGGCTCGGCAGCGGCGTCGGCTCCTTCCTCGCGCGCTTCGTCGCGGACGCGCGGAGCGCGCTGGGCTGGGCGCAGGCGCTCGTCGTGGTCGGCCTGGCGTGGGCCGGCTACGTCCTCACGGGCGCGCTCCCCAACTGGCCCGTCAACCCGTCGATCTCGACGCCCTGGTACAACTTCCAGTTCGACTTCTTCCGCGCCGTGCTCACCGCGCTGCCGGCCGCGGCCCTGTGGGGCGCCAGCTTCCCGCTCGCGCTGGCCGCGGTGGCCGAGCGGGGACAGGACGCGGGCCGGCTCGTGGGGCGCGTGTACGCCGCGAACACCGTCGGCGCCATCTTCGGGGCGCTGCTCTCGGCGGTCGTGCTGATCGGCTGGGTCGGCACCCAGAGCACGCAGCGCATCATGCTCGCGCTCGCCGCCCTGGGCGCGCTGCTGCTGCTCGTGCCGCGGCCGGAGACGCCGGGCGAGGGCACCGTCGCGGACTTGAGCGGGCTCATTCGGGGCGCCGCGGTGCTGGTGGTCGCCGTGCTGCTCGGCGGCAGCATCGCCGCGCCCCCGCCGCTGCTCGTCGGGTTCGGCCGGTACGCCCCCACCTACGTCGGATACGACTACGACTTCGTCTTCGTCGGGGAGGGCATGAACTCGTCGATGGCGGTCAGCCGGCTGCCGAACGGCGTCCTCAACTACCACAACGCGGGCAAGGTGCAGGCCTCGAGCGAGCCGCAGGACATGCGCCTGCAGCGCATGCTCGGCCACCTCACCACGCTCCTGCCCGAGCGGCCGAGATCGGTCATGGTGATCGGCTGCGGCGCGGGCGTGACGGCCGGGGCCGTCAGCATCGACCCCGCCGTCGAGGAGCTGACGATCGTCGAGATCGAGCCGCTCGTCCCGGAGGTGGTCGCGGCCCTCTTCGGCGAGCACAACTTCGGCGTCATCGACAACCCGAAGACCGAGGTCGTCGTGGACGACGCGAGGCACTTCCTCCTCACCACGGACCGGACCTTCGACGCGATCACCTCCGACCCCTTCGACCCCTGGGTCAAGGGCGCCGCGACGCTGTACACCGAGGAGTTCTGGCGCGAGGCGGACGAGCACCTCAACCCCGGTGGCGTCGTCACCGTCTTCGTCCAGCTCTACGAGAGCAACCTCGAGGCCGTGAAGAGCGAGGTCGCCACCTTCCTGGAGGTCTTTCCGCAGGGCATGGTGTTCGCCAACCTGGCCTTCGGCGAAGGCTACGACGTCGTCATGCTCGCGCAGAAGGACCCCGCGCCGATCGACCTCGACGCGATGGACGCCAAGCTGGCCTCGCCCGAGTACGGGCCGCTGGCCCAGTCCCTCGCCGAGGTCGGCTTCTTCTCGGCCCCGCAGCTCATGGCGACGTTCGCCGCCAAGAGGCCCGAGATCGATCCGTGGCTCGCGGACGCGCAGATCAACCGCGACCGCAACCTGCGCCTGCAATACCTCGCCGGCCTCGGGGTCAACCTGTACGAGGCCGACCCCATCTACCGGGACATGGCCCGCTTCCGCACCTACCCCGAGGGCCTCTTCACCGGCTCCCCGGCGCGGATCTCCGAGCTGCTGCTGGCGTGGGAGGCGGGGGGCTGAGGAGAGGCGTCAGGGCCTGGGCACCGGGTGCCCAGAATGTTATATTTGTTGTGCGCCTGCTGAGGCGCCCCAGCGATTTGCGACGATTGCAGCTGGGTGATCAACCTGCTAAACCGTCCGGGGGTCCCGTGCGGCAGCAGTCGCGCGGGACCCCTCGTTGTTTGTAAGGATCCGAAGTCCGGCCGGCGGCCCTCCGGGGCCCCGGCGGAGCGCGCGCTTTGATACGACAGCTTGGCGGGCGCGCTCCCGAGAACGGCACTCCGCCTAAAGCGTCGGAAGGCCTCATGCCGCCCGTCGGCGTGGGGCCTTTCGGCTTCCCTTCACCTCAGGAGGAGGCCCCATGAGCATCGACCTCGACTTCCGCCCCACCGGCTACGCCGACTTCGACGACCCCGTCTCCCTCGCGCTCAACGGCATCAAGGGCCAGATGCGCCGCGAGATGGTGCGCGACATGCTCGCCGCCGAGGGCGAGAAGCGCGCCCTGTACGACGAGCTCCTCGGCCCGTTGGACGAGCACCTCCTCGAAGAGCGGGTTCCCGAGGAGAGGATCCAGGCGGTGAGCCGTTCCCTGGGGCCGGCGTGGATGGGAGGCGAGTACCTCCCCGACCTGGCCGGTCGCGAGGTGGAGATCGCGCGCGTCGTCCTCGCGTCCGTCTTGGGGGACGTCTTCTCCGTCCGCGCCTGCCTGGTCGAGGGCGGCTACCGGTACTCGATGGTGGACGAGTACGCGACCGACTTCCGCGTGACGCCGAAGGCCTCGCCGCGGACCCTCACGCTCGGAGAGCTCATCGGCCTCATCGATTCGGTGGACGACGGCGTCGAGAGCCCGGACGGCTTCGTGGAGGCGTGGTGGTGGCAGCAGTGGGAGTGCGGCGACGCGCCGGAGCGGTGCACCGCGTTCGCCCGGGTCGAGTCCGAGCAGTACCCGCAGCTCGCGGCGCACTACGAGGCGAGGGCCCGGCAGTGGAGGATCGCGCGGGCGGCCGAGGCGGCGGGTCAGACGGGGGAGGAGCGATGATGGTCCGGGGCGCGCCGCCCCGTCCGGCCATCGGTTGCCGATCGCCCGCCCGGCGGCCGCGGCTACCGTCGACTTCCCGCCTGTCCCCACTCGGACATGAAGGCGGTGACGAAGTCGTGGGCCTGCTCGGCCTCGACCGCGTACCGGGCCAGGCTCAGCGCCGTCGTGAGGGCGACGTGGTACCCCTCCGACCGCGCCGCCACCGCCCGCCGGTACGCCGGGTGCGCGTCGTTGACCCACACGGTCGACTCGAGCAGGCGGCCGAGCTCGGGGTCATCCGGCCGGCTCTCGAAGCCGATCTCGAGACCGAAGCGGGCGGGGCGCTTGCGTCCGCTCTCGGAGGGAACCGGGCCCGTCGGCACCCGGCCCACCGCCTCGGCGGCGGAGCCGTCCGCCGGCGCCTCGGACGCGGCCTCGGGAGCGCCCGGCCGGCCGGGCCCGGGGGACTTCGGCTCGCCGGCCTCGGCGAGGGGCGGCACGGGGCCCACCACGTCGTCGGCCTTGCCGAACGCGATCGTCTTCTGACCGCCCCGTGCGCGCTCGGCCAGTGTGGCGAGGACGGGAAAGTCGTCGGCCAGGCCCGCGATGACCGAGCGGAGGTCCCGCTCCAGGGTCCGGGTGCGCCTGGGCCCGACGGAGGCGCTTCGCGGTGCCTCGCCCCACTCGCGCAGCTGCTTCGCCACCACGTCCTGGAGGGCCTTGCGGTAGGCGAGGAACGTCTGGGCACGGTCGCCCCGGCGGACGAAGTCGGCCTTGTTGAGCGTGAGGGCCTCGACGAGCGAGGGGACCTCGATGAGCCCCGTGATTCCGTCGGCCTCGCCCGGGGAGAGCCCCAGCCAGTCCCAGCCGCGCTTGATCACCTTGCCCAGCGTGCTCACCGCCACCCCGCGCTCCTCGTCCGTCAGCTCCTCGTCGCGCAGCAGATACCCTACGCCCGACGGCTTGCGCTGACGCCCGACCCGGACCGCGATCGGGACCCGGTCGC
>JABAOE010000177.1_pt1 | contig 17425 bp, 19 predicted proteins | sample 7062141 | NCBI WGS metagenome assembly JABAOE01 (sample SAMN14538627, study PRJNA623070) | marine sediment metagenome | biome: marine biome [ENVO:00000428]; feature: marine pelagic biome [ENVO:01000023]; material: deep marine sediment [ENVO:00002113] | place: India: Gulf of Khambhat ... | reverse complement strand
TCTACATGCCGATGATCCCCGAGCTCCCGGTCGCCATGCTCGCCTGCACCCGCATCGGCGCGGCCCACTCGGTGATCTTCGGCGGCTTCTCGCCCGACGCGATCGTCGACCGGTGCGCGGACGCCAGCGCGCGGCTGATCATCACCGCCGACGCGGGCTACCGCCGTGGCGAGCCGTCGGCGCTCAAGGCCAACGTCGACGCCGCCCTGTCCGGTGACGGCTCGACGGTCGAGAACGTGATCGTCGTGAACCGGTGCGACACCGACCCGCCCATGGTCGAGGGCCGGGACCACTGGTGGCACGACCTGATGGCCGCCGCCGACCCCCACTGCCCGGCCGAGCCGATGGACTCCGAGCACCTGCTCTACCTGCTCTACACCTCGGGCACCACGGCCAAGCCGAAGGGGATCATGCACACGACGGGCGGCTACCTCACGCAGGTGGCGTTCACCCACAAGTACGTGTTCGACCTGAAGCCCGAGACCGACGTCTACTGGTGCGCGGCCGACATCGGCTGGGTGACCGGGCACAGCTACATCGTCTACGGCCCGCTCACCAACGGCTGCACGTCGGTGATGTACGAGGGCACGCCGGACACGCCCCGACCCGAGGAGCGCGAGGGCGACCGGGCGGCGTGGAAGAAGGACCGGCTGTGGGACATCATCGAGCGCTACGGCGTCACCCAGCTCTACACCGCGCCCACCGCCATCCGGACGTTCATGAAGTGGGGCCCGGAGTGGCCCGACGGGCGTGATCTGTCGTCGCTGCGGCTGCTCGGCACCGTGGGCGAGCCGATCAACCCCGAGGCGTGGATGTGGTACCACGAGCACATCGGCGGCGGGACGTGCCCGATCGTCGACACGTGGTGGCAGACCGAGACCGGCGGCCACATGATCACGCCGCTGCCCGGCGTCACCACCACCAAGCCCGGATCGGGTTGCCACCCGATCCCGGGGACGTTCGCCGAGGTGGTCGACGACGACGGCAACGTCGTCACCGAGGGCGGCGGCTACCTGACCCTCACCCGCCCCTGGCCGGGGATGCTGCGGGGCATCTGGGGCGATCCGGAGCGTTATCGGAAGACGTACTGGTCGACCTACGAGGGTCGCTATTTCGCCGGTGACGGTGCCCGGGTCGACGCCGACGGGTATCTGTGGATCCTGGGGCGGGTCGACGACGTGATGAACGTGTCGGGCCATCGCATCGGGACCACCGAGGTGGAGAGCGCGCTGGTCGCCCACCCGGCGGTGGCCGAGGCCGCGGTGGTCGGCGCCCGGGACGAGCTGACCGGCCAGGCGATCGTCGGCTACGTGATCCTGGTCGGTTCGGTCGAGCCGAGCGAGGACCTGCGCGAGGAGGTCCGCCGGCACGTCGCCACCAAGCTCGGTCCGACCGCCCGACCCAAGGCCGTGTTCCTGGTACCCGACCTGCCCAAGACCCGGTCGGGCAAGATCATGCGCCGCCTGCTGCGCGACATCGCCGAGGGCCACGCGCTCGGCGACACGACCACCCTGGCCGACCCGAACGTGGTGGCCGCGATCCGGGAGGGGGCGGCAGCCTCGGACGAGGAGTGAGCGCCGACACCCACTGGGTTCATCTGAGCGAGCGCGGCTTCGATCTCCCCGTCGCGATCTTCGATCTCGACGGGGTGCTGTCCGACGCGGCGCACCGCCAGCACTTCCTGGCCTCGAACCCCCCCGACTGGGAGGGATTCGGATCGCTCGCCCACCTCGACGAGCCGATCGAGCCCGGCCGCCGCCGTCTCGCCGAACTCCGTGAGGATCATCACATCTCGGTGGTCACCGCCCGGCCCGCCGACATGAGGGAGGTCACCGTCGCCTGGTTCGACCGCCACCGGATCGACGTGGATCTCGTGGTGTTCCGGGCCAGTCACGACCGCCGTCCCTCCCAGGACGTGAAACGGGAGGTGCTGTACCAGATCCGGGATCTCGGTGGCGAGGTCCGGATCGCCTACGACGACGACCTCGACAACGTCGAGATGTACGGCCGGGCCGGCGTCCATGTCGTCTACGTCCACTCGGGGTACTACGACCAGGGCAAGATCTGAGCCGACCGCGCCCGGTGCCCTTCACGTGGAATTTCGGCGGGGTCGCGTACCGTTGAGGTCCACAGGAGGTGGTGTACCACCATGGTCAACACTGCGAAGACCTTCGCGCTTCTCGCCGCCCTCGGCGGCATCATCATCGTCGGGGGTGGCGCTCTCGGCGGTCGGGGGGGCCTCACGATCGGCCTCGTGATCGCGCTGATCATGGCCGGCGGTTCGTACTGGTTCAGCGACAAGCTGGCCATCGCCTCGGCCAAGGCCAAGCCGGTCACGCGGGAGGAGGCCCCCCAGTACTACGAGATCATGGAAGAGCTGACGCAACGGGCCGACATGCCCATGCCCCGGCTCTACATCTCGCCGAACCCCCAGCCCAACGCGTTCGCCACGGGCCGCAACCCGAACCACGCCGCGGTGGCGGTGACGGTCGGCCTGCTCGACGCCATGAGCTGGGACCAGGTGCGGGGCGTGCTGGCCCACGAGCTGGCCCACATCCGCAACCGCGACATCCTGATCGGCTCCGTGGCGGCCGCCATCGGCATGGCCATCACCTTCGCGGCCCGGATGGTCATGTGGGGCGCGATGTTCGGCGGCCGGGGGGGCCGGGACCGCAACGTCTTCGGCGAACTGGCCTTCGCCATCCTCGCCCCGATCGCGGCGATGATGATCCAGGCCGCGGTCAGCCGGAGCCGTGAGTTCCAGGCCGACGAGTCGGCGGCCAAGCTCATCGGGACCGGCGAACCGCTGGCCCAGGCGCTCGAGCGGCTCGAGAACTACGCCAACCAGATCCCGGTGGCGGTCGACCCCAACCAGGCCAGCAACTACATCATCAACCCGTTGAGCGCCCAGGCCCGGGGGGGCGGGATGACGAAGCTGTTCAGCACCCACCCGCCCACCGAGGCCCGGGTCGCCCGCCTCCGGAGCCTGTCGCTCTAGTCGCGGAAGTTCGTGTACTGGAGGGGGAGGCCGAAGTCCCCCTCCTTCAGCGCGGCGATCACCTTCTGCAGGTCGTCGCGCTTCTTGCCCTGGACCCGGAGCTGGTCGCCCTGGGTCGAGGACTGGATGCCCTTCAGGCTCAGGCCCTTGATGAACTTGTTGAGCTCCTTGGCCTTCTCGGCGGAGATGCCGGCCTGGAGGGCGGCCGTCTGGCGCACCGATCCGCCCGACGCGGGCTCGACGGTGCCGTAGTCGAGCACCTTCAGGCTGACCTTCCGTTTCACCAGCTTCTCCTCGAGGACCTGGCGCAGGGCACCGAGCCGGTCCTCCGATGACGACGCCATGTTGATGACCCCGTCGCCCAGCTCCACGGAGGAGTCGGTGTTCTTGAAGTCGAACCGCTGGTTGACCTCGCGAGCGGCCTGATCGACCGCGTTGCGGACCTCCTGCTCGTCGACCTCGGAAACCACGTCGAATGTCGGCATGGCGGGAACGTACCAAACCGCCGGCGTCGGTCCACGCGCCGCCTCGACCCGAGGTTCTCAACACCGGGACGCGGATGCCGATTCAGAGATCATGCGGAACCTGCGCTACGGCGCGATCGCGACCGGGACGGTCTATCTCACCTGGCGCCTGACCATGACGTGGCAGGGTGCCAATCCGGTCATGTTCTTCCTGCTCTTCGCGGCGGAGGCGTTCGGGTTCGTGCGCCTGTTGACGGAGACGTCGCTGCTCGGCGATCTCCGACCCGCCACCCGCACCCCGGAGAAGGCCCTCGCCCCCGACGCCGACGTCGTGGTCGTGGTGACCGACGAACCGGCCAGCGAGGTCCGGGCCGCGGTGCTGTCGGCCAAGCTGATCCGCGGGTACCGGGCCCTTCGCCTCGTCGACCGGGACGACCGGCCCGACGTCGCCGAGATCGCCGGTCACTTCGACGTCGAGCGCGTCGTCGGCGGCGCCGGGGCCGACCTCGGCGCGTTGATCGACGAGGCGCTGGCGCAGTGCGGGTCCCTCTTCACCCTCCTGATGCCCGCCGACGTCGTGGTGCTTCCCGACATCCTCGAGGTGTCGGCCCCCGCCTTCGATGACCCGGAGGTCGGCGTGGTCGTCTCCCGGGTCGAGAACACCAACGCCGTCGACGCCGTCGATTTCGGAGGCTACGGCGACCACCTCCTGCGGCACGAACTGATGGTGAGCAAGCTCGACGATGCCGGCGCCCTGCCCTGGTGGCCGGGCATGGCGGTCGTCCGCCGCAGCGCCATCCGCGAGATCGACGGGATGAGCCGTGGCCGGCAGGGCGTCACCATGTCGACGGGACTGCGGCTCCAGGCGGCGGGCTGGCGCATCACCGACGTGCCGGTGGTGGTGGCCCGGAGGCTCGCGCCGTGGACCGACGACCGGCAGCTCCACCGTTCCGCCCGTGACCTGCACGAGCGTCTGTCGGTCCTGGTCGACAAGGAGGCGGGGACCCGCCATGAGCGCTCGACCCGCCTGCAACGCCGGGTGTACCGCAGCGCCGATCTGCAGGTCGGCCGGGGGATCCAGCGCCTGGTGCTGATCGGTCTGCTCGGCATCGTGCTGTTCACGTCCGCGGTGCCCCTGGTGGCCAACCCCGCGTTGCTCGTCCCGCTCTGGGGTGCGTGGATGTCGTTCTCGTTGCTGTATCGGCGGGAGGCGACGCTGGCCGTGGGCTTCGTTCCCTGGATGGTCAGCGATCTCCGTCTGCTCACCACCGATCTCGCGGTCGCGTTCCGGGCGCTGCCCGGCCGGGAACTCGGCAGCGATCTCGTCGACCCCGCCCCGGGCCGCATGACCCGTCGCGTCCTGCTGCTCGGCCTCCAGATCGGCTTGGCCGCCGCCCTGGCCCTGATCGGACTGGGCATCGTGCGGCCCGAGCAGGGTGACTTCACCACGCTCGCCGCCCTCGCCATCACGGCGTGGCTGTGGGTGATGGTGTTCCGGGCCCGTTCCGCTCTCCGGGTCCGTCAGTTGCGGCAGAGCTTCCGGACCCACGAGCACCTCGCCGTGCTCGCCGCCGAGGGGCGGATGGCCGTCGTCGGAGTGTCGCCGTTCGGGATCGACGTGCTGTCGAAGGCGCCGATGCACGTCGGCCAGAAGCTGCGGATCGCGTTCGCGCTGCCCCGGGTCGAGGGACCCGACCAGCGTTTCGAGGTGAGCACCTCCGTGCGGCGAAGCGGACCGGAAGGCGGTCACCACCGGGCCTACCTGCGCTTCTCCCAGCTGACCGACGCCGAGGTCGACCGCATCACCGAGTACTGCGCGGTGGTCGCGGGGGAGCGGCTCCTGCGGGACGCGGCGGCGCCGGTCGACGCCTCGATGGTGCAATCCGTCGCCCGGGTCGTGCGCTGATCCCCGCGTCGCACGACCCCGCGGGACCGGTAGTCTTTCCGGGTCCGGGGTCGGTGCCCGAGTGGCCAAAGGGAACGGGCTGTAAACCCGTCGGCGTACGCCTTCGAAGGTTCGAATCCTTCCCGGCCCACAACGGACGCGAGACCCGGCGCCCGGCGTCGGGTCTCGTGCGTCGTGACCTCGGGTTCCGGGCTCAGCCGAGCATCCGCTGCATGACGACCACGTCGAGCCAGCGGCCGAACTTGCGGCCCACCTCGCGCTCGGTGCCCACCACCTCGAACCCGCAGGCCCGGTGCAGGGCGACGCTGGCGTCCTGGCCACCCGAGATGTGGGCGATGATCGTGTGGAATCCCCGGGATGTGGCGGTCCCGATCAGCTCGTCCATCAGGGCCCGGCCCACCCCCCGACCCCTGGACTCGTGGCTGACGTAGACGCTGTTCTCCACCGTGGTGCGATAGGCGGGGCGCTCCCGGTACGGCGACAGGCTCGCGAACCCCACCACCTGCCCGTCGAGTTCGGCGACGACCACCCCCAGGGCCCCCATGCGATCCTCGAGCCAGGCCCGCTGTTCCGCCGATGTCCTCGGGACGATGTCGAAGGTGGACGTGGTGTGCTCCACCTCGTGGTTGTAGATGCGGCGGAGATCCTCGGCGTCGCCCATCGTCGCGTGGCGCAGCTTCATCGTCGCCACGCTACTTGCGTGCTTTGATGGGTCCGTGGCTCGAAACGTGCTGGGCGGGGAGTTGGTCGACTGCGGGACCGATCCGATGACGGGCTTCTTCCGCGACGGCTGCTGCAACACCGGCGAGGAGGACCTCGGTTCCCACACCGTGTGCACGGTGGTGACCGCCCGCTTCCTCGAGTTCTCCAAGGAGGCGGGCAACGACCTGTCGACGCCCCGGCCCGCCTACGGGTTCCCCGGCCTCCAGCCGGGGGACGGCTGGTGCGTGTGCGCCTCCCGCTGGCTGGAGGCGGCCCTGGCGGGGGCAGCCGCGCCGGTGCGGCTCACGGCGACCCACCAGCGGGCCCTCGAGGTGGTCCCGCTCCAGATGCTGCGGGCCCATGCCGTCGACGCCGACAACTGAACGTCGCGCCCGGGTCAGCCCGATGCGGCGCGCACGTCGCGGGCCACGTCGGACCAGCGGTCGAGGACGTCGGGATCCCGGGCCACCTGACTCGACGCCGTGTAGGTCATCAGCCGGAGCGACGGCGCCACGTCGCGGTAGCGCTCGACGAGCTTCGACCCGAGTTCGGACCACGTGCCGGACACCGTGTAGTGGTCCAGCACGTCGTCGGTGATGCAGCCGACCATGCCCGCCAGGTCGCCGTCCCGCTGGAGTCGGTGGAGTTCCTGGCTCAACCCCTCGAAGCCGTGGGTCTCGAACACGGGGGAGTAGGTCCGGGTCGACCCGTAGAAGGCGATCATCCCCCGGGCGTCCTCGCGGCTCCGGACCATCTCCTCCTCGGTGTCGCCCACCGGGGTCATCACGGGGATCTCGAAGGTGACGTCGGCCAGGTCACGGCCGGCCCGGGCCGCGCCCGCTTCGACATGCGGTCGCTGGTGGTCGCGGACGTACTCGGGGGAGTGGAACGGATGGACGTGGATGCCGTCGCAGACCTCGCCCGCCATGCGGCTCATCCACGGGAGCACCGCCGACACGAAGATCGGCGGGTCGGGTGCGTCGATCGGGCCGGGTGACCACTGGGCCGGCAGCAGGGAGAACGAGTAGTGCTCGCCGTCGAAGGAGAGCTTCTCCTCACCCCGGAACGCCCGGAAGATGGCCTGGATCGCCTGGACGTACTCCTTCATCCGGGGCCCCGGGGGCGCGTAGTCCGCCGAGTAGCGCCGTTCGATGTGGGCCTTGACCTGGGTCCCGAGGCCGAGCGTGAAGCGGCCGTCGGTGGCGTCGGCCAACTCCCACGCGGTCGACGCGGTGATCATGGGGCTGCGGGGGAAGGCGACCGCGATGGCCGTGCCGAGTCCGAGCCGCTCGGTGACGAGCCCCGCGGCCGCGGCCGACAGGTAGGCGGTGCGGCCCGACTCCGTGAGCCACAGCGTGGAGAACCCCGCGGCCTCGACGGCGCGGGCGTGGCGTTGCATGGCCCGCAGTTCCATCGCGCCGGACATGATGTCCAGTTCCACGAGTCCGTCCCCCTTCCCGTACGCTGGCCGTCGACGAAGGAGGCCATGGTGGAGCCCACGGACCTGCAGGAACAAGCCGAGGACGCGGTCGAGGCCCCCGACGCGTCCGGTGCGCCCGACGATCTCGTCGAAGAGGAGCTCCTCGTGGAGGAGATCTCGATCGACGGCATGTGCGGCGTCTACTGACCCCCCGATCGTGACGTTCGACGGCGGACGGGCCTACCGGCTCCACGAACAGGTCGCACTCCGACCGGAGCCCTTCGGTGCGCTCGCCTACCACTACGGCAACCGGCGGCTGAACTTCCTCCGGGCCCCCGAGCTGGCCGATCTCGTCCGCGATCTGGGCGACCACCCGAGCGCGCGGGCCGCGTTCGATGCCGCGGGCCTCGAGGCCCGCCGGTGGCCCTCGTTCGAGAAGGCACTGGCGTCGCTGGCGGCGTCGGGGTTCCTCGTGACGGTGATCGACCGGTGACCGATCTCGCCGTCCCGCCGACTCCGGCCCCCGACAACCCCACCCTGTCGGCCGGGACGCAGCGCGGCCTCTCCGAGCAGATGAAGGCGGGCCTCGACGCACCGATCTGCCTGACCTGGGAGCTGACCTACGCCTGCAACCTCCAGTGCGTGCACTGCCTGTCGTCGTCGGGTCGTCGCGACCCGCGGGAGCTGACCACGGCGGAGGCCGAGGCGGTGATCGACGAGCTCGAGGCGCTCCAGGTCTTCTACGTCAACATCGGCGGGGGCGAACCCACCCTGCGCCCCGACTTCTGGCACCTGGTGGGGTACGCGGTCGACCGGGGCGTCGGGGTGAAGTTCTCGACCAACGGCTCCCGGATCGACGCCGCCGTCGCCGACCGGCTGGCCGGCATGGACTACGTCGACGTCCAGATATCCGTCGACGGCGCCGACGCGCCCACCAACGACGCGGTGCGGGGGCCCGGTTCGTTCGACACCGCGGTCGGGGCCATGGAGAACCTGCACGACGCGGGGTTCCGCGGATTCAAGATCTCCGTGGTCATGACCCGCCACAACATCCCCCAGGTCGACGCCTTCGAGGCGATGGCCGACCGCTACGGCGCGGAGCTGCGCCTCACCCGCTTCCGGCCCTCGGGACGGGGTGCCGAGTCATGGCACGAGCTGCACCCGAGCGACACCCAGCAGCGGGATCTCTACCGGTGGCTGCGGGAACGGCCCCACGTGCTCACCGGTGACTCGTTCTTCCACCTCTCCGCACTGGGGGAGCCGCTCCCGGGTCTGAATCTGTGCGGGGCGGGGCGGGTCGTGTGCCTGATCGACCCCGTCGGCGACGTCTACGCCTGCCCCTTCGTGCTCCACGACGAGTTCCGGGCGGGCAGTGTGCGCGACCCCGGCGGCTTCCGACGGGTGTGGCGGCACAGCCGGCTGTTCACGGAGTTGCGCGAGCCCCAGTCGGCGGGGGCCTGCGCCTCGTGCGGGCACTTCGACGCGTGTCAGGGCGGCTGCATGGCGGCGAAGTTCTTCACCGGCGTACCCCTCGACGGGCCCGATCCCGAGTGCGTCCTCGGTCACGGCGAGACGTTCGTGGCCGCGGCCGATCCCGGCGGGCGGCCCGCGGTGGGCACGGACCACTCGATCCGCACCCCGGTCGCGTTCCTCGGGAGGAAGTGAGGCGCTCGCTCCGTCGGGTCGACCGGTGTCGGCCCGGTTCCTGCTCGCGCGGGGCTCAGTCGCGGGCGGCGCCGACGAGACGCAGCACGTACCAGAACATCGTCATCACCGACGAGAACAGCGCCAGGGCCGCACCGACGTGGGCCTGGGCCGGGTACTGCCGGATGATCGTCTGCGTCTGGTAGAGGATCGCCGCGCCGGAGAGCACGATCATCGCCACCGAGAACCACACCCCGAGGGTGAACCCGAAGACGATGGCGCCGACGATCAGCGCGGCCGCCGCCACGAAGCCGTACATGATGATCGGCCGGACGAACGACAGGTCGGCTCGGGTCACGAACCCGACGACCGTGAGCCCGGCGAACGCCACGGCGGTGATGAGACCGGCGGCGGCCACGGAGGTGGCACCGTCGTCGGCCACCCGGAAGAAGTAGTGGAGCAGCGGCGCGAAGATGACGGCGTACAGGGTGGCGGAGGCGAACAGTGCGCCGTACTGGCGTTGCGGGTTGAGCAGATCGTGCGCCGCGTTGGTCACGAGCCACTGACCGACCATGAACAACCCGAGGATCAGCAACCAGGTCGCCCCCGAGCCGGCGACCATGTCGTAGATCGCCTCGGCGATGCCGGTGTTGAGGAACAGGGCCTCGATCCCCGCGAAGACCACCACGGCCCCGAGCAGGTGCTGGTACACGCGGACGACGAAGTCACCTCGGGCCTCGTCGTCGAGCAGGGCCGCAGGGCGGAGGTCGACGTCGCCGTAGCTCATGGTGGTCACTCCTCTCGGCCGAGACGGCCTGGGTGAAGCCCCCATTGTACGGGGCGGCCGGTGATCCNNGGCATTCTCGACAAGCTGAAGAGCCTCGTGGGCGGCAACGCCGACAAGGTCGAGGAAGGCATCGACAAGGCGGCCGATGTCGCCAAGGACCAGGTCGGCGAGGAGCACGCCGACAAGATCGACACGGCTGCCGAGAAGGCCAAGGACGTCGTCGGGGACCTCGCCGAAGAGGGTGGTGACGGCGGCGACGGCGGGCGCCGAGGAAGGTGGCGACGGCGGCGACAGCGGCGGCGACGACGCCTGAGGGGTCCGCATCGCTGACCGCTACCGTCTGCTGACGTGAGCAACGCCTGGTTCGAGACGGTCGCGGTCGCCCAGGAGCGGGCGAAGAAGCGGCTTCCCAAGTCGGTCTACGGCGCCCTCATCGCCGGGGCCGAAGCCGGCGTCTCACTCCGCGACAACATCGCCGCGCTCGACGAGCTCGGCTTCCGGCCCGTCACCGCCGGACAGCCACCGGAACGGGCGATGGCCACGACGGTGATGGGTCAGCCGGCGTCGATGCCGGTGATGATCTCGCCCACGGGGGTGCAGGCGGTGCATCCCGGCGGTGAAGTGGCGGTCGCCCGGGCGTCGGCGGCCCGCGGCATCCCCATGGGGCTCAGCTCGTTCGGGAGCAAGCCGCTCGAGGACGTCGTCGAAGCCAACCCCCAGACCATGTTCCAGATCTACTGGGCCGGCGACCGCGATTCGATGCTGGGCCGGCTCGACCGGGCCGAGCGGGCCGGTGCGGTGGGCCTGATCCTCACCCTCGACTGGTCGTTCTCCCACGGCCGGGACTGGGGCAGTCCCGACATCCCGCAGGCCTTCGACCTGCGGACCATCCTGCGCCATGCGCCGGAGGTGCTGGCCCGCCCGCGGTGGCTGGCGTCGTGGCTGCGGACGGGCAGGCTGCCGATGCTCGGTGTCCCCAACTTCCCGGTCGGCGATCAGCCCGTTCCGGGCTTCTTCGAGGCGTACGGCACGTGGATGGGTACGCCCCCCGCCACCTGGGACGACGTGGCGTGGTTGCGTGAGCAGTGGGACGGCCCGTTCATGGTCAAAGGCGTGCACCGGCCCGACGAGGCGCGCCGGGCGGTGGAGGCCGGCGCCACCTGCATCTCCGTGTCGAACCACGGCGGCAACAACGTCGACGGCGCCCCCGCACCGATCCGGGTCCTGCCCGAGATCGTGGCGGAGGTGGGCGACGAGGTGGAGGTCGTGCTCGACGGCGGCATCCGCCGGGGAAGCGACGTCGTGAAGGCCGTCGCCCTCGGCGCCAGGGCCGTGCTCATCGGCCGGGCCTACCTGTGGGGGCTGGCGGCCAACGGGCAGGCCGGGGTGGAGAACGTGCTCGACGTCCTCCGCAACGGCATCGACGCCACCATGCGGGGCATCGGCAGGGCATCGCTCGAGGAGCTCACCCCCGACGACCTCGTCGTTCCCCGCGACTTCTTCGTCACGTCGGGCTGACATGGCCGATCTCGGCCCCCACACGTCGCCGGACGTCGCCGCCGCCGGTCCGCGGACCCTGCTGCTCCCGCTGGGTGCGACCGAGCAGCACGGCCCCCACCTCCCGCTCGACACCGACACCCGGTTGGCGATGGCCGTGGCCCGCGGCGTCGCCGCCCGGGTCGCCGACACCGTGGTCGGGCCCCCGGTCGCCATCGCCGCGTCCGGCGAGCACCGGGGATTCGCGGGAACGCTGTCGATCGGGACGAAGGTGCTCACCGACGTGCTCGTCGAGATCGTCCGCAGCGCCGGACCCGAGTTCGACCGGGTCGTGGTGGTCAACGGCCACGGCGGCAACGCCTACGCACTGCGGGCGGCGTCCCGGGTGTGCGAGGCGGAGGGGCGGCGCCTTGAGGTGTGGTCGATCCGGCTGCCCGGTGCCGACGCCCACGCGGGGCGCACCGAGACCTCGCTGATGCTCGCGGTGGCCCCGGAGACGGTGCGGCTCGACCGGGCCGAGGCGGGGGCCACCGAGCCACTCGGAGAGCTGCTGCCGAAGATGATGGAGGTCGGCGTCAAGGAGGTGTCGGCCAACGGTGTCCTCGGCGACCCGGCGGGCGCCGACGAGGTGGAGGGCCGGCGGCTGCTCTCCGCGCTGATCGACGACGCCGTGGCCCAGGTGACCGGCCGGAGCGCCACCCCGTGACGCCGGCCGTGGCACGCTTGACGCCGTGAACCGTCCCGTCGCCCTCGTCACCGGCGCCGCCCGCGGCATCGGCGCCGCCACCGTCGCCCGGCTCGTCGACGACGGATGGACCGTGACCGCCGTCGACATCTGCGACGACGATCCCGCGGTCTCCTATCCCCTGGCGACGCAGGCCGATCTCGACACGGTGGCCGCCGCGGGGGGCGGGCACGTGACCGCTGTGGCCCTCGACGTCCGCGACGACGACGGACTGGTCCGGACGGTGGCCGACGTCGTCGAGCGGGCGGGCCGGCTCGACGCGGTCGTGGCCGCGGCCGGCGTCGTGGCGGGCGGGCGGCGGCTGTGGGAGGTCGACGACCGGGAGTGGGAGGTCGTGCTGGCGACCGACCTCACCGGGGTGTTCCGCACCGTCCGGGCCGCGGTGCCCGCCATCCTGGCCGGTCCCGAGCCCCGCCGGGGCCGGGTGGTGGCCGTCTCCTCGGCCGCGGGAACCTTCGGCATGCCCCTGATGGGGCCCTACGCCGCGGCCAAGCACGGGGTGGTCGGACTGGTCCGCTCGCTGGCGGCCGAGCTGGCGGGCACGGGTGTGACCGCCAACGCGGTGGCGCCCGGCTCGACCCGCACCGCGATGCTGCGGGCCTCGGCGGCCGTCTACGACCTCGCCGACGAAGAGGAGTTCGTGCCCCATCAGCGGGCCCTGGGTCGCGTGATCGAGCCGGACGAGGTGGCCGCGATGATCGCCTGGCTGTGCTCGCCGGCCGCCGGCGCCGTGACCGGCGCCGTCTTCGCGGTCGACGGCGGGATGACTGCCACGCTCTGAGCTGGCTAGGTTCCGACCGGGCCGACCGCCCTTCGACGAGGAGCCGACGATGAAGACCCGTGCCGCCGTGCTGTACGCCGTCCACGAGGACTGGCAGATCAAGGACGTCGAGCTCGACGACCCGGGCCCGGGCGAGGTCCTGGTGAAGACCCACGCCGCCGGTCTGTGCCACAGCGACGAGCACCTGGTCACCGGCCACATCGGGACGCGGCCGGATCACGAGGGTCCCGGGCTCCTCCCGGTGATCGGCGGCCACGAGGGTTCGGGCGTGGTGATCGAGGTCGGGGAGGGCGTCACCGACGTGGAGGTCGGCGATCACGTCGCCGTCTCGTTCGTGCCCGCCTGCGGCAGGTGCCGCTGGTGTGCCTCGGGCCAGCAGAACCTCTGCGACCTCGGTGCGGGCACGCTCGGGTCGGGGATGGTGACCGACGGTCGGTGTGCCCACCACGGGCCCGACGGCGAGGAGATCAACACCATGGCGAAGCTCGGCACGTTCGCCGAGCACATGTTGCTGAGCCAGGACTCGGTGGTGAAGGTCGACAAGGACATCCCGCTGGTACCGGTCGCGCTGGTCAGCTGCGGCGTGGCGACCGGCTACGGCGCCGCGGTCAACCGGGCCGGGGTCTCCGCGGGCGACACCGTCGTCGTGGTGGGGTGCGGCGGGATCGGTTCCAACGCCATCCAGGGGGCCAGGGCGGCGGGGGCCAGGAACGTGGTCGCCGTCGATCCCGCCGAGTTCAAGCGGGAGCACGCCGGCGTGTTCGGGGCGACCCACACCGCCCCGTCGATGGAGGAGGCCATGGAGCTCGTGGGGGGCCTCACCGAAGGGGTGATGGCCGACAGCGTGATCATCACGGCCGGCGTCGTCACCGGCGACATGATCGCGCCCGCCCAGTTCCTCACCCGCAAGGGCGGCACGATGGTGGTCACCGGTCTGGCGCCGATGACCCAGATGGACGTGCAGCTCAACCTGTTCGAGTTCGCGATGACCAACAAGGAGATCAAGGGGACGATCTTCGGCTCCGACAGCCCCCGCCGGGCGGTGCCCCGGCTGCTGGCGATGTACCGGGCGGGCCAGCTCAAGCTCGACGAACTGGTGACGCGGACCTACCGCCTCGACGAGATCAACCAGGGCTACCAGGACCTGCGCGACGACAAGAACATCCGTGGAGTGATCGTCTTCGACTGAGATGGATGCGCCGCTCGTCGTCGAGGTCCGTCGGGGACCCCACCCGGAGAGTCGCCACGAGGTCGACGTCGTCGTGGTGGACGGGGACCTGCAGGTGCAGGAGTTCCACGGAGAGCCGGATCGGCCGGTGTTGCCCCGCTCGGCGGCCAAACCGATCCAGGCGATCCCGCTGATCGAGTCGGGCGCGGCGGCGGCGTTCGGATCGGGTGACGCCGAGCTCGCCGTCGCCTGTTCCAGCCACGGTGGCGAGCCGGCCCATGTCGCGGTGGTGGACGCCTGGCTGCGACGACTGGGACTCGGCGTCGACGCCCTCGAGTGCGGTGCGTCGGCACCCGTCCATCCGCCGAGCGAGCGGGCGCTGGTGGCCGCGGGCCGTCCCCCCGACGCCCGCCACAACACCTGCTCCGGCAAGCACTGCGCCTTCCTGTGCGTGTGCCGCCACCTCGACCTGGACCCCTCGGGGTACATCCGCGCGGAGCACCCACTCCAGCGGCGCCATGTCACGCCGGCGCTCGAGCAGCTCTGCGGGGTGACCCTGCGGGGGGAGACCCCGGCGGTCGAGGGATGCGGGATCCCCGTGTGGCGGATCCCGCTCGACCGGCTCGCCGTCGGCTGGGCCTCCCTGCGGGACCGGCCGGCCGGCGCCCGGCTGCTGGAGGCCATGGCGGCCGAGCCCCACCTGGTGGCCGGCACCGGCCTCCACGACACCCGGCTGATGACCGAGGCCGGAGGGCGGCTCGTGGTCAAGACCGGGGCCGAGGGGGTGTACGGCGCGGTGACCGACGAGGGCGTGGCGGTGGCGCTGAAGGTCCGCGACGGTGCGACGCGGGCCGCGGAGGCGGCGGTCACCTGGATGCTCGAACGGCTCGGCGTGATCGGCCCTCAGCAACCGGTCGTCCTGCGCAACTGGGCGGGCACCGAGGTCGGCACCGTTCGGGTGGTGGTCTGACCCGGCTGTCGTGCCGGGGGGCGCGCTGGTACCTTTCCGCTCGTCACCCCCCACCCCGAAGGGACCAGAGATGAAGACCCGGGCTGCCATCCTGCGCGAGATCAACACGCCGTGGACGGTCGAGGAGATCGAGCTCGACGAGCCACGCGAGCGCGAGATCCTCGTCAAGACCACTGCAGCCGGGATGTGCCATTCCGACGAGCACGCCCACGACGGCACCATGCCGGTGCCGCTGCCGCTGGTCGGTGGCCACGAAGGTGCGGGTGAGGTGATCGCCCTCGGGCCGGGGGTCACGGAGTTCGAGGTCGGCGATCACATCTCGTGCTCGTTCATCCCGTCGTGCGGGAAGTGCCGGTGGTGCGCCTCCGGTCAACAGAACCTCTGTGACCTCGGCATGCACCTGATGGAGCCGGGGATGATGGCCGGCGGGTTCCGCCACCACTCGTCGTCGGGGGAGGAGCTCAACCCGCTGCTCAAGCTCGGCACGTTCGCCGAACACATGGTGCTCAGCGTCGACTCCGCCATCAAGGTCGGAAAGGACATCCCGGCCGGACCGGCGGCGCTGGTCAGCTGCGGCGTCACGACCGGCTACGGCTCGGCGGTCAACCGGGCCGGCGTGCGCGCGGGCGACACCGTCGTGATCGTGGGGTGTGGCGGACTCGGCACCGCCGCCATCCAGGGGGCCAAGGTCGCGGGGGCCAAGAACGTCGTCGCCGTCGACCCGTCGGAGTTCAAGCGGGAGAGCGCCCAGGAGTTCGGCGCCACCCACGCCGCGGCGTCGATGGAGGAGGCCATGGAGCTCGTCGGCGGGATGACCCTCGGCGTGATGGCCGACAGCGTGATCCTCACCCCGAGCGTGCTGACCGGCGAGCTGATCGCCCCCGCCCAGTTCCTCACCCGCAAGGGGGGGACCATCGTGGCCACCGCGGTCGCCCCGGCGATGCAGATGGACGTGCAGTTGAACCTCTTCGAGCTCGCCATGATGAACAAGGAGCTGAAGGGCTGCCTGTTCGGGTCGGCGTCACCCCGCGAGGAGATCCCCCACATCCTGTCGATGTACCAGGCCGGTCAGCTCAAGCTCGACGAGATGATCACCAACACCTACACCCTCGACCAGGTCAACGAGGGGTACGCGGACATGCTCGACAACAAGAACGTCCGTGGCGTGATCGTGTTCGACTGAGTCGGGACCGCCGGACCACGACCCCATGACCTCGCTCGACGACCCTGCGGTGCTCGCCGCGCTCGACGCCGCGCTGGTGGGCCGGCGTCGGGAACTGGAGCTGCTCGTGGCCGCGCTCGGCGCGCACCGCCACGTGCTGCTGGAGGGACCGCCCGGCACCGGGAAGTCGACGATGCTGCGCGAGGTGGCCGAGGCGGCCGGCACCGGCTTCGTCTTCGTCGAGGGCAACGCCGAGCTGACCCCGGCCCGCCTGGCCGGCCAGTTCGACCCCTCCCGCGTGCTCGAGGAGGGCTACTCGCCCGAGGTGTTCGTCGACGGTCCCCTCGTCGATGCGCTGCGCAACGGCTCGCTGCTCTACGTCGAGGAGCTGAACCGGGTGCCGGAGGAGACGGTCAACCTCCTCATCTCGGTGATGTCGGAAGGGGAGATCACGCTGCCCCGGGTGGGCCGGGTGCCCGCGGCCGACGGTTTCCTCCTCGTCGCCGCCATGAACCCGTTCGACAACATCGGCACGGCCCGGGTGTCGGGCGCCGTCTACGACCGCATGTGCCGCATCGCCATGGGGTATCAGTCGACGGCCGACGAGGGCGACATCGTCACCCTCCGGACCGGCGAGATCGACCCGGTGCTGCACCGGCGGGCGGTGGCGATCACGCGGGCGACCCGCCTCCACCCCGACCTCCGGGTGGGGGCCTCGGTCCGGGGCGCCATCGACATGGTGGAGGTCGCACCGCGCCTCGCCGCCATCCGGGGAGCCTCGGTCGGGGACCCGTCGGTCGGTCTCGACGCGGCCCTCGTCGCGCTGTCGGGGCGGATCCGGCTGCACGAGGGGGGCGACCGGACCGCCGAGGACGTCGTGACCGAGTTGTGGGAGCGGGTGCTCGCCGCCGAGCAGGACGGCCCGGCCGGCGACGGGGATCAGGGAAAAGCGACCGCCCCTGGTGGGGCGACTCCGGCGTCCCGCTGACCCTGGAGGGCGATGACGCCCGCCAGGCCGTGGTCGACGAGACGCGGCGGACGATGCCGCGGGGCCAACTCGCCCGCGACGCCGCGTTCGACGAGATCAGCCCGGAGGTCGGCGAGATCGACGAGGGCGCGCTGGCCGACCTGGCGGCCGACGACGTGGATCACGCCCTGGCCCTCCTGGCCGACATGGCCAG
>JABAOE010004388.1_pt2 | contig 17432 bp, 21 predicted proteins | sample 7062141 | NCBI WGS metagenome assembly JABAOE01 (sample SAMN14538627, study PRJNA623070) | marine sediment metagenome | biome: marine biome [ENVO:00000428]; feature: marine pelagic biome [ENVO:01000023]; material: deep marine sediment [ENVO:00002113] | place: India: Gulf of Khambhat ... | reverse complement strand
TTGATGCCGAAATCCGGTGAGCAGGACGACCAGATCGCGCCAACACTCGTGGTGGCCAGCATCGCGATGATCGCCTCCGGGCAATTGGGCACGAATCCCGCGACGCGATCCCCTTTATTGACACCGGCGGAAACCAGGCCTGCCGCAATCCCCGCGACTTCCTGTTTCAATTCAGCGAAACTGAGTTCGCGCCGCGAGCCGTCCTCTCCACGGAAAATGATCGCGGCACGCTCACCTCTGCCGCGCAGCATGTGTGCTGGAAAGCTGAGTTCGCTGCCCGTGAACCACTGCGCCGTGGTCATATCGCCCGCTTGCTCGAGCACGCTGGTCGCGGGCTTCGTAAAGCGGATGTCGCAGAAGTCGCAGAGTCCCTGCCAGAAAGCTTCGACCTCGTCGATCGACCAGCTGTAGAGCTCCTCGTAGGTCTCGAAGCCCTGCTCCGTCATGAAACGGAACATCGCCGAAGTTTCGATCCTGTCCTTGCCCGGACGCCAGAGGATGGGGTTACCGCTCAATTCCTGTTATCTCCCGGAACTCCGCGCGATTATGACATCTGCCGCCGAACGGTACATACTGGGCAGGTCCGTCAGTAAGCAGAAAAACATCAAGATGCTTTACCTGTTAACCGGCCTGGTTCTCTTTTTCGGTATTCATTCGCTGCCGATGTTTCCGACGTTCAGGACATCGCTCGAGTCGCGCCTTGGCGAGATGCGATTCAAGGGCATCTATTCGCTGATCGCGCTGGCAGGATTTGCCCTGATTCTCATCGGCATGTCGCGCGCGGAATTTAGAGCGGTATTCCAACCCTCTGCCTGGGCGCCGGGCGTCGCCAACTTCGCCATGCCGGTCGCCTTTTGCCTGCTCGTTGCCGTCTATGTGCCTAATAATTTTCGCCGCGTGATACGCCACCCGATGCTGTCCGGCGTATTCCTGTGGGCGTTCGTGCACCTGCTCACCAATGGCGACCTGGCATCGATACTGCTGTTCGGCGCGTTCGGCGCCTACTCGGTCATCGACATCATTTCGGTGAATCGCAGGACGCCCGCCCCCGAAATAGAGCGGCAGCCGCTCGGCATGGACGTTCTCGTGCTCGCAATCGGCTTCGCGGCATTCTGGACCGTCAGGTATTTTCACTTGCAATTGTTCGGCGTGCCGGTCTGAGCGTGTCGCAGGAACAATCCAGCAAGACCATGCGTGCCGTCGGCATTCGCGAACCCGGCCCACCCGAGGTATTGGAGGAGGTCTCCGTGCCCCGGCCCGAGCCGCGTGAGTCGGAGGTGCTTATTCGTGTACACGCGGCAGGCGTCAATCGTCCCGACGTGCTGCAGCGGCTGGGCATGTATCCGCTGCCGGCGGATGCCGATCCTTTGCCGGGACTCGAGGTTGCTGGCGAAATCGTGGCAAGCGGGGAGAATGCATCGCGCTGGCGGACCGGGGACAAAGTAATGGCCTTGTGTCACGGCGGCGGCTACGCCGAATACTGCCGGGTCAACGAGAATCACTGCCTGGGGATTCCGGGCAAGCTGTCTTTCGTCGAGGCAGCCGCCATACCCGAGACCTTTTTTACCGTCTGGTACAACGTCTTCATGCGCGCAGGACTGGGCCCTGGAGAAACCTTGCTGGTGCATGGTGGATCGAGCGGTATCGGCACGACCGCAATACAACTGGCCAAGTCCGCCGGTGCCTCGGTCATCACGACCGCCGGCAGTGACGACAAATGCAGCTTCTGCACCGGCCTCGGCGCCGAACACGCCCTCAATTACAAGGAGATCGACTGGGAGGAAGAGGTAGCAAAGCTGACCGATGGCAAAGGCGTCGACCTGGTGCTCGACATGGTCGCGGGGCCTTACATGCAAAAAAACATGAATGTGCTTGGCCGCGACGGGCGCTACGTCATCATCGCGTTCCTTCAGGGTTCGAAAGCGGAACTCGATATGCGCCAGGTTCTCGGCAAACGTCTCACGATTACCGGTTCCACGCTGCGGCCACAGACGACCGTCGAGAAGGCAGGGATCGCCGCCGAATTGCAGGATCAGGTACTTCCGTTACTTGCATCGGGCGAGGTCAGGCCCATAATTGATTCGACCTTTGCGCTTGGCGATGCCGCGAAAGCACACGCCTTGATGGAAAGCAGCAAGCACATGGGCAAGATCGTTCTGGAAGTCATGTAAAGAGGATCCCTTTGGACATTTCGATACTCTGGATAATCCCGGTCGCGGTCGTTCTCCTGGCGGGAATCCTGTACCTGCTCTGGAAAAAGGGAGGCGGGCGGACCGTCCCCGAACAATTGAAGCCGGGGCAACCCTTGCCCGAATTCCGGGCCGTCGACGAAGGCGGAAATCGTTTGCATTCAACAGATCTCTCGGGTGCACCGGCCATCATGTTGTTCGTCCGCGGCTCGTGGTGCCCGTTTTGCAGCAAGCAGGTCGCTGACCTGACCAGGGTCTACAAGCAGATCACCGACGCCGGCGCCAAGCTGATCCTGGTCACGCCGAAACCGCTCGAAACGACCCGCAGGGTCGCGGATATTTTCGGCGTCGAGTTCGACTTCTGGCTCGACGAATCGCTAGAGATCGCCAAACAACTGGGCATATTTCTTGAAGCCAGGGTTCCGGACGAGCAGCAGAAGGAATACGGTGAAGACACGCTCTGGCCGACTTCGCTGGTGGTCGACGCAAACGGTATTATCCGGTTTGCGGAGCTATCGAAATTCCTGGTGGATCGTCCGAATCCCGAAAAACTTCTCAAGGTCGTCAGGAATCTCTAGGCAGGATCAGGGCGGCTATTCGACAGCTGCAATAATTTCCCTCGCCATGTCATCGGCCACAACATTCGTAGCTTTGCCGGATTTCCTGGCCTCTTCAAAAATGCCCGTCAGTCGCGGGCCAATTTTGGCAACCCGGCGCATCACTTCATCGTCGTCTGCGTCATCGAAATATTCACTGGCCACGTTGATTATGCCGCCGCCATTGATGACGTAGTCCGGCGCATACAGTATTCCTGCATCGGCCAGCCGCTGTCCGTCTTCGGGCGAGTCGAGCTGATTGTTGGCGCCGCCAGCCACGATCGTTGCTTTTAATTGCGGAATGGATTGCGCGCTAACTGTCGCGCCGAGCGCGCAGGGTGCCAGTACATTAGCCTCATGCGTAACGATCTGGTCCACTCCGACCGCTGTCGCTCCGAATTCATCACAGACGCGGCGGACGCACGCGTCATCGATATCGGAAACAACGAGTTTCGCACCGGCATCCGCCAGGTATCTGCAAAGGTGATAGCCGACATGGCCGACACCCTGTACGGCGACTGTCAGCCCCTCAACGGTATCGCGGCCGAGCTGGAACTGAACGGCTGACTCGATGCCCTTGAAGACACCGTAAGCCGTCTTGGGTGACGGATCACCACCGGCATGGCCCGCTTTCGCCGTCAGGCCGGAGACATATTTCGTGCGGCGCGCAACGATCTCCATGATTTCCACGCTAACGCCGACGTCTTCTGCGGTGACGTAGACGCCGTCTAACTGGTCGACAAACTCGCCGTATTTCTCGTACAGCGCGTCCGTGCCTTCGAAATCCTCCGTTTTGATAATCACCGCCTTGCCGCCGCCAAACTTGAGCCCAGCCATCGCATTCTTGTAACTCATGGCCTGCGACAGCCGTAACACGTCATGCAGGGCCGCGTCGTCCGATTCGTAGGCCCAGAGGCGGGTGCCGCCGGCAGCCGGTCCGAGTGCCGTCGAGTGAATGGCAATAATTGCCTTCAGACCCGTCTTTACGTCGCGGCAAAAGATGACCCGTTCGTGATCGTCAAACGCGGGGTCTTCGAAAGCAGCCATGTAGTTCCCCGACTATTTAAATATTGTGGGCAAAGTGGCGGCGGATTCTAGCATCAAATATCGAAGCGGTCAGACCGTATTTATCCTAATAAGGGACCCCTACAGCGTTGCAGAGAAACTTCATCATCGGCGTTGCCGCTTTGAACGCCGTCTCCACTTTCTGCTGAAACCGTGCCTCCGTCGCCTCGACGAGATCCATGTTCTTGATGGCAATGAAATCTTTTCTTTTTATATCTTCAATCAATGGGTGTTCCTTGTCGAAGCCACGCGGTGGGCGGCTGAGAGACTGCCCGCCGAGGCTGAAGTGACGCTTGAATGCCTTGTCATCTCGCGCCCGCAGCCACTCCGCCTGCTTGGCCGAAATTCTCTCCCGGATGGCCGCCAATGCCGTTGGCTCCGGCCGCCACAGTCCGACACCGAGGAACACTTCGTCGGGATCGATGTGCACATAGTATCCGGGCGCATGAACGTCTTTGGCCTGTTCGTGCCGAAACTGTATGCCGATGTTCGTTTTGTACGGGGTCTTGTTCTTCGAGAATCTCGTATCGCGATACACGCGCATCAGTGAACCACCCATGCGCTTCGGGATCGCGGTGAAATGTGGCGCGATTTTTTGCAGCGGATCATGCATCGACTGGATGAAATGCAACGCGACATCGAGCACGTCTTCTTCGTAGCGCGGTTTGTTCTCGTTGAACCAGTCGCGAGTGTTATTGCGCTTCAGCTCACGCAGAAAACCGATGGTCTCCGGTCTGAATGACGCATAACGGCTCGCCGCCATGAGCTTCAGCAGGTTTCCTTTCCGGCCATTGGATGGGGGTACATATCCGTTTCATCTTCACCTTCGCGAGGCGAAAGGCAGGCGAAATCTTTTTCGACCAGGATGCCCAGCTCGACACCGTCGGCCAGTTTCTGGGTAGCGGAAATCGACACCTCATCCGAGTCCGACCAGCGTAATATTTCAGCCTCGGGAACGCGCACCGTCAGCACATTATTCGATATGTGCGCCTCCGGTTTGATGGTGGCGGGCGAGCTCTCCAGCACGTAGTCAAAATTGTTGGCCCCTGCCAGCGGCACCCTGCCCCGGACGAGCCCATCGGCACGCACCAGTTCGACCTCGGAACGGGTCAGTCTCAGGCGAATCGAGTTGTCAAGGACACGGAGCTTCACGGATCTTGCCATTCGTTCTTCTTGGCTCTGCATTTAAGCATGAATCGGGCCCTGCGATAAAACCGGAGTGCAGAGCGGATGCCCGATTCTTGCTATTCTCGGCGCTCGTCCCGGGGACCGCCATTGATTACCGATCCGTTTTTCTACCTGGCCGCCATTCCGGCGGTCATACTGTTCGGCATTGCCAAGGGCGGCTTTGGATCCGGTCTCGGGGTACTCGCGGTGCCCCTGATCGCGATGGTGGTCTCGCCGGTCCAGGCAGCCGCGATACTCCTGCCGATACTGTGCCTGATGGACCTGGTAGGGCTCTGGGCCTACCGCGGAAAATGGATACTCCCCGAGCTCAGGATACTGCTGCCGGCATCACTGGTGGGGATCGCCGTCGGTACTTTGTTGTTCGAATTCATGAGCCCCGCGAGGCTGCGCCTTTTGCTCGGCATCGTCGCCATTTCGTTTACGCTCAATCACTGGTTGCAAACTGTAATGCAGAGAGCGACGGAGCAAAAACTATTCGGTCCGGGAGCCGGCATCGGCGCCGCGGCGGTTGCCGGCTTCACGAGCTTTGTCGCGCATGCCGGCGGGCCGCCGATCACGATGTACCTGTTACGGCGGGGAATAAACCGGACGCAGTTTGTCGCCACGACCGTGGTGTTTTTCGCGGTCGTGAATTACGTCAAACTCGCGCCATACGCCTGGCTGGGCCAGTTCGACGCCAGCAACCTGATGACGTCGCTCATCCTTGCGCCGCTTGCGCCGCTTGGCATCGGCATGGGCGTATGGCTGCACAATCGCGTGACCGATCGATTCTTTTTCAAGTTTGCCTATGCGATGCTGTTTGTCGTAGGCCTGAAGCTGATCTACGACGGCAGTACCGGATGACGGTACCGAACTTACAGAGACTGCAGCAAATTCTGTACAGGCTCGACCTGCGGATAAATCTCGGCCAGGTAATCAGCGACGTTGCGCGCTTCATCAAGTCTTCCCTGGTCGCGCAGCATGGTGGCAAGCCCCCAGTGAATATCGAAGTCAGCCGGGAATCGGGCAGCTGCATCCTGCAGTAAGGCGATAGCTTCGTCGGCACGTCGCATCGAATTGAGTGCCACCGCATAAACGTAAACGAAGCGGGACTCATCCGGTTGCAGGCTGACTGCCGTTTCGAGTTCCAAGAGCGCGGCATTTCTTTGATCGTTGCGCACGAGAATCAGGCCCAGTGCATGGTGCAATACGGCATCCTGCGCATTCAGCGCAATTCCCTCGCGCAACAGTGATTGCGCAGCTTCGATCCTGTCCGTCTGTGCATACAGGTCTGCCAGATTGACGCGGGCTGCTGCGGCGCGCGGCTCCATATTCAACGCGTGACGAAAAGCTGACTCGGCCGCCCCGTTTCGACCTGCCTCCCTGTATACGTTGCCAAGATTCATATGTGCTTCAGGGCGCTCCGCAATTGCGAGTTGCGCTGCGATGCGCTCCTGGTTCGCGCCGCGAAATGCTGACTGCTGCGGCGGTGGCAAGGCAGTCTGTAGCGGCGAGATGACCCGCGCTGCTTCTATGCGCACGGAGCGGACCGGGTCGGTCAACAAGGTTGTGGCCCATTCGATAATCAATTCCGGCGCCGCGCGTGAAAGCGCGGTCAGCGCAGCGTGCCGAATCAGCGAATCGGGATTCCTCAGATTCTGGCGAATTTCCGCAAGTGTCGCCGCCGAATAGGGCGGGCGCAGCAAGCTAAGTGCAGTTGCTCGCGCGATGCCCGGGTAATCATCGTTGCCGATTGCCTGCTGTAACAGCAAATTTGCGGACGCTGCGCCGCTGCGCCCTGCGTGTATGGCGTCTGCATAATGCGCCTCGCGAGAGGTGCCGTACCAAGCGTCAACCGCGCGTGCCGCCCAGGCACTGTCGCGGTCATCGTGGCACTGGTTGCACGCATTCGGTGAACCCGTCGATAGCGACAGGTCCGGTCGCGGAATCCGAAAGCTGTGGTCACGCCGCGCGTCGACCCCCATGTAAACGCGGGACGCCATATGACAGTCAACGCACTGAATCTCGGCGCTCTCGTGCCTGTGGTGATCAACGCCGGCAAATTTCTGCGGCAGGTGGCAGGTATTACAGACCTCGCTCGGCGGACCCTGCGTCCTGAGCCGGGCTGAATGCGGTTCATGACAGTCGCTGCAACTGACACCGGCCTGGTACATGCGGCTCTGCAGAAACGAGCCATAAACATACACCTCCTCCAGGATCTGCCCGTCCGCGTAATAAAGCGGTGCTTCGAGCAATGAAGGCACGTGCGTGTCATGCAACGGTCTGCCGAATTCGTAGTCGCCCGTCGCCAGCGAGCGGCGTGCGTGACACCGGCCGCAGGCTTCCGGCTGCCGTGGCGGTCGCATGACCAGCTCGCTTCGCTCGGCCATCCCCGTCTCGACATTCATTTGCCAGACAGCCCTGCCGCTGTCGTCGAGATCCACTATCAGGCCGGCGTGACCGGCACCTTCCCTGGCGCGGGCGATGTGGCGTGATGCCGGCCCATGACAGGCCTCGCAGCCGACGTTGATTTCCTTCCAGGTCGTTGCGAAAGAGTCCTTATCCGGGTCGTAATTCTTGCGCAGATCCGTCGAATGGCACTCGGCGCACATGTAATTCCAGTTCTGCTCTCTTCCAGTGGAGCGGGTCGTCGTGCCCGATAATTTCGTCCGGATACAGGTGATACCAGCGTTGCCCGCCGTCGGCCCGACTCCGCGAATCCCAGGCAATGGTCAGCGACTGCACGCGACCATCCTCCATCTGCACCAGGTACTGTTGCAGCGGCGTGACGCCGAAAGTGAAACTGACGACGAATTCCTCGAGTTCGCCGTCCTTGTTATCGGTACGAACCATGAATTTGCCGTCGCGCGTGAAAAAGGTGCTTACATTGTCGCCGTAGCGGAAGTCGACCCCGGAAAAATCCCCGAGCACCGTGTCCGGTGTCGCTTGCTGCATCGCGAGCGCATGATGCGATTGCTGCCACAATCCAAACTGAGGCGCGTGGCATTCGCGACAGGTTTCCGACCCCGCAAATTCGAGCGGCACGGACGTCAGTGGCGCCGGGGGTGCATCGCAGGCGGCAGCCAGGAACAGCAGCGAGAGGATCGACGTGAGCCGGCCGAAAACCGCATGGCTATGCCATTTTCGAGCGGAAGACGCGCGCGCGAACGCAGTCGCAATACTTGATACAGACATCGCGCATTTCATCGGCTGCACAGGTAGGTGGATCGATTAGGCCTCGATTGAGACCGGTGGTGCCGCCATGTTTCGAACCGGCCGCCCTCCGTGCAGCCAGCCCGCTCTCCGAGCCACTACTCGGCGATAACGTTTTCCGCCTGTGGTCCCTTCTGACCCTGAGTCACTTCCATGGAAACTTTCTGTCCTTCCTTAAGCGTTCTGAATCCTTCCGCCTGGATTGCGCTGTGATGAACGAACACATCCTGTCCACCTTCACGCTCGATAAAACCAAATCCCTTGTCGTCATTGAACCACTTAACGGTACCGGTAACCCTTTCGCCTGCCATACATACCTCTTCAAAAAAACTCGCCGGCCGAAGCCGGCGCTCATGCGAGCCCGCCCTGTGGCGAGGCAGACGTCATCTTACTCGTAATTTCTGCCCGAGGCCTACAGTTTCGAAAAGAAAAAAGTAATAAATTTCGAGTTAGCAGACCGTAGCGCCTGATTCCTTGACATTTTTTGGATATGTCAAATAGATCAAAAATGTCGATTTGCGTTATAGACCGACGACTTTTATGAGCGATTCCGCGAATAAGGAGATCGTCGTGAGACTGACACCGCCGATCAGAAGCGCTGCGAAGAGACCCAGAAGGAACGGGCGCATGCCGATTTCGCGAATGCCGGCGAACGTTGACGTCAGGCCGACGGCCGCCATCGCGACCAGCAGGAAACTTTCCGCACCGTTACGTATGAAACCCACCAGGCCTGTCCATTGCACAGGCTCGAGGATGCCGAAAGCGCGCTCGCCGAGGTCGCCGACGGTCCTGAAGGCCGACATCAGCGCGAAACCGACGATGAACCAGGGCACCATCCTGAGCCATTTGATGTCGCCGGGCGCGGCCGCCCGGTGTTCCGGACTGTAAAGGATGCCGACCAGCGGAATCACGGCGATCATGCACAGATTCCGCGTGAGCTTGGTGACGGTCGCAATATCGAGTGCGACTGGCGCATTGTATTGCGCTTCATACATCAGGCCTGCGCCCGCCACCTGGGCCGTTTCATGGATCGAGGTTCCGAGAAACAGGCCCGCCAGTTCGGCCTGGTCTGCGAACAGCGAGTAAGCCAGCAAGGGATACATAAACATTGCGACCAGCCCGAAGAGCGTGATGCACGCGATCGAGTAGCTGACCTCCGATTCGTTTGCCTTTATCAGGGGCGCGGTCGCAACGATGGCGGTACAACCGCAGATGCTGGTGCCCACGGCTATGAGGCCGCTCAATTGGCGCGACAAACCCAGGTAACGACCGAGCAAACCCAGCGTCGTCAGCCCGGCGGCGATCGCGAAAACGACAAACGGCAGGGCGACGACGGTAAAACGGCCCGCCCCGAGCAGGCTCAGCCGGATGCCCAGCAACATGATGCCGATGCGCAGTATCGTCGTGGTGCAGAAGTTCAGGCCCGGAAGCACCGAATAAGGCAGCTTCACGGTGTTGGCTACGACCATGCCGATGATGATGGCCATCATGATGGCGCTTATGGGACTGCGCTCGAAGCCGAGTAGCGACTCGCCGAGCCAGTCTGCCGCATGCCCCGCTGCAAGCGAAACGACGACCGCCAGGCCGACGCCGGCCCACCAGAGCGGTGATCTGATCATGGTTTGCAAGCGTTTGTCCCGGCGATACGTGTCAGCGCCTGCGCACGTAGGCGTTGCCCAGCCTGTCTACCGAGTTACAGCCGATGAGCCCCATCGTTCGTTCCAGCTCGGTCTTCAAGAGGCCCAGAGCATACTCGACGCCGCGCTGGCCACCCGCCGCGAGGCCGAACAGGTAACCACGCCCAATACTGCACGCGTTCGCACCCAGGGCAAGTGCTTTGACGATGTGCGTACCACGGCGAACACCCCCGTCACAAATGATTTCGAGTTGGTCGCGAAGCTCATCGGCGATCGCCGCGATACAGTCCACTGGCGCAGGTGCGGTCTCGAGCTGGCGCCCGCCATGATTCGACACCATTACCGCCGTTGCTCCCGAGTCGACGGCTTTCCTGGCATCGGTCACGGTTTGAATGCCCTTGATCACGAGCGGCCCATCCCATTGGCTTGCGAGCCACTCGACATCCTTCCAGTTGAGGGTGCGGTCGAACTGGCTATTGATGTACTCCATGACACCTTTGTCTATGTCGCTGGACACGCTCGGACTGCTTGTGACATTGACCATCTCGAAGCCGGGCTTCAGGATCGCCCTGATCGTCCATGGAAAATGCAGGGCGAAGCTCAATATGCTGCGCAAATTGAAATTCGGGGGAATGCCGAAACCGGTGACGAGGTCTCTTTCCCGATTACCAGCGATTTGCGTATCCACGGTAAGGCAGATCGCATCAAAATTCTGATCCTTGCAGCGCTGCACGAAATCCCTGGTAATGCCGCGGTCTTTGAAGACGTAGATCTGGTACATCTTCGGACCTTCGCAAATCGCAGCAACTTCCTCGATCGTCGTCGTGCCGAGCGTCGACAGGCTGTAGATCGTGCCGAACTTGTTCGCCGCCCGCACGACGGCGGGCTCTGCCTCGTGATGGAATAATCTCGATGCCCCGGTCGGCGACATGATGACGGGCCAGTCGATTTTCTGGCCGAGCACCGTGGTGCTCAGATCGATATTGCTGATGTCATTCAGTTGCGATGGCAGCAACTCGTATTCGTTGAACGCCGTCGTATTCCATTCGAGCGTCAGCTCATCGTCTGCGCCACCGTCCAGGTAATTGAACACCGGCCACGGCAGATTTCGTCTGGCCAGTTTCCGCAGGTCCGACACATTGTGGCAATCGGATAACTTCATCGTGACAGTGTCAATGTGCTTGTGTGCTTGTTCTTATTAGCCCTGCGGCGCTGCAACCGATGATAGCCCGCTCCGCCTTTGTTTCCAAATACGGTAGGTCTCCAGTATCAGCAAAATCCCGAAATGAATCAGGCCCGGCACATAACTGAACGCCGCGAAGATCCAGTGTGCAAATGTCAGCAACGCGGCCGGATAAATCCACCGGTGCAACTTTTTCCACAGCCGCCCGAGCCACCGCACGGATGCATCATTGCTCGTGAATGCGAGCGGCAGGAAAATCGCCATCGCCAGCCAGCCTGTCCACATCGAAAAATCCCTGGCCTCCTGCATTATCAGGCCGGCTCCTATTTTCCTGTCGAGGTACACGACGGTATGCAGTGCCGCATACATGAAGGTGGCGACACCGAAATAACGCCGTCGCTGAACGAACCAGCGCGGCCAGCTGGCATTAGCAAAAAAAAGCCGAAGCGGCGTGATCCCGAGCGTCATTAGTAGCAATCGGGCCGACAGTTCTCCCGACAGATGCAGTATCTCGCCATAGCTGTGATCGATGTCGCGAAGACTGTCCGCAAGCCCGACAAGCGGCAGCGCCAGCACAGCCCAAAGCAGGTATTTCGAATCCAGGCATTTTTTGAGGGCGCGTTTCATCACATCCGCGGGCACTTGCACATATTGACCTGCCAAACACTATATGGCTAGTATCCGCGCTCCTTTTCAGGGGCGATGTTTCAACCGACGGAGCGTGCAATGAAATTCCTAAAACTGTGGTCTGCCTTGCTAATAGGTGTATTGGCATCCAGTGCGTTGAACTCCTGGGCGGACTCGGAAACGGCAGTGCTCAATGCCAACACCGCGACGGCGGAGGAGCTTGCGACCGTGCCGCATATCGATGAGGTTCTTGGCGATGTAATTCTTGGCAATCGCCCGTTCGTCACTATCGGCGAATTGCACGATCTTCTGAGCGCCGACCTGGACGCAGAGCAACTCGAAGAGTCATACTTACGGTTGTTCGTGCCAATCAATCTGAATCAAGCCAAGCGATCCGATATTCTGCTGATCCCCGGTATTGGGGCGCGAATGGCCCATGAATTCGAGGAGTACCGTCCCTATTCGGATATCGAGCAGTTCCGCCGCGAAATCGGCAAATACGTCGACGAGGCGGAAGTCGCGAGGCTCGAGGAATACGTCACGCTCGATTGATACTCACGGCGCAAGTTGTGGTTGACGCCCGGCGTCAGCCCACATTACTTTGCGCTCTCATCGCCAAACCAGGCTAGCGCATGCAGCAGAGCACCTATGAGTTACCGGTAAACGGCGAAATCGCACGGAGCAGTGCCTCGGGCTGGCTGGTCCTTGGTCTGATTTCCCTGGTGTTTGCCGGCATATACTCAATCTTGCTCGTGCTCGCGCGAACGCCGGTAGTACAAGGGCTGATCCCGTTCATCGATTTCTTCCAGGTGTCGCTGGTCGTGCACGTGACCTTGTCCGTGCTCGTGTGGCTGCTGTCGATCTCGGCCGCAATGTGGAGCCTCAGTACCGGCACGGATTCGAAAACATGGGACCGGGCTTCGCTCCTGCTCGCGGCCCTGGGTACCGCGATTATCATCGTTTCCCCTTTTGTCGGCGCTGGCCGCCCGCAAATGAGCAACTACGTGCCGGTCCTCGACGATGCACTCTTTTTTACGGGGCTTTATCTGTTTGCCGCAGGAATCGTGAGCCACGCCACGCGCGCACTGTTTACCTACCGGCGCATCGGCAGCGAACTGACCGGCACCGCCGCGCTGCAAGCCGGAATCACCATTTCAGCCGCCGTTACCATCGCGGCGTTTTTGTGCGTGTTCGCATCCATGGCCGGCATCCCGCCGGAAATGAGTGGTCAGATTTATTTCGAATTCCTGTTCTGGGGTAGCGGCCATGTCGTGCAGTTCAGTTATACGCTGCTCATGATGGTGTGCTGGGTAGTGTTGGCCTGGGTGAGCGGCTGCACAATAGACCTGACGCCACGACTGACATTGTTGTTTCTCATCTTCCTGGCGTTGCCCATCATCGTCGTGCCATTTTTCTACCTGGCCCACGACGTGACATCGCCGGGACACCGGCTGGCATTCACCGAACACATGAAATACGGCGGCCTGTCTTGCCTGCCGCTCGGCCTGGCCGTATTTGCGGGACTCTTTAACGCAGCAAAACCGACAGGTGAAGCGCGTTACCTGCGTGCTGCGCTCCTGAGCTCGATGATCCTCTTCACTGTCGGCGGCGTACTCGGGTTCATGATTTCGGGGCTCGACATCGTCATTCCCGCGCATTATCACGGCGCTACCGTCGGCGTGACGATTGCGTTCATGGGCCTTGCTTACTATCTGCTGCCACGCCTCGGTTTCGGCCCGCTGCCCCCGCGAATGGCTTTCCTGCAGCCGCTGCTGTACGGTGGCGGCCAACTCGTGCACATCGTCGGACTGGCATGGACCGGCGGTTACGGCGTGCAGCGCAAGACGGCCGGCCTCGCACAGGGCGTCGACCGCCTCGGTGAGATCGCCGGAATGGCGCTGATGGGCATCGGTGGTTTGATATCGGTAATCGGCGGCCTGCTGTTTCTCATAGTGTGCTGGACGTCGATGCGCCCCGGGCAGAAGAACTCATGACGGAAGTCCTGATATTTACCCTCAATGCGATCTTCATCTACCTGTTCTCGGACTGGATCATTCGAAAAATAGAGGAAATGCGCGGCGAGGTATTGAAACAGAGACAAATTGTCTTCTTCTTCGTCTTTCTTGCGCTTGCCCTGGTGTCCTTTCAGATCTTGCGAAACCTATTCGCGACACCCGGACCATGAATCGGCGCCAAGGCCCGGTCCGCCTGCTCATTAAAATCAGGCAGATTGACCGGTGCGGACTGACATTTATTGCACTAAAGATCAATTCGCAATCGCCAACAGCGTTTCTCTGAACGGACCCGGCGAATTGCGCTTCAGCGGTGACTTCCCAACTGTCCGTGCAAGCGGGCATCAAAGGTTGCGAAGTGACTTTCGAACCAATCCGACAGGCGCTCTTTAAGAACCGCGATTCCTGCGTCCGGATCTTTGACCAACTGATCCATCAAGTCGCGGATTTGGTCGAGCAATTCTTCATGATCTTCCTTGTGCGCCTCATATTCAGAATATTGCGCGTCGCGCATGAGTCGTTCTTCCAGCGCGAAGTGCGCCGAAATCGCGAAATGCACGTCACCCATGAACTGTTCGAGCGAATCGGCATCCCTTCGAGATTTCATTTCTTCGTAAATCTCATTGATCAGGCGAATCATTTCCTGGTGCTCGAAATCAACGGACTCGATGCCGACGGTGAATTCAGGTTTCCAGTTCAGCAATGCCATCGTCGCGCCTAATTGATCACAAATTTCTTATGCAGGTCATCGAATGTTACGACAAGATTTTGCCCCGGTTCGATCGCTACCTGCTGACGCATAACGTAGTCGTAACCCTTCCCCACCCCGGAGTCGCTCATGCCGACAAATATTTCATGATCGCCGGCATCGATTGCGGTGCGCTTATATGCGGTTGCCTTGCCATCCTTCCACAAGCCGCTCGGCGACAACGTGTCCAGATAGACAAGCGTCTCGTCGAGACGCATTTCAACCTCGATCATGTGTCGTTGGCGCGGGCACTGGTCCGGCTTGCGCATGTTCGGCGGCAGTGCGTTGAGCTCTTCCTGGGTCAGGCGACGGCATTCTCCCACGCGCTGGGCCGCATGGGAAAATGTAAGAGAAACAATGGCTTGCTGCGCATCGAGCAGCCTGTAATCGGGCCACACCGAGAACAGGCCGAGCACGGCGGCGAAGGCGGCGTATGCCAGAAGCTGATTGACGATCCGCATCATGCCGCCACTTCCGTTGCGGCCGGAACCGCTTCCGGCAAGGCATTCCGGAATGCGTTTATTTGCGAAATGATGCGACCATGGAGATGCGGATAGTCGCGCCATGCCAGGGCTATTCTGCGCTCATCGATGCGTTTGCGAAGCCGCGGATCCCGCTTGCGCTCGATACGTTCCGTCGTCCAGTCTGCCCCGAGACGGTAATGGCATTTATTGCCCGAGCAACCGACGAGGAACACGCCATCTGCGACATTCCGGCTTAAACAATAGTCAATAAATGACGGCGGTATCTGACCCATGCATTTGACTTTGACGTATACCTCACCTGCTGCATCCAGTTCCTCGGCAACTGATGACCCGTGACAGGTAAAGCTGAGAATTCTCTTGGCGCCTTTAAGTTTGGATGCTGCCACTGCAATCTGCTCGCGAATTGCGGCCGCGGGCAAGCCCGGTAAATCGATGCCCGGCACCAGCGCACTCCTGGAACGAAACGGGGTCGCCGTCGGGCAGGCAGCGACGCACATTCCACAACTTACACAGAGCCCCGGATCTACGACGGCTTCTGTTTCGTATTTAAGACCGTCACTGCGCGGTGACATCTGTATTGCAAAATACGGACAATCATCTACGCAACGCTGGCAGCCATTGCAATATTCGAGGTTGACGGTAGCCGGCTCGATCTTCTTCTCGCGCGGTAACCAGGGTGCAACGACGAGCAGTACGCTGATGCCGACCAGTAACAGCCAGACAAGACCCGGCGACCAGATTTGCACGAGCGGGTACGCGTGCAGGTAAAACCAGTCGAAATCGAGTGTCTGTGCGGCACGCCCCATGTCTGCCTGGTCCTGGCTCACGGCGGGAAAAACGACAGAGAGCACGAGCATCGCTAGCAGCGTGCCGGCCATCAAGCGTCGCGGCGGATTTATGCTGGCGCGCGACAAGCGGAAAACATGCAGCCAGATACCGAAAACCATGAATATCGGCAGGCCGATCAGGTGCAGGAATGCCATCAGGGTAAAGAAACGATCGTTTAGCGCGGCGTCAGTCAGGAAATTTGCAGCCATTGAGTCCGTAAAAATCGGGATCCGGTCCAGCAACTCCGCTGAAGTGATCGCGACGTACTGGGCCAGTTCGTCCCAGACCAGCCAGTAGCCGGTGATACCGAGCGCGAACAGCAGCCAAACGAGCGGCATTCCGGTTATCCAGGTAAACCAGCGCTTGCCGCGATAGGTGTCGAAAGACAGTTCCTGCATGACGTGCAGAAAAATCGTGAGGATCGCTCCGTCCGAGGCATAGCGATGCAGGCTGCGCATGATGCCACCGAGATACCACTGCTCGTGCGTCAGGTATTCGACCGATTCGAAGGCGCCGGCAATGCTGGTGCGAAAGAAGATCAGCAGCCAGATGCCGCTGATCAGGACGATCCAGCAAAAGAATATGGTCAGCGAACCAAGATGGTTAAACGGCGTTTCGCCAGGGCCAAACGCCCTTGCGAACGGTCGCTGCAGTAACCCGAGGCCGGTCCGGCCAGCCTTTTGCATAATTTCGAGCAATTGCGGAAAACCTTAGGAGATCAGTTCATCCGCTTGGGGCGAAAGCCTCGCCACAGGAATATAGCGACAGATAATACGACCATGAATCCGATGGCAATCTGAATGAAAAGCGAATTGTCGATCTCGTATCGACCACTCGCCGGATTATAGACCGTACAGAAAAGCCGCACCCGATCGACAAGGCTCGCCACCAGGTGGCCGGCCGACTCGGGGCGATTGAATACGAGCTGCTTCAGCGGTTCGACCAGCCATGGCAGTTCGAACTTGACGCCGTAAACCTGGCTGTAGACCGCGCCATTGCGGTCGATGACCGAGGTCTGGTTGATGTGGTCAAAGCCCCGCGGGGACGCGAAAAACTGGAACCCGAGTTCCTCGCTCAATGCGGCAATCGTCTCGGACGACCCGCTCAGGAAGTGCCAGCGCCGTCCCGCGACGCCCTGCTCGCGCGCGAAAGCACGCATTGCTTCGGGTGTGTCTCGCGCCGCATCGAAACCGATCGTGATAACTTCGAAGCTGTCATCGCCGAGTACTTCGCGCGCCGCGCGCACTGCGCCATCGAGGTGTTTGGTCGTCATCGGGCACACGTGATGGCATGACGTAAAAATCATGCTGATGACGAGGGGTTTGCCGGCAAAATCATGCAGGCGAACCTTGCGATGCATTCGATCGGTAAACTCGTGATTGCCGATAGACCTGCCTATCGCTGCCTGAGAAATGCGTAACGCGGCTTCCGCGTCATAATTGCCGTTACTGGCAGACTGGCCCAACGCCAAACATGGCGTCAGTATAAAGACAAAACAAAGGAGTGGATTCAGCCAGCAAAGGGGAGACGATCGGTGGCTGAAACCACTCCAAGCAATGCTGCGCGAACGCAGCGAACGGGGGGCGCGTTTAATTCGCAACTATTCCGACGCCCCCCTTATCTACTAACTCATCGGCCAGACGGAAGCCAGGTACTTCCAGTTAACGGCGTAATACAGGACA
>JABAOE010009142.1_pt2 | contig 17434 bp, 21 predicted proteins | sample 7062141 | NCBI WGS metagenome assembly JABAOE01 (sample SAMN14538627, study PRJNA623070) | marine sediment metagenome | biome: marine biome [ENVO:00000428]; feature: marine pelagic biome [ENVO:01000023]; material: deep marine sediment [ENVO:00002113] | place: India: Gulf of Khambhat ... | reverse complement strand
ATGAAGCAGATCGACAGCCAGCTGATGATGAGGAACTACGAAGGGTTCCTCAAGTAGTGAGGCCTCTTCGCATGGTGATCCTCGGCCGCCAGGGGTCGGGGAAGGGAACCCAGTCCCTCCGCATCGCCGAGGCGTACGGCTGCGTCCACGTCTCGACCGGCGACATGCTGCGGGCGGCGGTGGCCGAGGGCACCGAACTCGGTCGCAAGGCCCAGGCCGTGATGGAGGCCGGCGATCTGGTGTCCGACGACATCATGAACGGCATCGTCGCCGAGCGGCTGGCGAAGGACGACATCGTCGCGGGCGGTGTGTTGCTCGACGGTTTCCCCCGCACCGCCGACCAGGCCGACGCACTCGAGCGGATCCTCACCGATCTGGGCCAGTCGCTCACGATCGCCGTCGATCTCGACGTTCCCGTGGAGATCGTGACCGAGCGGATGCTGTCGCGTCGGCGCGACGACGACACCCCCGAGGCGATCACCCGGCGCCTGGACCTGTACGAGGAGCAGACCGCCCCGCTCCTCGAGTGGTTCCGCTCCCACGACCTGCTCGTCACCGTCGACGGTGTGGGCTCCGAGGACGAGGTTTTCGCCCGTCTTCGGGCGGTCATCGACGTTGGTCGCTCCGACGGAGTCGGATAGCGTAGTCCCCTGGCCTGGCCACGCCGGGCCGTTCCGCGTGCGAGCAACCGGCTCCACGCCTTCAGGAGGTTCCACCCTGCCGAAGCCGAAAGAAGATGCGATCGTCCTCGAGGGCACCGTCACCGAGTCGCTCCCGAACGCCATGTTCCGGGTCGAGTTGGAGAACGGCCACGAGGTGCTCGCGCACATCAGCGGCAAGATGCGCATGCACTACATCCGGATCCTTCCCGGGGATCGCGTCCAGGTGGAGCTCACCCCCTACGACCTCCAGCGAGGTCGCATCACCTACCGGTACAAGTGACCGGCGGGTCCGGAAGAACGAAGAACGAAGAACGATGAAGGTCCGAACCAGCGTCAAGAAGATCTGTGACAAGTGCAAGGTGATCAACCGCCGCGGCCGCGTCATGGTCATCTGCGACAACCCGCGTCACAAGCAGAGGCAGGGCTGACATGGCACGTATCAGCGGCGTCGACATCCCCCGCGAGAAACAGGTGGGCACCTCGCTCACCTACATCTACGGCATCGGCCGCACCACGGCCGGCATCGTGTGCGAGGCCACCGGCATCGACCCCTCCACCCGGGTGCGGGATCTGACCGACGACGAGATCGCGAAGATCCGCTCCTACATCGACGGTGACCTGAAGGTCGAGGGCGACCTGCGCCGCGAGGTGTCCCAGGACATCAAGCGCAAGATGGAGATCGGCTGCTACCAGGGCCTGCGCCACCGGCGGGGCCTGCCGGTGCGGGGCCAGCGGACGCACACCAACGCCCGCACCCGCAAGGGCCCGAAGAAGACGGTGGCCGGCAAGAAGAAGGTCAAGAAGTGAGACGGATCGACCCCGACGTGAAGGTCAAGAACTGATGGCAACGCCCGGACCCGGGGGCCGTCGTCCCCGCAAGCGCGAGCGCAAGAACGTCACGCACGGCATCGCGCACATCAAGAGCTCGTTCAACAACACGATCATCGCCATCAGCGACCAGCAGGGCGACATCATCGCCTGGGCGTCGGCCGGCAACGTCGGCTTCAAGGGGTCGCGCAAGTCCACGCCGTTCGCGGCGCAGCTCGCCGCCGAGCAGGCGGCCCGCCGCGCCATGGAGCACGGCGTGCGCAAGGTCGACGTGCACGTGAAGGGTCCCGGCTCGGGCCGCGAGACCGCCATCCGCTCGATCCAGAACGCCGGCATCGAGGTGACCGGCATCAAAGACGTCACCCCCATCCCCCACAACGGCTGCCGCCCCGTGAAGCGGCGGAGGGTCTGAGATGTCGCGCTACACCGGTCCCAAGGCGCGCGTGTCGCGTCGCCTCGGCACCAACATCTGGGGCACCAAGGGCGAGACCGTGGCGCTCGACAAGCGTCCCTACCCGCCCGGCGAGCACGGCCGCTCCCGGCGCCGGGGCTCGGTCTCGGAGTACCTGCTCCAACTCCAGGAGAAGCAGAAGGCCCGCTTCACCTACGGGCTCACCGAACGCCAGTTCCGCAACCTCTTCGCCGAGGCCAGCCGCCGCCAGGGCGTCACCGGCGAGAACATGCTCCGGTTCCTCGAGCTGCGGCTCGACAACCTCGTGTACCGGGCCGGCTGGGGCGCGACCCGGCCGCAGTCCCGTCAGTTCGTCAACCACGGTCACGTCAACGTCAACGGTCGCCGGGTCACCATCCCGAGCTACCGGGTCCGCAAGGGCGACGTGATCGAGCTGCGCTCCAAGGCGCAGGACTTCGCCATCGTCCAGTGGAACGCCGATGTCCTCGATCGCACGCCGCCGGCGTGGCTCGATGTCACCGGTGACTTCCAGGTGACCGTCCGTGAGCTCCCACTGCGGGAGCAGATCGACGTCCCCGTCCGTGAGCAGCTCATCGTCGAGCTCTACTCGAAGTAGCCGAGGTACCCGATGCTCGTCATCCAGCGCCCAACCGTCGAGGCCCTCGAGGAGGCCGAAGGCAACCTGCAGCGGTTCGCCATCGGCCCGCTCGAGCCCGGCTTCGGTCACACCATCGGCAACTCCATCCGCCGAACCCTCCTGTCGTCGATCCCGGGTGCGGCCGTCACCCAGGTCCGCTTCGACGACGCCCTGCACGAGTTCGACACGATCGGCGGTGTCACCGAGGACGTCACCGACATCATCTTGAACCTCAAGGACCTCGTGCTCACCGTCCACAGCGAGGAGCCGGTCACCTTGCGCCTCGACCAGCGCGGCCCGGCCGAGGTCACCGCCGGTGACATCCAACCCCACCCCGACGTCGAGATCCTCAACGGCGACCTGCCGCTGGCCACGCTCAACGGCAAGGGCCGGCTCGCGGTCGACATCACCGTCCAGACCGGACGCGGCTACGTCTCGGCCGAGAAGAACAACGTCAGCACCACGATCGGTGTGATCCCCGTCGATTCGATCTACTCGCCGGTGCGTCGGGTGTCGTTCGACGTCGAGGCCACCCGGGTCGAGCAGTCGACCGACTACGACCGCCTCGTGCTCGAGATCGAGACCGACGGGTCCATCACCCCCCGCGAGGCGCTCGCCTCGGCCGGTGGGACGCTGCGGGCCCTCGTGCAGCTCGTCGAGGAGATGAGCGACGAGCCGCAGGGCCTCGAACTCGGTGAGGCGGTGCAGGCGGCGACCGGCGGACCCGACATGGACCTGCCGATCGAGGATCTCGAGCTCTCCGAGCGTCCCCGCAACTGTCTCAAGCGGGCCCAGGTGAACACCGTCGGCGAGCTGCTCCAAAAGAGCGAGGACGACCTGCTGGCCATCACCAACTTCGGCCAGAAGAGCCTCGACGAGGTCATCGCGAAGCTCGACGAGCGGGGTCTGTCCCTCCGGACGAGGGACTGACCATGCCCGCCCGTCCCCGCAGGGGCCGTCGCTTCGGCGGCAGCTCGCAGCACCAGAAGCTGATGATGGCCAACCTGGTCGCGTCGCTGATCGCGGCCGAGGGCATCACCACCACGGAGGCGAAGGCGAAGGCCATGCGCCCGGTGGCGGAGAAGATGATCACCAAGGCCAAGAAGGGCGGCGTCCACAACCACCGCCAGGTGGTGAGGTTCCTCGGCGACCGGGAGATGGCGTCGAAGCTCTTCGACGAGATCGGCCCCCGCTACGAGGATCGACCCGGCGGCTACACCCGGATCATCAAGGTCGACAACCGGGCCGGCGACAATGCCCCGATGGCCCGCATCGAACTGGTCTGAGTCCTCGCTGCGAGTTCGCCGCACGTCCCGTGCGGCTCATTCTCAGATTCTCGCGCCCGTTTCGTCCGGCGAAGCCGAACGAAACTCGCTACTCGTGACCGCATCGACCGGCGAAGCCGGATCGATGCTCCTTCATGCTCCGATGGGCGGAGCCGGGTCGATGCTCGTCTCGTGAGTGAGTCATCGGGCTCCGTCAGGGTGAGGATGCGGGTCGCCTACGACGGTGGCCCCTTCCACGGGTTCGCCCGCAACCCCGACGTGCGCACGGTGCAGGGCGACCTCGAAACGGCCCTTGCGGAGGTCCTGCGCCATCCCGTGACGCTGAGCTGTGCGGGCCGCACCGACCGCGGTGTGCACGCCCGGGGCCAGGTCGTGTCCTTCGACGCCGACGCGGCCCGCTTCGACGCGGAGGGCCTGGCGCGGGCCCTCAACCGGATGCTCGCCCCCGAGATCGCCGTCGACCTCGTGCAGGAGGTCTCCCCCGACTTCGATGCCAGGTTCAGCTGCACCGGGCGCACCTACCGCTACCACGTCCTCGACCGGCCGACCCCGGATCCGCTCATCGGCCATGTCGCCTGGCATGTCCGCGAGCCCCTCGACCTGGCGGCCATGAACGTCGCGAGCGACGAGATCATCGGGAGCCACGACTTCACGACGTTCAGCAAGCGGAACAAGTCCCGACCCGACGAGTCGTTCGTGCGCGAGGTACGCCGGGCCGGGTGGACCAGGACCGGTCCGGTGGCTCGTTTCGAGGTGACCGCCGGCGCCTTCACCCACCAGATGGTGCGCAGCCTGGTGGGGCTTTTCGTCGAGATCGGCCGGGGCCGGCGCCGGGCGGCCGAGATGGGGGAGGCGCTGCGGGCGAGAGACCGTGCCGCCGCCCCGAGCCCCGCCCCGGGCCGGGGCCTCATCCTGTGGAACGCCCACTACGACTGAGCAAAACCGGCATTGCGTCGTTTGTCGTTCCGGGGTGGCGCCCGTAGCCTTGAACGGTCCTTTCGAGTCCCGGAGAACTCCGTGTCCACCACCTCACCCAAGGCCAGCGAGATCGAACGCAGCTGGCACGTCGTCGACGCCGAAGGCCTGGTGCTGGGCCGGCTCGCGACCGAGGTCGCCACCATCCTGCGCGGCAAGCACAAGCCGATCTTCACCCCGCACCTCGACACCGGCGACCACGTGATCGTCGTCAACGCCGAGAAGGTCGTGCTCACCGGGGGCAAGGCCGACAAGAAGCTCCTCCACCGGCACTCCGGGTACCCCGGGGGCATCAAGACGGAGACCTACGGCGCCAAACTCGCCCGCAAGCCCGAGCAGGCCCTGATCGACACCATCCGCGGCATGCTGCCGAAGACCCGCCTCGGCCGGGCCCAGATCCGCAAGCTCAAGGTCTACGCGGGCCCCACCCATCCACACGCGGCGCAGAAACCGCAGCCGCTCGAGATCGCCCACGCCAAGGCGCGGGCCCGCGTCTGACGAGGAACGAACCGATGACCAGCCCGCTCGTCCAAGCCACCGGTCGCCGCAAGCGCTCCGTCGCCCGGGTCCGCATCCGCCCGGGGTCCGGCGTCGTCACCATCAACGGCCGTCCCCTCGACGACTACTTCCCCTCGCGCACGCACCGCATGCACTCGGTCGAACCGCTCGAGGCCACCGAGATGACGCAGAGCTACGACGTCGACGCCACGATCCACGGCGGTGGCACCAGCGGCCAGGCGGGGGCGCTCCGGCTCGGCATCGCCCGAGGCCTGGTGGCGCTCGACGCCGAGCACCGTGACACCCTGAAGAGGGGCGGATTCCTCACCCGCGATCCGCGGAAGAAGGAGTCGAAGAAGTACGGGCTCAAGAAGGCGCGCAAGGCGCCGCAGTACAGCAAGCGCTGATTCCGAGCGGGTCGGGCGTGAGCCTGCACTTCGGAACCGACGGGGTACGCGGCGACGCGCGAGACCTGTTGACCCCCGCAGCCGTCGCGGCCATCGGCCGGGCCGGAGCCGAGCTCCTCGGAGCCGATTCGGTGGCGGTCGGGCGCGACACGCGCGAGTCCGGCCCTGAACTGTCCGCCGCGCTCCACGCCGGTGTGGCCGCCGCGGGTGGGACCTCGGTCGACCTCGGCGTCGTGCCGACCCCTGCGGTGGCGCTGTGGTGCCGGGACGAGGGGGTGGCCGGGGCGATGGTGTCGGCCTCCCACAATCCCTGGCACGACAACGGGGTGAAGTTCTTCGCGCCCGGCGGCGCCAAGCTCGGCGACGACGTGCAGGTCCGGATCCAGGCGCGGCTCGACGAACTCTTGGCGACCGGGGGGACGGCGGCGGAGGCGACGGCCCCGGACCGGCACCGGGAGGCGGTCGAACGCCATGTGCACGCCGTCGTCGAGAGCCTCGAGGGTCGCACGCTCGCCGGGCTGCGGGTCGTGGCCGACACGGCCAACGGCGCCGCGATGACCGTCGCCGGTCCGGCGCTCGCCGCGCTCGACGCCGATGTGACCGTGCTCAACGACACGCCGAACGGCCGCAACATCAACGACGGGTGTGGCTCGACCGACCCGTCGGGTCTGCAGGCGGCGGTGGTCGAGCTCACCGCCGATGCCGGCGTGGCCCTCGACGGGGATGCCGACCGGCTCGTGGCGGTGGACGGGAAGGGCGTGCTGATCGACGGTGATCACATCATCGCGGTGTGTGCCCTGGACCGTCACCACCGGGGTCGGCTCGCCGGCGACGCGGTGGTGGTCACGGTGATGACGAATCTCGGCTTCCGGCGGTCGATGGAGGCAGCCGGGATCGAGGTGGTCGAGACACAGGTCGGTGACCGCTACGTGCTCGAGGCGCTCGACGCTCGTGGCTTGAACCTGGGCGGGGAGCAGTCGGGCCACGTGATCTTCCGTGATCTCGCCCCCACCGGCGATGGCGTGCTCACCGCCGTGCAGCTGCTCGACGTGGTGCAGCGCACCGGGCGATCGTTGGCCGACCTGAGCGACGCGGCCATGCGGCGTCTGCCACAGGTCCTGCGCAACGTGTCGCTGTCGACCCGGCCCGCGGATCTCGACACCCTCCTGGCCCCGCTGGTGGCCGCGGCGTCGGCCCGCATCGCGGGACGGGGGCGGGTGCTCGTCCGCCCGTCGGGTACCGAGCCGCTGGTGCGGGTGATGGTGGAGGCCGAGACCGACGCCGAGGCCCGCATGGAGGCCGACGCATTGTGCGCCGCGGTGGCCGCGCTGTTGGCCTGAATCGCCGCTCTACACTTGACACCCTGACCGCCTGGAGGACGCATGTGCGGGATCATCGCCGTCGCCCGGCGCCCGTCGACACGACCCACACCCGAGGCCTCGGAGATCCTCGACCCGCTGGCCGGGCTCGCCGCTGAACTCCGCCTCGGCTCCGACCCGACCGCCGCGCTTCGCGACGCGGCCGATCACCTCCTCGCCACCGACGCCCTGCTCCGGGGTGTGCCCGGCGTGCGCCTGCTGACCGCCGACCCCACCGTCGCCTCTCGGCTCCGCCACGACTGCGGCGAGATCCTCGAGGTGGTGGAGGACCTCGAGACGGCGATGGAGCGCGACGCCACCCTGCCGACCGTCGAGTTGGAGCGACGCAACCACGAACTGGTCCGGGTCCGGGACGGCCTCTGGGCCATCACCCGGGACCGCATCCGGGCCGCCGAGGCCGTCGCCGAGTTGAGCGACGGGCTCACGACGGAGAGTGCCCTGGAGGCCTATCTCTCCGTCCACCAGGCACTGTCCGCCCTCGACCGCCTCGAGGTCCGGGGCCGTGACTCCGCCGGTATCCACGTGCTCGTGCGCCGCCACGCCCTCGACGTCGACGATCCCGCCGTGAAGGCGGAGATCGCCCGTCGCGCGGCCGATGAGTCGTTCCGATCGGGCAGTGCCCGTCTGGTCGACGGGACGCTGAGCATCGTCCACAAGACGGCGGCCGAGATCGGCGAGTTGGGTGACAACACCGCCGTGCTGCGGGCCGCCTTCGCCGCCGACGAGCTGTTGCGGGCCGCGTTGCGGGGCGACGACGCCCGCACGCTCGTGCTCGGCCACACGCGGTGGGCGTCGATCGGCATCATCTCCGAGCCCAACGCCCATCCGCTCAACAGCGACCTGCTCGACTTCGACGGACCGTACGTGGTCGGCGCGCTCAACGGCGACGTCGACAACTTCGCCGACCTCATCGCCGACGAGGCGGTGAGCATCCCCCCCTCGGTCACCACCGACGCCAAGGTGATCCCGAGTCTCATGAGCCGGCGGCTCGCCGAGGGCCACGACTCGGCCGAGGCGTTCCGCCGCACCGTCGCCACCTTCGAGGGCTCGGTCGCGATCGGCGCCTGCACCGCCGCCGCCCCCGATCGCCTCCAGCTCGCCCTGCGGGGCAGCGGGCAGGCGCTCTACGTCGGGCTGGCCGAGGACGCCTACGTCGTGGCGAGCGAGCCCTACGGCGTGGTCGAGGAGACGGCCCGCTACATCCGCATGGACGGTGAGACCCCGGGCAACCCGGAGAACGTCAACGCCAGCCGGGGCCAGATCATCGAGCTCGACAGCACCGCGGCCGGGAGCCTCGACGGCGTGCTGAGGCGGGCCTACGACGGCACCGATCTGCCGGTCGCCGACCACGACGTCGTGGTCGCGCAGATCACGACCCGAGACATCGACCGGGGCGATTCCCCCCACTATCTGCTGAAGGAGATCGGGGAGGCACCCGCCTCGTTCCGCAAGACCCTGCGGGGCAAGATCGCGGAGACCGACGACGGCCTGGCGGTGACGCTCGGTCCCGAGATCCTTCCCCCCGACGTGGTGGCCGACGTACAGGACGGCACGATCCGGGAGGTGTTGGTCATCGGGCAGGGAACGGCTGCGGTGGCGGCCCGGAGCGTGGCCGCGTCGATCGCCGCCCTGGTGCCCGACGGCCGCATCCGCAGCGAGGCGGTGCTGGCGACGGAGCTGTCCGGTTTCGGGCTGCGTCGCGACATGTCCCGCACGCTGGTCGTCGCGGTCAGCCAGTCGGGTACCACGACCGACACCAACCGCACCGTCGATCTGGTCAAGGCCAGGGGGGCCCGGGTCATCGCCATCGTCAACCGCCGCAACAGCGATCTCACCGACCGGGCCGACGGTGTGCTCTACACCTCCGACGGCCGCGACGTGGAGATGAGCGTCGCCTCGACCAAGGCCTTCTACTCGCAGATCGCGGCCGGATTCCTGCTCGCGGTGGCGCTGGCCGACCTGGTCAGGGGGGACGACGGCGCCGCCGACCGGCGGGGCCTGCTCGCAAGCATCGAGGCGCTCCCGGCCGCCATGGACCAGGTGATCCAGCGGCGGGCCACGATCGGCGCCGCGGCCCGCCAGTTCGCGCCCGGTCGTCGCTACTGGGCGCTGGTCGGCAACGGCAGCAACTCCATCGCGGCCAGCGAGGTGCGGATCAAGCTGTCGGAGCTCTGCTACAAGTCGATCGCCTGCGACGCCACCGAGGACAAGAAGCACATCGACCTCTCCTCCGAGCCGATGATCCTCGTGTGCGCGGCCGGGCTGGAAGGGTCGACGGCCGACGACGTCGCCAAGGAGGTGGCGATCTTCCGGGCCCACAAGGCGGCGCCGATCGTGATCGCCGACGACGACGAGCAGCGCTTCGACGCCGCGCTCGCGGTGCTCCCCGTCCCTCCGGTCGATCCCCGGCTCGGGTTCGTCCTGTCCGCCATGGCCGGCCACCTCTTCGGGTACGAGGCGGCCCTGGCGATCGACAGCCAGGCCCAGCCCCTCCGGGAGGCCCGCAGTGCCATCGAACAGGCCGCGGCCGACGGCTACGCCGGCGACGAGGCCCTGGCGACGGTGCGGCCCGTCCTCGAGCGGTCGGCGACATCCTTCTTCGACATGACCCGGGCCGGCGAGCTCAACGGGCATCTGGAGGCGTCGACCGCGGTCCGTATCGCCACGCTGCTCCGGTTCGCCCTCGGCGTCTCGCCCCTCGAGACCTACCAGATCGACTACGGCAAGGTGGGCACGCCGGCGGTCGTGCTCGACGACCTCGCGGCGGCGCTGACGCTCGGGATCGAGGAGCTGACGCGGCCGATCGATGCGATCAAACACCAGGCGAAGACGGTGACGGTCGGGATCTCCCGGTCCGACGAGACGCTGCTCGAGGTCCCCCTCGCGGCCGCGGTGCTCGAGGCCGGGGCGCCACGGGACCGGCTCAGCTACGCCTCCCTGCGCACGCTCGCCGATCTCGATCCGGCGGTGGCCGAGGTCCTCGGCCACACCCGCTACCGGGTCGAGGGCATGTCCGACGACGGCACGGGTGAGGCGACCGTGGTGGTGGTCGATCGGGGTGGCATCTCGCTCAACATCCCCACCCGTACCGATCGGACCCCGACCCTGCGGGGAACCAAGAACCAGGTGGCGCTCGAGCGGCGGGTCTTCGTGGCCCGGGGCCGCAGCGACGGACGCTCGATCATCATCGTCCCCGAGCTGAAGGACAACGTCACCACGGGCCTCACGCTGCTCCAGGTCCGCTTCGCCGACCGGCTCTCGGCTGCCGCGGCGCGGGGGGTGCTCCAGGGCTACCGCAACCGCTACTCGGCGGTGCGCGACGCGGTGATGGAGACCGAGGAGACCTTCCGGGAGGACCTCCTGGCCGACCAGGACGTCGGCGACCTGCTGACGCTGCCCATCAACGACCTGGCCGACCGGTGGCGGGTCGACGGCGGGTGATCCCCCGAGGCCGGTAGCCTCCGGGTCGTGCTCGGCATCGGAACCGACCTGGTCGACATCGACCGATTCCGCGCCGTGCTCGACCGCACGCCGGGCATGGTGGAGCGTCTCTTCCGTGCCGGGGAACAGGAGTACGCGGCGCAGGCCGCCGACCCGGCCCCTCGGCTGGCGGCCCGGTTCGCGGCCAAGGAGGCGACGCTCAAGGCGATGGGGTGCGGGCTGGGGTCGATGAAGCTGGTCGACATCGAGGTGGTGCGCCACGACGACGGCCGTCCCGAGCTCCGGTTGCACGACTCCGCCGCGGCGAAGGCGGATGCCCTCGGCGCGACCCGCTTCCTCGTCAGTCTCAGCCACACCGACCACGTGGCCCAGGCCGTGGTGGTGGCGCTCGCATCATGATCCCCGTCGTCACCCCCTCCGAGATGGCCGCGGTCGACGCGGCGGCACCCGAACCGGTCGAGGTCCTCGTCGACCGGGCGGCCCGGGCCGTGGCCCGCATCGCGGTGCAGATGCTCGGGGGCACCTACGGCCGTCGGGTGACGGTGCTCGCGGGGCCGGGCAACAACGGCGCCGACGGCCGGGTCGCAGCCCGTCACCTCGAACGCCGGGGGATCCGTTGCCGGGTGGTCGACGCGGTGGACCCGCCGGCCACGCTTCCCGCCGCCGATCTGGTGATCGACGCGGCGTTCGGGACCGGGTTGGCCCGGCCCTACGATCCGCCGGCCCTCCCCGCGGGCGCCCGGGTGCTCGCGGTCGACATCCCCTCCGGGGTCGACGGGCTGAGCGGGCAACTCCGGGGGAGCCCCTGGGCCGCGGAGCGGACGGTGACCTTCGCCGCGCTGAAACCCGGGCTCGTGCTCGAGCCGGGCCGGAGCCTCGCCGGAGAGGTCACCGTGGTCGACATCGGTCTCGACGTGGGCGAGGTCCGTGTCCACGCGATGACCGATGCCGACATGGCCCCGCTCGTCCCGCGCCGCGACCCCGACGCACACAAGTGGCGGGCGGGTCTCCGGATCGTCGGAGGCTCACCCGGGATGACCGGTGCCGCGTCGCTCGCGGCCCGGGCGGCGCTGCGCACCGGCGCCGGCATCGTCGAACTGTGCATGCCGGGTGGGTCCGGCAGCGAGGGTCCGACGGAGGCGGTCGGCCGGCCGCTTCCCCGCCACGACTGGGCCACCGAGGCGGCCAAGGGGCTCGACGGCCGGGTCCGGGCCATGCTGGTCGGCCCCGGCCTGGGGCGGGACGAGCCGGCCTCGGTCGTGACCCTGCTCGGCGTCGGGATCCCGCTGGTGCTCGACGGCGACGCACTCGTTCCGGAGATCGTCGACGCGCTCCGGGAGCGCCCACAGCCGACGGTCCTCACTCCCCACGACGGGGAGTGGGCCCGTCTCGGCGGGTCCGACGATGCCGATCGAATCGGTGCCACGGCTTCCTTCGCCGGCACCCTCGGTGTGACCGTCATCCGCAAGGGATCGACGTCGATCGTGGCCGACCCGACCGGTGAGGCTCGGGTGGTGACCTCCGGATCGGCCGCGCTGGCCTCGGCGGGGACCGGCGACGTCCTGGCCGGGATGACCGTGGCCCTGCTGGCCAGGGGCCTCCCGGCCTTCGACGCGGCGACGGTCGCGGCCCACGTGCACGGTCGGGCCGGCCGGGAGCTCGGAGAGGGCTTGCTGGCAGGGGAACTCGTCGACGCGATCGGCCCGACCCTGGCTGCGGTGCGGGAGAGACGGTGACGGCGACCGCGACCGTCGACCGGTCGGCGATCCGGGACAACGTCGCCACCCTGCACGGGCTGGCGGGGGGCGCGATCGTGTGCGCGGTCGTGAAGGCCGACGGCTACGGACACGGGTCCGCCGCGGCGGCCCGGGCTGCGCTCGACGGCGGTGCGACCTGGCTGGCGGTGGCGTCCCCCCGGGAGGCGATCGAGCTCTGCGATGCCGGTATCGACCCGGCCGTTCCGATCCTGCTCCTCTCGGAGCCCGACGCGGCCGAGCTCGCGGGGGCCGGGCCGGACCTGCCGGCCGGCGTGCGCTTCACCGTGGCGAGCGCGGGTGGTGTGGAGGTTCTCGAATCGGTCCATCCGGGAGCGGGTCCGTGGCCGGTCCACCTCAAGGTCGACACCGGGATGCACCGGGTCGGGGAGACTCCCACCGCGGCGCCGGCGCTGGCCCGAGCCGTGGAGGCGTCGCCGGCCCTGACCCTGGAGGGAACCTGGACCCACTTCGCCGTGGCCGACGAACCGGACGATCCCTTCACCGCGACCCAGACGGCCCGCTTCGACGACGCCCTGGCGGGGCTGCGGGCCGAGGGTGTCGACCCCGGGATCGTGCACCTGGCCAACTCGGCCGGCACGATCGCCCACCCTGCGAGCCGTCGCGACCTGGTCCGGGTCGGGATCTCGATCTACGGCATCCCGCCCTCGGCGGCGCTCGAGGGGGCGGTCCCGCTCCGGCCGGCGCTCCGCCTGACGGCTCCCGTCACCGCCGTCCGCGTCGTCGAGGCCGGGGAGAGTGTGAGCTACGGCCGTCGGTGGTTCGCGGAGGGCCCCACCCGGGTCGCCACGGTCGCAGTCGGGTACGCCGACGGGATCCGCCGGGCCAGCGCGTCGTGCGGGGTGGAGGTGCTCGTGCGGGGACACCGGGCACCGGTGCTGGGCGTGGTGACGATGGACCAGCTCATGATCGCGGTCGACGACGACGTGACGGTGGGCGACGAGGTGGTCCTGATCGGGGAGCAGGGTGACCACGAGATCACCGTCGAGGAGATCGCGGGCCGGCTCGGGACCATCGGTTACGAGGTGGTCACCGCGATCGGGCCGAGGGTGCGCCGGGTCCATGTCGGCTGAACATCCGATCGGCGTCGACGGGGTCACGGTCGGGCACTGGACCGACGCCGTGGCCCGCACCGGATGCACGGTCGTGCGCCTGCCGCCGGCGACGGTCGCTGCGGGAGAGATCCGCGGCGGGGCGCCGGCGAGCCGCGAGTTCGCGCTGCTCGACCCGCAGCGGCTGGTGTCGACGGTCGACGCCGTGGTGCTGACCGGCGGTTCGGCGTTCGGCCTGGCGTCGGCCGACGGCGTGGTGGCGGCCCTGGAGGCGGAGGGGCGGGGGGTGCCGACCCGTCACGCGCCGGTCCCCATCGTGGTCGCGCTCGGCCTGTACGACCTCGGTGTCGGATCGGCGGAGGTGCGTCCCGATGCCGCCGCGGGGCGGGCCGCCTTCGACGCCGCCACGGCGACGCCCGCGGTGGGCGCGGTCGGCGCGGGCACCGGGGCCACCGTCGGGAAGTGGCGGGGACCCGACCGGGCCACCCCGGGCGGACTGGGGATCTCGGTCGTGCGGCGCGACGGCCTCGTCGTGACCGCGATCGTCGCCTGCAACGCCGCCGGGGAGATCGACGACGGGGCGGTCGCCCCCTCGGTGGCCGACGGGTCGCTGGCGTGGCCCGAGCGCCCGGACCCGTTCACGAACACGACCATCGGCGTCGTCGTGACCAACGCCCGGCTCGACGCGACCGGCTGCCTGGTGGTGGCGCAGGGTGCCCATGACGGCCTCGCCCGGGTCATCGTGCCGCCGCACATGCGCAGCGACGGGGACGGGTTCGTCGCGGCCGCGACCGGCGCCGTCGACGCGGTCGACGACGAGGTCCGGTTCATGGCCGTGGTGGCGGTGGAGCAGGCCGTCCGCCGGTGCGTCGCTAGCATCGAGGGGTGAGTCCCGCGCCCGACACCGCCCCGATCGTGTGCACGACGCACGGCGTGGCGGAGACCAAGGCGCTCGCCGCATCGGTGGCCGATCTGGTCGACCTCGGCGATCTGATCCTGCTCGTCGGCGACCTGGGAGCGGGCAAGACCGCCTTCACCCAGGGCCTGGCCGGGGCGCTCGACGTCGTCGCCCCGGTCACCAGCCCCACCTTCACGTTGGCCAACCGCTACGAGGGACGGCTCGTGGTCAACCACCTCGACGTCTACCGGTTCGACGACCTGGCGGAGGTGGAGGATCTCGCACTGCCGGAGCTCCTGGAGGAGGGTGTGACCCTGATCGAGTGGGGCGACACGATCCTGCCGGCCCTGCCCCCCGACCGACTCGAGATCCGGGTCATCTTCGGGGCCGGCGACGACGACCGGTGCTTCGAGATCACGGCGGTCGGGGAGGCCTGGGCGCAACGACGGGACGAGCTCTCGGCCAGGCTGGGAGAATGGGGCGGCTCATGAGCGACGAACCGATCGTGCTCGCCCTCGAGTCGGCCACCTCCGTGGTGGGATGCGCGGTCGGCGGTGCCGGCGGCGCGCTGGCCGCCGCGTGGTCGGCTCGGGGCCGGCGCCACGCGGAGTCGCTCGCGCCGCAGATCGAGTTCGTGACGCGGCAGGCGGGCGTCGCCCTCGGCGACCTCGCCGCGATCGCGGTCGACGTCGGTCCCGGGCTCTACACGGGGCTGCGGGTCGGGGTCACCACCGCGATGACGATGGCCCATGCCCTCCACATCCCCGTGGTCGAGGTCGCGTCCACCGACGTGATCGCCGAGGAGGTGGGCCCCCAGGCGAGCCGGGTCGACGTGGCCATCGACGCCCGACGGGGCGAGGTGTTCCACGCGGCCTACGAGCCGGACGGCGGTGCGCTGTCGCGGATCAGCGACCCCTCGGTGGTGACGCCGGCCGAGCTCCGGTCGATCCTGGGCGCCGTGGGCGGCACCGTCGTGCTGGCCGGCGACGGGGCGCAGGCCCACCCGGACGTCCTCGGGGTCGGCGCGGGCGTCCGGCACGCCGACGTGGTCCATCCCCGAGCCGACGTGCTGGTGCGGATGGCGGCCGCCCGGCTCGGGGCCGGAGACACCACGGCTCCCGAACTCGTCCGACCCCGGTACCTGCGGCGGCCCGATGCGGTCGCGAAGTGGGAGGCCCGGACGTGACCGGATCGATGTCGATCGTCCCGATGGCGGGCCGCCACCTCGAACAGGTCCGTGCCATCGACGAACTGGTGTACCCCAACCCGTGGTCGGCCGGAACCTGGCGGCGGGAGCTCTCGGCCGACGACCGTCTCCATGTGATCGCCCACTGCGCCGATGTCGTGGCGGGCCACGCCGGCCTGTTGTTCGTGCTCGAGGAGGTGCACGTCACGACCGTGGCGGTGCACCCGGACCGGCAGGGGGAGGGGATCGGCAGTCGGCTCGTCCTCGCCCTCCTCGACGAGGCCCGGGCCCACGGGTCGACGGCGGCGACCCTCGAGGTCCGGTGTGCCGATCACCGGACCCACCGGCTCTACGAGCGGTTCGGCTTCCGCCCTGCGGGGATCCGGCGCGACTACTACTCGCGGCCCCGCGACGACGCGCTCGTCATGTGGCTGCACCATCTCGACGGAGCCGAGACCGGGGAGCGGTTGGAGGCGATCCGTCGTGCGACGAGTGATGCGGAGGTCACGCATGGGTGAGGTCGTCCTCGGAATCGAGACGAGTTGCGACGAGACCGCGGCAGCCGTCGTGGCGACCGGCTCGGAGGTCCGCTCGTCGATCGTGTCGAGCCAGATCGAGCTGCACGCCCGTTTCGGCGGCGTCGTTCCGGAGGTCGCGAGCCGGGCCCACGTGGAGCTGCTGTTGCCGGTGATCGACGACGCGCTGACCGAGGCCGGTGTCGACGCCACCGGGATCGATGCGGTCGCCGCCACCCACGGCCCGGGGCTCGTCGGGGCCCTGCTCGTGGGCGTCTCGTCCGCCAAGGCGCTGGCGCTGGCCTGGGACGTGCCGTTCGTGGCGGTCAACCACCTCGAGGCGCATCTCTACGCCTCGTTCCTCGAGGAACCCGATCTCGAGATGCCCCTGATCGTCGTGCTGGTCTCCGGTGGCCACACGATGCTGATCGAGATGCACGATCACCTCCACTACCGCGTGCTCGGGGCGACGCTCGACGATGCCGCCGGTGAGGCGTTCGACAAGGTGGCGCGGTTCATGGACCTCGGCTACCCGGGCGGCCCGGTGATCGACCGGCTCAGCCGGGACGGAGATCCGGACGCGATCGCGTTCCCCCGTGCCATGCGCAACGAGGGCTGGGACTTCAGCTTCAGCGGGGTCAAGACCGCGGTCGTCAACCACGTGCGCAACAACCCGGGGGTCGACGTCGCCGACGTGGCCGCGTCGTTCCAGGAGGCCGTGGCGGAGGTGCTCGTCGACAAGGCCCGCCGGGCCGCCCGCGACGTCGGCGCGACCGGGATCTGCCTGGCCGGGGGCGTGGCGGCGAACACCCGGTTGCGGGCGCTCACCGAGGAGGTGTGCGCCGCCGACGGGCTGCGGGCGTTCCTCCCGAGCCGGGCCATGTGCACCGACAACGCGGCGATGGTGGCCGCCGCCGGATGGTGGCGCCTGCGCATCGACGGGCCGTCTCCGCTCGACGTCGGCGCCGATCCGTCGCTGGGTCTGCCGACGCGATGAGCAGGTTGTCCACTCCGTGACTCGGTCCTATCGTTAGCACTCGGCATATTCGAGTGCTAACGACCGATCTCGGAGGATCGAATGAACTTGCAGCCCCTCGAGGACCGCATCGTGGTCCGCTCCAGCGAAGCGGAGTCCACCACCGCCAGCGGTCTGGTCATCCCCGACACCGCCAAGGAGAAGCCGCAGCAGGGCGAGGTCCTCGCTGTCGGCCCCGGCCGTCGTTCGGACCAGACCGGCGAACTCATCCCCGTCGACGTCGCCGTGGGCGACACCGTCGTCTACAGCAAGTACGGGGGCACCGAAATCACCGTCCAGGGTGAGGAAGTCCTGATCCTCAACGCTCGCGACATCCTCGCCAAGCTGGGCTGAGGCAGACGAGATGAGCAAGGAACTCAAGTTCAACGAGGACGCGCGCCGTCGACTCGAGACGGGCGTCAACAAGCTGGCCGACGCCGTGAAGGTCACCCTCGGCCCCAAGGGCCG
>JABAOE010003084.1_pt5 | contig 17443 bp, 16 predicted proteins | sample 7062141 | NCBI WGS metagenome assembly JABAOE01 (sample SAMN14538627, study PRJNA623070) | marine sediment metagenome | biome: marine biome [ENVO:00000428]; feature: marine pelagic biome [ENVO:01000023]; material: deep marine sediment [ENVO:00002113] | place: India: Gulf of Khambhat ... | reverse complement strand
CGACGGACTGAGCGTCGACCCGCGCGCGGTCAGTGCGCAGATTACGCGCCGCAAGGCCGAGAATCCGGACGCTAAGCTGGCGGTACTGGCGGGGAAGCGGGCGAAGACGGCGCTGGTTGTCGGTGTGATCGATTCGGCGCGCGATGCCGGCTTCCGCGCTGATCCGATACCGATCAGCCAACTGAACGAGTAGAAAATAGGTAAGCCATGCGCAGGAGTGTTCTGGACAGCAGCCAGGAAGAGGAAGAAGGCATCAACCTGACGCCGATGCTCGACGTCGTGTTCATCATGCTCATCTTCTTCATCGTGACGGCTTCGTTCGTCAAGGAGGCGGGTATCGACGTCCTGCGCCCGACCGCCGAGACGGCGGAAAGCAAGAAGAAGGCCAACATCCTGGTCGCGATCAGCGGCAACAACGAAATCTGGATCGACCGGCAGAAGGTCGACCAGCAGGCGGTGCGCGCGCAGATAGAGAGACTTCATGCGGAGAATCCCGAGGGATCGGTGCTGATCCAGGCGGATAAGGAATCGCACAGCGAAACCTTGCTGGCGGTCATGGCGGCGGCGCGCGAGGCGAAGGTCGGCGTATCTCTGTCGGCCACGACGGACTAGCGACGCAGCGCGGCAGGGGCGGAAACTGGCATATGGTTGCACGGCTCGGGATATCGCTGGTGATGGGAATCATCGTGACTTTCGCCCTCCTGTGGCTGATGCAATTCCTGATCGCCACCGGTCGCAGCGCGATAACCGATAGAAGCGAATTTCGCTTTCAGGATTTCATTCGGGTCCGTCAGGAAGAGACCATCGAGCAGAAGGATCGCAAGCCGGACAAACCGCCGGATGTGAAAGAAAAGCCGCCGGACATGCCCCCGCCGCAGATGGATTCGCTCGATCCGAGCGCGCCGACGGTCTCGTTGGGTCGGGTGGCCGTGGACATCGAGGTGGGCGTCGAAGGCGGTGACTTCGCCGTCGATGGTGAGTATTTGCCGATCGTGCGTGTCGAGCCGATCTATCCGCGCCGCGCGCAGTCGCGCGGGATTGAAGGATTCTGCGACATGGAGTTTACTGTGACGAGGACCGGCGAGGTCACCGATGCGGTGGCGGTCGAGTGCTCGAGCTCAGTGTTCGAGAGCGCCTCGGTCAAGGCGGTCCTGAAGTGGAAGTACAAACCGCGCGTCGTCAACGGAGAGCCGATCGACTCTCCCGGTGTTCAGACGCGCCTGACGTACAGGTTCGAAGATTAGGACGGATTTGAGCGAGTGACTACCGCTATGGCACCTCGATGGCTTCTGGTTCTGGTTTGCGGTTTGTCGATCGCGCTGTTTTCGCCCGTCGCAGTCGGTCAGCAAGCCGAAGGCGAGCAGGAGGAACGGGAGACGAAGAAGGTCGGCGGCATCAGCGCCAAGACGTACGAGAAATTCGCCAAGGCGCAGGAGTTCACGGAGGCGGAGGATTTCCAGAGCGCACTGCGTGTCCTGGACGAGATCAAGAATTCCAAGACCCTGCGCCCGGCCGAGTCGATCCAGCTCTATAACTTCTACGGGGTCGTGTACTTCTCGATGGAGCGGTACCGGGACAGCATCACCGCATTCGAGACAATGCTCCGCCAGGAGGACCTCGAACCCAGGCAGCGGACCGAGACGCTGTACACGCTCGCACAGCTGCATTTCACGATCGAGGATTGGCAGGGCGCCATCAACATCATGAACGACTGGCTCAAGGCAGTCGAAAACCCGCCGCCCGACCCGCTGATTCTGCTCGCCTCGGCCTACTACCAGCTGGAGCAGTACGACAAGATGCTCGCGCCGATCGAACGTGCCATGGCGATCGCCCGTGAGCGCGACAAGGAGATCAAGGAAAGCTGGTGGCTCCTGCTGCGCGTCGCGTACTACGAGCAGGGTAACCTCAAGAAGGTTACAGAGATTCTCGAAATACTCGTCGTCAACTGGCCGAAGAAAGAGTACTGGACGATGTTGTCGGGCATGTACGGGGAGCTGAACCAGGAAAGGCGCCAGCTCGCGGCTTACGAGTCGGCTTATGATCAGGGCCTGCTAAGTCGCAGCTCCGAGATTGTCACGCTCGCGCAGTTGCTCATGCAGGGCGAGGCCGGCTACAAGGCTGCACGCGTTCTCGAGAAAGGGTTCGAAGCTGATCTGGTCGACGAAACGGAGCAGAACTGGCGGCTGCTCTCACAGGCGTGGCAGATGGCCGCGGAGTTCGAAAAAGCGATCACTCCCCTCAAGAAGGCCGCATCCGTGTCCAACGATGGTGAACTCGAGGTACGCCTGGCCAACAGCTACCTGAATCTGAATCGCTATGAAGATTGCGCGGATGCGGCGCGTGCGGGGCTAAACAAGGGTGGTCTGAAGCGCCCGGAACTGGCGCACGAGCTGGTCGGCATGTGCCTGTTTGAACTCGAGCGGTTCGAGGAGGCGAAGACTGCGTTCCGGCAGGCGGCGAAGGCCCCGAAGGTAGAGAAGCGGGCGCGCAACTGGATCACGTTCATCGAGAGCGAACAGCAGAGAATCCGTGAGCTGAATGAATCGATCAGGCGGGCGCGGGAGGCGCGCGACGCCGCGCGGGCACAAGCGACGACGTAGTAAGGGGATTTCCAATCACCCGAGTTGACTTGCGCCTCAGGCATTGCGGCGCGCATTTGTTCCTTGTCATGCCTAAGATTATTTTCCATTGCCTGGATGGCGAGCGCCGCGAGATCGATGCTTCGCTCGGTGCGACTGTCATGGAGACCGCGATCGACAACGACATCGACGGCATTGTCGCCGAGTGCGGCGGCGCCTGCGCGTGCGCCACCTGCCATTCGTTTGTCGATCCGGAGTGGGCGGACCGCGTCCCGGCGATGTCCGACATGGAGGACGCGATGCTCGATTCCGCACTCGACCGTGACGACCGCAGTCGACTGATGTGCCAGATAGAAGTAACCGAAGCGTTGGATGGTCTCGAGGTCATCGTTGCGGACAACGAAGGTTAGGCCGGTCCGGGCGGTCGCGATCAAGATGAAGCTGGTGACCATCGACTGCCGCGAAATCGGGGGCCGCCCCGGTGTCATGCTGGCGGGCGGTGAAATTCTCGATTTGGCGGCCGCACCGAGTACCCTGAACCAGGCCCAATGGATTCCATATTCTGTCGTCAGCGTCCTTGCTGCCGGCCGGGACGGTTTCGAGCGGGTCGCGTCGCTCATCGATGCCGTCGATGCGAAGGATGATCGGGATCGAGATGAGCTGCGCCGGGACGGAGTGCTGCTGCCCGCCACTGGCACCACGCTGCTTCCGCCTGTGCGAAGGCCGGGACTCGTGCTGGTCGTGCAGTCCGATGGCGCGGCCTACGTCAAGAGCCCGAACACGGCGGTCGGGGACGGCGCGACCGTCTCGCCACCTTGGAACGACGACGCTCCGCTGGGATGCACCGGGATGTTGGCGGCGGTCTTTGGGCGTCCGCTGTATCGAGCCGGTCGCGAGGAGGCCGCCGAAGCGGTGGTCGGCTACACTCTGCTGCTCGATCTGGCGGGGGCGAGCGTCGGCGACCGGCAGCGGCGCATCGAGAGCTCACAGTTCCCGGGCGCCGGACCGATGGGGCCGGCGATCGTGACGATCGACGAACTGGGCGAGCCGCGAGAGCACGCATTGACCCTGTCTCTGAACGACGTCGCGGTGGCTTCGGAATCCGCATACGGACATTCTCAGGACGTCCCGGACCGCCTGGCCCTGCTGTCGCAGCGCTATGGATTTCGACCCGGCGATATCGTGTGTTTCGAACCGCCACCGGAGGCATCGATGCACGCTTGTCGGCTGCGGGCCGGTGACCGGGTCCGACTGTCGCTGGACGAGGTACTCGCGCTCGAGATCGGTATCGCCCCGTCCTGAGCCGCGGTCAATTTGGGCGCTGGCGCATTCCGCCGCCCGACCGCATCAGCAGCGATGCACGACCTCGATCAACTCGCCGGCCGGCCCGACCTCGAGCGAGACACCGTCGGCGCCGCGGTATGGCGCTTCGTCGCGCGCAGGCGCTTCGGTGCCCGGCATCGAGCTGACGAAACTGACCATGGCGATACCGGGGGGCAGAGAGCCTTCAGGCGTCCGCCGCGGCTGCGCTTCGGCCGGCATCTCGTCGACCTCTATCAGGCTCTTTCCCGCCAGCGGCAGCGCCGCGATTGGGTAGCGATGTTCGGGCGAGTTGCCGAACGCCGCCGACATTCCCTTGACCCGGGACTCCATCACGGGCGCTTTGGGCAGGCCGAACTGACGTCCGTAATAGGCCTGCATTTCGCCCATGTCCGGGCCGCCGAGGATGACGATGAAGACGCTGTCGACCGGGCAACGCGCCTCTGGCGTGTCCAGCCCGGGTACGGGTCGCTTGAACTCCGTCAGGTACAGCAGTTCTTTACCGGGTCCGAGCACCTGCATGGCGCGGATGTCATCGGTGAACGAGAGGTTCTGCGGTTCGCCGACAATTTCGAGCGGCGACCCGGTGAGCCGCGCCGCCATCGCGTCAACGTCCTGGACCATGATCTCTGCGGCATTCCAGCCATATGTCGAGAAGGGCACGAAGTCCCGATCCGCGGGGGTCTCGACGAAGCGCAGGATACAGTCTTGGCCCGCCCGCGGAGCCATCAACAGAAAACGGCAACCCGCCAGCGCGGGCGCATTCCACAGTCGGGCGAGTCGGTCGTCGATCCTGCCGCCGCCCGCGACGTGATGGTCCAGGTAGGTCGCGTAACATTCCTCGACTGCGTCAAGTTCCGGGACGGTGATCGTCACGCAGCAGATGGGGCCCAGTGCGGCGGGCTGCCGATCGGTCATTCGTCGGGCCGCCGTCAGATGATGCCGGTCTCGCGCAACTCGGCTATCCGGGCCTCGTCGAAATCGAGCAGGCCGCGGTAGATCTCGTCATTATGCTGCCCGAGCGTGGGTCCCGGCGACCGGACCCCGCCAGGCGTCGCCGACAGTTTGGGCGCGACGTTCTGCATCAGCAGCTCACCGAATTCCGGATGTTGTGTCTTTATGATGGCGCCACGCGCTTTGAAGTGCGCGTCCTCGAGCATCTCGGGCGCCCGGTAAATCTTTCCGGACGGAATGCCGTAATCCGCCATCAGTGCCTCGAGTTCGTCGGCATCGACAGTCTTCGTCCAGGCGGCGACGACGTCGTCCAGCTCCGCCTGGTGTGCACCGCGCGCGGAGTGTGTCCGGTAGCGCTCGTCTTCCGCCAGGTCCGGACGGTCCATCGCTTCTGTCAGGCGGCCGAATACCGTGTCCTGGTTTGCCGCGATCAGGATCATCTTGCCGTCCTTGGTCGGATACACGTTCGACGGTGCTACATTGGGCAGGATCGAGCCTTGCCGCTCACGAATGTAGCCGGCCTGGTCATATTCGGTGATCAGCGATTCCATCATGTTCAGGACGGCCTCGTAGATCGCAGAATCGACGACCTGGCCTTCGCCGGTTCGTTCACGATGATGCAGCGCCGAGAGTGCACCGACGCACGCGAAAGTGGCGGCCAGAGAATCGCCGATGCTGATGCCCGTGCGGCTGGGAGGCGCTGCCGGGTCACCACAGACGTAGCGCAGCCCCCCCATCGATTCTCCGACGGCGCCGAACCCGGCGCGCGTGGAATAGGGCCCGCTCTGACCGTATCCCGACACGCGAATCATGATCAGCCCGGGGTTAATTTCTTTCAGTTCTTCGTACGACAGATTCCACCGCTCCATCGTTCCGGGTCGAAAATTCTCGAGCAAGAAATCCGATTGAGAGATCAGCTCGCGCGCGATCTCCTGGCCCTGCCGCTCGCGCAGGTTCAGTGTGACGGACTTCTTGTTGCGCGCGATCACCGGCCACCACAAAGACATGCCATGCGCCTTCTCCTGGCCCCATTCCCGCATCGGGTCACCTCTGCCCGGTGGCTCGACCTTGATGACTTCGGCGCCGAAGTCGCCCATCAGCTGCCCACAGAATGGTCCCGCGAGCAGCGTGCCCATCTCGATCAGCCGCAGGCCCCTCAACGGCCCCGTATTCGGGATGTCTTCGGTCGTCATGTCGTTGTGCGCACTCCAGCGGGTGTTTCGAGGGCCGGCGCGAATAGTATAGAATAAGTCGTTTTCACATGTCCCCGACAAAAGTCAATGACGGACAAGCATCGCAGCATTTCGATCATCGAGGTTGGCCCCCGCGACGGGCTGCAGAGTGAACCCGAGGTACTGTCGACGGCGGTCAAGATCCAGTTCATCGAGCGTGCGATCGAAGCGGGAATTCGTCGCCTGGAGGTGACGAGTTTCGTTCACCCCAAGCGCGTACCGCAGATGGCTGATGCCGAAGACGTCATTCGCGGGTTGCCCGAGCGAGACGACGTTGTGTACATCGGGCTCGTCCTCAATCGTCGTGGATTCGAGCGGGCTCGCGATGTGCACATCGACGAGATCGGAATGGCCGTCGTCGCCAGTGACACTTACAACCAGCGCAATCAGGGCGTGCCTACGGCCGAGTCGGTCAAGGCATGGCTGGATATCGCGCGGGACGCGAAGGCGGCAGGAATGCGCGCGAACGTCATGGTGTCGTCTGCATTCGGCTGTCCGTTCGAGGGTGAAGTGCCTTTGCAGCGGGTCCTGGATATCGTGGACCAGGTCGCCGAGGGCGAGCCGGTCGAATTAGGGATCGCGGACAGCATCGGTGTCGCCGTCCCGAGCCAGGTAACGGAGATGATGGGCGCGTTGCGGGAGCGATTGCCGCATCTGCCGATAAGGTTTCATTTTCACAACACGCGCAACACGGGGCTGGCCAATGCTCAGGCGGCCGTCGACGCGGGCGCGGCGTCGCTCGATGCCAGCATCGGCGGAATCGGCGGTTGCCCGTTTGCGCCTGCCGCGACGGGTAATATCCCGACGGACGACCTGCTTTACATGCTCGACAGATCGGGGATCGAGACGGGAGTGTCACTCGAAAAGATCATTGCGACCAGCGACTGGCTGCAGGAGCAACTCGGTCGGGGGGTACCGGCCATGCTGCCAAAGGCCGGGATTTTTCCCCAGGTCGCGGAACAATACAGGGAAGCCAGCTAAGCAGCTCCAGCGGGTACGCCTCGGTGGCTCAATACCGCGTGAACAAGCGACGTTGACGCATCAAGAATCGAGTCCAGGCGGGCGCCGCCAAGACAACAGAGTTTTTGGTATGCCGCGGTCGGTAGCGCGGCATTCGTTTGATTGGAATCACGGAAAGCATCGTAGGGTGAAACAATGAGTTACCGTCTTGGTGTAGATGTCGGCGGCACGTTCACGGACCTGCTGCTGATCAGCGAGGAATCCGGTGAGACTTTCACGGCGAAGGTTCCTTCCACTCCCGAGGATTCATCGGTCGGCGTGCTGAATGGTGTTGCCCGGATCTGCGAAGAGTCGGGCGTCGATCCCACAAAGATAAAGCGTGTCATGCATGGCACGACGGTGGCGACCAACGCCGTATTGCAGGGAAAGGGCGCCCGGGTCGGGCTGGTCACGACGGAGGGCTACGAGCAGACGCTGCAGGTGGCTCGGTCGTTCTGTCCCGGTGGACTCGGCGGCTGGGTGACGTTCAACAAGAGCCCGCTGCTGGCGCCTCTGGAGTTGACCATCGGCGCCGACGAGCGCATCGACGCGAACGGCGATGTCGTGCGTGAACTCGACGAAGCAGCGCTGAGGAGGGACCTCGAGACGCTCAAGGCGAGCAACGAGGTCGAAGCCCTGACGATCTGTTTCATCAATGCCTATATCAACGGGGCCAACGAACGCAAGGCCGCGGCGATCGCGCGCGAGGTATTCGGCGATACCCCGATCTCGGTGTCCAGCGAAGTGGTGCCGGAAATGCAGGAGTACGAGCGAACCGAGACCACGGTCATGAACTCCTACGTGCGCCCCGAAATGTCGACGTATGTCACGAACCTGCTCGCGGCATTGCAGCAGCGGATGGGCGACGACGTGGTGCTGTCGATCCTGCGCAGCGACGGCGGACTCGCTTCGGGTCGCGCGGCGGCTGACTCGCCCGTGAACATGCTGATGTCGGGTCCGGCCGGCGGCGTAACCGGCGCCATTTATTTCTGCAGCCGCGCCGGCTTCGACGACATACTGACCTTCGACATGGGCGGTACGTCGACCGACGTGGCCCTGATTCAGGGTTCGAAGGCAAGGGTGCGCCGTGAGACCTTCGTCGGCGACGTCAAAGTCCGCGCGCCGTCGGTCGATGTGCGCACGGTCGGCGCAGGCGGCGGCTCCATCGCGTTCGTCCCCGAGCTGACCCAGGCCTTGCGGGTCGGTCCCGAGTCCGCCGGCGCGGTGCCGGGTCCGGCGGCGTATATGAAGGGCGGTGAGAAACCGACCGTGTGCGATGCGAACGTCGTACTCGGCTACCTGCCGTCCGATGTGCAGCTCGGCGGAAAGATGGAGATCAGCAAGGACGCCGCCGAGAAGGCCGTGCAGCAGATCGCCGATGCCCTCGGCATCAGCCTGCTGGAGGCGGCAGAGGGTATCATCCGGGTCGTCAACGAGTCGATGTTCGGCGCGTTGCGGCTGGTTTCGGTCGAGCAGGGCTACGACCCGCGGGACTTCTCGCTCGTCTGCTTCGGCGGCGCGGGCCCGCTGCATGCGAATGCAATGGGGATCCTGACGGATTCCTGGCCGGTGGTCATCCCGCCGGGTCCGGGCGTCCTGTGCGCCTACGGGGACGCAACCACCGCGGTGCAGGACGAGGCGACCCGCACTTACATCACGATGGCCGAGGACACGTCGACCGACCAGCTGCTCGTGGATTTGGAAGAACTGCGGGATCGCGCCGGTGAATCCCTGATCGCGGACGGCATTTCCAAGGAAGAGCACGAGGTCGTCTACCAGGCCGATATCCGCTATGCGGGGCAGGCGTTCGAGCTGACCCTCGACTTCACTCAGGAAGAACTGAAGTCCAAGGGCATCGAATCGATTACCGACGAATTCGATCGGCAACACGACCAGTTGTTCAGCTTCAAACTCGGCGACGATCACGAGATCCTGATGATTCGGGCGGTAGTCAAGGCGCGTGCCGCGGAGATCGCGTCGCGGACGATCGGTTCGGCGGATGCCTCACTCGAGGACTGCGTTATCCATGCCTCGAAGTTCTACTACGACGGTGCTTGGCACGAGGCCCAGCTGTACGATCGCACCAAATTGCATCCGGGGATCGTCGTGCCGGGGCCTGCGATCGTCATGGAAATGGATTCGACCACTGTCATCCTTCCCGGTCACGACGCCAAGGTGGACAAGGTCGGAAATCTGCTGATCAACCCGATCACGTAACGAGAGGAGCGGAACCATGCCAGCCAGAATCATCGAAACGAACGACACTCCTCTGAAAAAAGTCGAGGTCGAGGGCGTCACGGCGGACATCATCGAGAATGCGCTGAAGAATGCCCGCATCGAGATGGATGCGGTGCTGTTCAGGACGGCGATGTCGCCGGGTATCCGCGAGCAGGGCGACTGTTTCCCGATGATTGCAAATCCGGAGGGCAAGATGGTCGTCGGCCAGTTCGGTTCCTTCATCGGGCCGTTCATGCAGGCATATGACGGTGAGATAGAAGAGGGCGACATCATCCTGACGAACGACCCTTACCTGTGCAACGCGGCCGTCTCGCACCTGCCCGACTGGATCGTCCTGATGCCGGTATTCAAGGACGGCCGCCACATCGCCTGGACAGCGATGTTCGGCCACATGTCCGACAACGGCGGGATGGTGCCGGGTTCGATTCCGATCAAGGCGACGACGATTTACCAGGAAGGCATACGCATTCCGCCAACCAAGCTGTACAAGAAAGGCGAGTTACAGGCCGACATACTCGAGCTGATCCTGCACAACGTTCGCACGTCGCAGTGGAACCGCTTCGACCTGAACGCACTCGTCGCTGCCTGCAAGACGGCCGGTCGTCGCTGCGTCGAGATGGCGAACCGCTTCGGTGACGACGTGCTGTTCAGTGCAATGGACATCATGCTGGAGCGGAATCATGCTGCGATGAAGTTCATTATCCAGAACTTCATTCCCGAGGAGCCGCGCGTCTTCGAGGACTTCATCTGCGACGACGGCATGGGGATGGGTCCTTACAAGCTCAAATGCACGATGTGGCGCGAGGGCGACGTTGCGATCTTCGATTTCGACGGGACGGATCCGCAGGCGCAGAGTTCGGTGAACTTCTACCTGAACGAGGACATGTTCAAGATGTTCTTCGGCTCGTTCACGATCAACGTCGTCGATCCCCATATTGTCTTCAACGACGGCTTCTACGACCTGGTCGACGTCCGCATTCCCGAGGGCACACTGCTGAAACCGAAATTCCCCGCGGCGCTTTCCGGCCGGACTCATGCGCTCGGGCGTCTGTTCGACGTCTTGGGTGCGCTGCTTGGGATGGGTTTGCCGGAGCAGATGCTCAACGCCGCCGGCTTCTCGGATTCTCCCCATCTGTTCTACTCGGGCTACGACACCCGTGAGGGCAAGAACAACGAGTGGTTCCAGCTTTTCCAGATCGGCTTCGGCGGAATTCCCGGGCGACCGGCGGGCGATGGCCCCGACGGGCACTCGCTCTGGCCCGGGTTCACGAATGTCCCGAACGAGTTCATCGAGTCATACTTTCCGCTGCGGATCGAGCGCTACGAGACGATCCCTGACTCGGGTGGCGCGGGCCTGCATCGGGGCGGCAACGGCCTCAGCGTCGCGTATCGATTCCTGTCGGACGGCGAGATCGCAATCCACGACGAGCGCTGGCTGACGTACCCGTGGGGCGTGATCGGCGGGCAGACCGGTATGCGTTCGACCAAGCGGCTTGTCCGGACCGACGGCAGCGAGGAGTGGCTCCCGTCCAAGTGCGACGGCATCAAGGTTACGGCCGGCGACCTGCTGTATTTCAATACCTGGGGCGGCGGCGGCTGGGGCGATCCCCTGAAACGCGATGCGGCGCTGGTGCTGGCCGACGTCAAGCGAAATCTGGTGACGGTCGAAGGTGCCAGAGACTATGGCGTGGTGATTGCCGATGGCCGCGTCGACGATGCGGCCACCGAGCAACTGCGCGACGAGATGCGGAAAGAGCGCGGCGATGAGATCCCGACCTTCAACTTCGGTCCGTCGCTCGACACAATTCTCGCGAACAGCAGGGAGGAGACGGGTCTGGAGGCACCGGAGAGGCCGGTCTTTCGATAGGCGGCCGCCTGGCTAACCGGCAGCGCTCTCGGCTCCCATCGGGACGATCGGGCCCGCCGTGATCGCGTCGTTGCGATGCTGATTGATGAAGTCCTGGCCGATCTGCCGCGCGACTTCGGCGAGCTTGGGTACGAAGCGGCGGACGGCTTCGGCCTCGGGAACCGCGGTACTCGAGCAGCGACAGGCCAGTGAGGCCAGCAGCCTGTCATTCGCGATGATCGGCACGGAGAAACTCAACTCGTCGGAGATGCGTCGCGAGCGGTGCGAGATCGCGAAGCCGCGCTTGCGCGTCTCGACCAGCGTGTCCAGCACCTTCTTCCGGTTCCACGCGGCTTTGTCCCGGTCCCTGTTCGATTTCGCCAGAATGTCGAGCAGGCTGTCTCGCTGCTCCTTGGGACAGAAGGCCAGGTAGCATAGACCGGCCGCGGAACCCAGTATCGGGACGCGAAAGCCCGGGCCGCGTTTCTCCACGGCGAGCGGGCTCTGATGGTCGGTCGTCTGTCGGATCAGCATGCTCGACCCGGACAGCGTGGNNACGATCTCGCGGCACAGGTCGTAAATGTAGGGTCGGGCGATTTGCGTGACCCACGCTTCGTCGTCGAAGCCGTCGCTCAGCCCGCGGACCATGATGGTGAGCCGATAGCGGTCATCGCTGGCGGCACGGTACGCATATCCGGCCACGCACAGTGTCTCGAGGATCCGATAGGTCGTGGTGCGGGGCAGATCGATCGCGGTGGCGACCTCCGACACGGTGGCGCCATTGTGTTGGTTGAGAACGTGCAGAACTTCCAGGCCGCGGAGCAACGCGCGGATGGGGCGGGTCGAGCTCATCAGTGTTATTGTTTTCCGAATGTCCGACAGGTGGTCAATGTTAGACCCATTCGCCGGTAAAGCCAAGTCCTAACTTGTCCATATTTCTCAACGAGTTGTAACATTTTGTCACGAATTTGGTCGCACTGGCCGAGGCGCGGGCAAAGGCACGACATACGCTCCGCATGGGGATGAGTTGGAGACATGACACCTGACATGCCGGCCGGGCAGCAGTCCCGGCGAGCGACGATCCTGGGCTGGGTCCTCTTTATCACTTTCGGCGTTCTGTTCTGGAACATCGTGACAATGCCGCGCACCCCGCTGGATCAGCGCGAATTCCTGCATGCGATGCACTACTCCGTGGGCGCCATGGTGTTCCTGGCGGCCGCCCTCAAGCTCGCCTGGTGGCTCGCGGACAGGCCGGAGCCTCCACCGGCGCTGCCCACGGTCTCATTCGCGTTCAATCGAGCCATTCTGCTGGCTCTTATGCTGGTGTTCGTCGCGGAGGGAGTGATCGGATTCGGCTACGCGTGGGGGACCGGGGACCAGGTCTCGCTGTTCGGGATACAGGTTCCCGCGCTGCTGCCAAAGAATGAGCCGACGCGCATGGCGATGGGTTACCTTCACAGTGCGCTGGGCTTCTACTACCTGATGCTGTTCGCGATCTGGCTCGGCTTCGGCGTTTACCAGCACGTTCGCTACCGGGTCGGTCTGAGGCGCCTGTGGCCGGGCGGGCGCGTGTGAGCGTGTCCACAGGCGCCCGTGTCGTTCAGGCAGGCGCGCTGCTCGCGTTCCTCGGGCTGGCGCTGTATTTCCCGTATTGGTGGTTTGGCGTCGTGCCCTTCGCGGTCGACGCCGAGTTTTCGCAGGCCGAGATCGATCGCCTGCTGTCGGGCGCTGATCTGCCCGACTACTATGCGGCGCAACCGCCGCCGGTCTCCGACGCGGAATATGCGGCGCAGAAGGAGGCCTTCACCTGGTGTCGGTTCTGCCACACCCTGTCGGCGGGCGGCGAAAATCGCGTCGGTCCGAACCTGTACCGGATATTCGGCCAGCCGGCCGGCGTCGTGCCGGGATTTCCGTACTCCCGCGCGTGGATCGAGGCGCGCGAGGGCGGACTGATCTGGACACCCGAGACCATGGCGGCCCTGATCGCCGACGTTCATTCCCTCGTACCCGGCAATCGGATGCGCTATCCGCCGATGATCGGGTACGAGGACAGCGCGGAGCGCCAAGCGAGGATCCTGGCATATCTGCTCAGGGAGACGCGCTAGGATGAGGGGGACTGTTCCCCCATTGCCGACTCGCCGTGCCGGTAGACGTGCACGTCGCGCTGCGGATACGGGATCGCGATGCCCTCCGCATCGAAGCGCTTCTTGATTTGTTCGGTGACGTCGAAGTACACGCCCCAATAGTCGGCCGAATTCACCCACGGCCGGACGACGAAATTGACACTGCTGTCCGCCAGCTCCGAGACGGCAATCGTCGGCGCCGGATCCTCGAGTATGCGTTCGTCGCTCGCGCAGATGTCTTCGAGTAGCTTGCGGACCTTGTCGATATCGTCCCCGTATCCGCAGCCGGCGACCAGGTCCACCCGGCGTGTGGGGTTCGCAGAGTAATTTGTGATCTCGCCCGCCATGATCTGGCTGTTGGGCACGATGATCTTCTTGTTGTCGCCCGTTCGCATCACTGTCGTGAAGATCTGCACCTGCTCGACGACGCCTGCGACGCCGCCAGCCTCGATGAAATCGCCGACCCTGTAGGGTCGGAATCCGACGATCATGACCCCCGCGGCAAAATTTGACAGCGAGCCCTGCAAGGCCAGGCCGACCGCCAGACCGGCCGCGCCGAGCACGGCCAGCAGGGAGGTCGTCTGTATGCCGAGCTGGTTGATCGTCGCAATGACGACGGCCGCCAGCAGCACGTAGTAGACCAGGTTGCCGAGGAACGTCAGCAGCGTTTCCTCGACGTCCCCCTTCATCATGGCTCGCTTGACCATGCGGGTGACCAGCTTCGCGAGCCAGCGGCCAACGAAAAAGATGACGGCCGCGAGCAGGATCCGCATGCCGAATTCCTGCACCAGGCTCAGGCTGATTTGGGGGGTCTCGATCTCCATGGCCGGACTCTCCTTTGTTATGTTTAGCAGCGACGAGGCTGCGTATTCTCCGGCTGGCGTCGAAGGATTGTAAAGCCTCGGCGGGCGTGGACGTCAGTCGAGATCTATAAATAAAGTGATGAATGACTTATAAGCATATGAAATATAGAGTGTTAGGACTGAGTGGTCTGAAGGTTTCCGAGCTGTGCCTGGGTACGATGACCTTCGGGGAGGAGTACGGCATCGGTGCGCCACGGACCGAGTGCCGGCGGGTTTACGAGGCATTCATCCGGACTGGCGGCAACTTCCTGGACACCGCCGACATCTATAACGCCGGCACCAGCGAGCGGATGCTAGGCGAGTTCGCCGCCGCTGACCGGGACTACCTGGTGCTGGCCAGCAAGTACAGCCTCAACACGCGGAGCGACGACCCGAATGCCGGTGGAAGCCATCGCAAGAACCTGGTGCAGTCACTCGATGCAAGCCTCCGGCGCATGAAGGTCGAATATCTCGACCTGTATTGGGTCCACGGTTGGGATGGCTCGACCGACATGGCCGAAGTCATGCGGGCGCTGGACGACCAGGTTCGCGCGGGTAAGATCCTGCACGTCGGCATCAGCAACGCGCCGGCGTGGGTCATCGCGACCGCGAATACGCTCGCCAGGGAACGGGGCTGGAGCCCGTTCACGGCCATGCAGCTGCATTACAACCTGGTCGAGCGCAGCATCGAACGAGATTATTTCGCGCTGGCGGAAGCTCAGGATATGGCGATCCTCCCGTGGAGCCCTTTGGCCGGAGGATTCCTGACCGGCAAGTACGACCGGAACGTATCCGACGCGGCTCGGGCGGGCGGGCGGCTGACGACCAGCCCGCGCGGCGGTCAGTTGCTGCAGGACAAACAGAAACTGTCCGTTGCGGAGACGCTGAGCGGGATCGCCGCCGAGACCGGCTGCAGCCCGGCCCAGCTGGCACTGGCATGGATGATGCGGCGGACGAATACAAACGTCGTGCCGGTCATTGGCGCGCGCAGCGTCGAACAGCTCGAGGACAACCTCGGTTCGGTCGACGTCCGGATCGGGCAGGCCGAGCTGGCACGACTCGATGGCCTGACGGCGCCCGAGCCCGAATATCCGCAAACACTGTACGCCAGCGAATTTTTTAACACCATGATGTACGGGGAAGTCCGGCCGAGAATCGAACTCGGCGCCGGTTGGGGTCAGACCCCAGCTAAAACATGACCGTCGTCGCCTTCGTCTTCAGGTAAGGCTCCAGGCCTTCCTGGCCAAATTCGCGGCCCCATCCCGACTGACGATTGCCGCCGAACGGAATCGCGGGGTCGACGGCGGCATGACAGTTGATCGCCACCTGGCCTGAATCGATCAGATTGACCATCCGATGCGCGACGCTGATATCCCGGGTCCAGACGCTGCCGGACAAGCCATAGACGGTGCTGTTCGCCTCGGCTGCGAGCTCCTCGAGCTCGCAGTCGCCGAACGTCTGTACGCTCAGGACGGGTCCGAAAATCTCTTCCTGCATGATCTTCATGTCACGACTCGTGTGCCCGAAGATCGTCGGCTGGATGAAGTACCCCTCGCCCTCGAGGGCCTCGCCGCCACACACCAGGTCGGCGTCGGAAGCCTTTCCTGAGTCGATGTAGCCCATCACCGTGTCGCGCTGCCTCGCGGAGATGAGCGGGCCGAGTTCGCTGGTCGGATTCAGGCCATGGCCGAGCTTGAACGCCTCCGCCATCCGGGCGATGCCACTGACGACCGGTTCGTACACGTCCTCATGCACGAACAGGCGAGTGCCCGCCATGCAGTTCTGCCCTTGCAGAAAGAACGCGGCGCGCGCGGCGCCCGGAATTACGGCCTCGAGGTTGGCGTCGGGGAACACGATGACCGGCGATTTGCCGCCGAGCTCGAGGGACACCTTCTTCAGGTTGCCGGTGGCCGCACGTGCGATGATCTTGCCGACCGCGGTCGAGCCCGTGAACGCGATCTTGTCGACGCCATCGTGCTCGCTGAGCGCCGCGCCGGCTGTCTCCCCAAGGCCGACGACGATATTGAAGACGCCAGGGGGTATGCCGACTCGCCGGGTCAGTTCGCCGATCAGCAGCGCCGTGAAGGGCGTCAGCTCCGCGGGCTTCAATACCAGCGTGCAGCCGGCCGCCAGTGCCGGCGCGAGTTTCAGGATCACCATCGGCAGAGGCGCGTTCCACGGTGTGATCGCACCGACAACCCCGATAGGTTCGCGCTGTGTGTAGGTCAGCGTATCGCCGTTGGCGGCACCGCCCGGCGATACCGGGATTGTCTGGCCGTGGATCTTCGTCGGCCAGCCCGCATAGTACCGGAGGTGATTGATGCCCGCCGCGACGATAGAGTACATCGCTATCTGGCGCGGCATTCCGTTATCGAGCACCTCGAGTTCGGTCGCGAGGTTCAGCGCCGCTTCCAGCTCGTCTGCCAGACGCCAGATCAGGCGACTGCGGTCATGCGAGGTCAGCTTTGCCCACTCGCCATTCAATGCCTTGCGTGCTGCTGCGACCGCGCGGTCGATGTCGTCCCCGCCGCCGAGCGCCACTTCGCCTAGCGTCGCTGCCGTTGCCGGATCTTCGACGGTGATCGTCTCACCGGACGCCGCGTCGACCCACTCGCCGTCGATCAGTAACTGATGTTTGCGAGCGAGGAACGCCTTTGTTTCTGGCGAGGGGGCGAACGTCTCTGCGGCCGCATTCATATCGGATCCTCTTTTTCGTGGGCTAATAAATCAGGATATATGGGCCAGACCCGCCGAAGNNTCTTTTTCGTCGGGCAATCGATCAGGATATATGGGCCGGACCCGCCTAAGCAAGCGGCTACCGGAAGCTTCTGGTAATGTCATCCGGTCCGGCGCGCGCCGGCGCAACTCGCAGGAGACGGAGGACCACGATGGCACGTATTCCGCCACTGTCCGAAGACGAACTGCCGGAGAGCGTCCGGCCGATCCTCGAATTCGCGACGACGACCATGGGCTTCACGGCCAATGACGTCAAGACCATGGCCCGCTGGCCCGAACTGCTTGCGGCGATGATGCCGGTGGTCGGCATCCTGTTCTCGCCGGGACGAGTCGAGATGGAACTGAAACGCCTCGTCGCGCTCGTCACGAGCATGGCGGCCGGATGCGAGTACTGCGTCGCGCACAATGCGCACGGGTTGATGCATGACGGCGTTGACCCAGCGAAGGGCGAGGCGGTGTGGAATTACGTGTCGAGTCCGCTATTCAGCGACGCGGAGCGAGCGGCCCTGTCGTTTGCGCGAGCCGTCGGGCAGACGCCCAACGCGCTGACCGACGGCGAATACGAAGAACTCCG
>JABAOE010021554.1_pt4 | contig 17461 bp, 20 predicted proteins | sample 7062141 | NCBI WGS metagenome assembly JABAOE01 (sample SAMN14538627, study PRJNA623070) | marine sediment metagenome | biome: marine biome [ENVO:00000428]; feature: marine pelagic biome [ENVO:01000023]; material: deep marine sediment [ENVO:00002113] | place: India: Gulf of Khambhat ... | reverse complement strand
CAACCTTCCACTCCATCGTGTTCAAATGGACATCCCGAATATTTGCACCCGGACGTTCCACAAAGTTCAGTGCCATATCCAGATTCGGGATTTCGTCTTCCAGCGAGTGGATTTCCTCCAACCGGCGGGAACCCTCGATGATTACGTTTTCAAGGTTCAGCCGGACCGTAATGTGATCATCGGGGGGTAGAACATCGTTATCAAAGCGGAAAAAACCATCCACCCAGGCAAATAGCCGATAGACAACATCCAGAACGTAGTGCTGGATGCTGGCCAGGATGTCCTGCTGGGTCAGATAGCCAGCATTGATCAGCAACAGCCCAAGCTCCTGCTCGGACTTGTTGCTGGCGTGGCTCTTGATGAGTTTCGACTGTTCAGGGCGAACCTTGCCCGCTTTGGTGAGCACGCCCAGCAAGGTTCCGTCTTCATTACCTAGCTGGGCGTGGATCAGTTTGCCGTCTCTAAAGGAGACCCAAGCCGCTACGCTGGGGCCTTCAAGCGTTAGCGTGCCGGTTTTGCCGGCAAGGTTGACCAGATTGAACAGCTGCACGACGCTGAAGTCGCGCAAATTGCCTTTGAGCGCCATTCACGTTCTCTGCGAAATAACCCCCATGATCTAGAGCGGCTGCGATTATACCCCTTCGCCCTTTACGACAAAACCGTGTCTTAAGGGGTATATGGAAGGACTACACCCCCAGAGAGTGGCGATCATCAGTTCGATCCGGCACATCCCTCTGGTACATTCGCCGCCAGAGCAACACCGCTGCGGTGTCAAAGGAGGATGCACGCCCGAAACTCGTAAGAGTCCGGCGAATCGGGGCGTGTTTCCACGTGGAAAAAGTGAAGGGTATCTTTCGTTTCGCGATCTATACCGTCTGGGCTGTCGTATGCGTCGCCTGTGCGGCCTCCTCGACGGAATCTCCGCCAGATGAAACCAGCCGGCAAGTTCCGCGACTCGAATTGCTCCAATTGCGTTGGCCCAGGCTGGATCGTATCCAAACGCTTGGATTTGACAACTACTCCGTCACCGAGGGGCTTTCGCAAAGCTCAGGTTTGAGCCTTTTGCAGGACAGTCGAGGTTTTCTCTGGATTGGTACTGAGGACGGCCTGAATCGATTTGACGGCACGGGTTTCAAGATCTTCCGGACCGATCCTGATGATCCGAACAGCCTGACCAACAACTATGTGAATGCGCTCGCAGAAGATCAGGATGGAGATCTTTGGATCGGTACTTATGGGGGTGGGGTCAATCGCTATCACCCTGAGACGGGTGGTTTTACCCACTACCTTGCGGATCCCGCGGACCCATCAAGCCTAAGCGATAACCAGGTTCTGGCGCTCTTGATCGATTCAACCGGAACCGTATGGATCGGTTCACGAGGCGGCGGGCTGGATCGCTTCGTTCCTGAGACCGAAACCTTCTTCCATTACCGTCACGATCTGGACGATCCGGGCAGTCTCAGCAACGACGACGTGCGTTCACTGGCTGAAGATGGCACCGGAACGATCTGGGTCGGAACGACCGATGGCCTTAATCGCCTCGATCCTGCAACTGGAAAAATCTCACGCCTTCATCATGACCCACGAGACCCCGATACGCCGGCTTCCGATCCGATCCTTGAGCTTTTCTCGGATCGCTCCGGGAAATTGTGGATCGGAACCGTTCTCGGACTGGACCTTCTAGATCCAGCGACCGGGGCGTTCGAACACTACCTCTTCGACCCAAATCAACCCGATGGATTGAGCTACCCAACAGTGAATGCGATTGCTGAAGATACAGGAGGTGGCATCTGGGTTGGAACCGACAATGGCCTGAATTACTTCGATCGATGGACCGGACGGTTTAGACCATTCTTTCATCGCGCCGGTGATCCCGATAGCCTGACGCGTAGTGAAATTGAAGACGTTCTGATCGATGACTCCGGCGGGCTATGGGTTGGCACCTATGGGGGCGGCGTGAGCCGAAGTGATCCCCGAAGGGCAGCGTTTGCTCTGTACCGATCATTGCCTGACGACGAAAACAGCCTGGCGGAATCAGCCGTCTGGAGCGTTCTGGAAGATTCGCACGGAATCCTCTGGATTGGTACTGATGGCGCTGGACTGGACAGTTTAGATCGGAGGCAGGGTGCTTGGACCCATTACCCGCCTGATCCTGGGGAACATACAAGTTTGCAGAGCGGCGTGGTCATGGGTCTTTACGAGGATAGTCTGGGTACTTTGTGGGTGAGCACCGGTGGGGGTGGGCTCAGTCGATTAGCTCGTGCAAGCGGTGAATTCTCGACCTACCGCAACATCCCGGCTGACCCAACCAGCCTAAGCAGCGATGTTGTGTGGTTTACCCGCGAAGATGACCGCGGAAGCTTTTGGGTCGGCACAGCGGGAGGTTTGAACCGACTGGATAGAGAGAGCGGCGAGTTTACGCGCTACATGCATGACCCCGACGATCCTGAAAGCCTGGCAGACAACAACGTAGGTTCATTCTTACAGGATGACTCTGGAGCGATCTGGTTGGGAACCCACGATGGATTGAGCCGTCTCGACTTGGAAACAGGCAGGTTCGAAAGGTACCAGCACGATCCGGAGGATCCCGACAGCATCAGTCACAACATAGTCTTTTCGATCCACCAAGATTCCAATGGACAGATTTGGTTTGGAACGTGGGGGGGCGGTTTGAATCTCTACCGGCCAGACGTCGACGGCTTCAAGCATTACCGGGCCCGGGATGGTCTCCCCAACGAAGTGATTTACGGAATCATGGAAGACGAAGACGGCTACCTCTGGCTAACGACCAACAATGGATTGTCTCGCTTCGATCCGGCCGAAGAGACCTTTGTTAATTTTGATCAAGCGGATGGTCTTCAGAGCAACGAATTCTCATATAACGGCTATTTCCGAAGCGATTCGGGAGAGATGTTCATCGCCGGGATCAATGGTTTCAACGCATTCGATCCTCAAGAGATTGGGCTCAGCGCCTTCTCGCCACCGATCGTGATGACATCGCTTACAGTAAATGGTCAGCCCATCGATCTGAATGGTGAGGTTGTACTTGACTGGCCCGCCAACGGCTTTGAGTTTGAATATGCGGCGCTGAACTACTTTCAACCCGAGCAGAGCGAGTTTGCCTACCGCCTGGAGGGTTTTGAGGAAGACTGGAACTATGTTGGGACGCAGCGGTTTGGACGCTACACCAACCTGCCCGGGGGTGAATACTCGCTGGAGATCCGGGGCTCTAACCAGGATGGAGTATGGAGCAGAAGCGGAGCGTCAGTCGATCTAGAAGTAAGCCCACCAATCTGGGAAAGCTGGTGGTTTATCGGCCTCATTCTGGCGCTCATTGGCAGCATAGGGTACGGAGCCTTCCGGCTCCGGATCAATACCGCCGAAAACCGAAGTCGCAAGCTCGAGCAACAGGTTCAGGAACGAACGCAGAAATTGGAGGAACGAAGAAAAGAGCTCGAAAAGCGCAGCAAAGAACTAGAGGCACTCTATGAAGCCGACGAAAAACTGCTCAGTCGCCTGGATCTGGACGAAGTGCTACAGGCGCTTGTAGATACTGCTGTGGAGATCCTGGAGTCGGACAAGGGCGGCGTGATGGTTTGGGATAGTTCGAAAGAAGAATTGGTTGTGAGGGCTTCCCGAGGTTTCTCGCTGGATTCCTTTGCTGAAGTTACCTTCAAACCCGGCATTGGTGTTGCGGGGCGTGTGTTCCAGACCGGCGAGCCGATTGCGGTTGAGGACACCAGCGAGGAACCACGAGCCACAAGGAAGCTGATCCAGGCCGAGAACATTGGTGCATTCCTTCAAGTCCCCATCAAGATTGGCGACGAAGTATATGGCGTGTTCAGCGCGGACTATCTGCAACCGCGCGAATTTGACCAGGATACGATCCAACTGTTGATCTCTTTAGCCAGTCATGCTGCGCTGGCGATCGATTCTGCAAGGATGTATCAGGAACAGAAACGACGCGCGGAGCAGTTCAGGGTATTGAATACGGTTGGCAGCCATGTGACCTCAATCATGGCCATTGATGAACTGGTCTGCGAGCTCGTGGAATTGGTCAGGGACACATTTGGCTATTACATGGTCGAGATCGGACTGGTTGAAGGCGACGAGATCGTCTTCAAGGCCGGTGCGGGCGGACCGTGGAGCTCTGAGTTCGAAAGCTTCAGACTCAAAGTCGGAGAGGAAGGAATCAGCGGGCGCGTTGCGGCGACGGGTAAAGCGGTGATGGTGCGCGACGTACGCGAGGAACCGGATTATTTGCGTATAGCAGCCACCGATGCGCTTTCAGAGCTGGTCGTGCCGATGAAAGCCAAAGGCAAAGTCATCGGCGTGATCAACATTGAGAGCGATGAATGCTGCTCTTTCGACGATAGCGATCTTGTGATTTTCCAGACGCTTGCCGATCAGGCAGCGNNAACGCGCGTCTCTACGAGGACACAACTGACCAGGTCGCTCAACTGACCGCGCTGCAGGAGACAACACGTGCATTGGCTAGTACGCTCGAACTCGAAGGTCTGCTATCGTTGATTATTCAGCAGGCTACCTCGCTGCTCAATGCAGACGGCGGCATCATCAACCTTGTGCGAGACGGCGAAGTAGAGGACGAGGTGGTCGCCGCTGCAGGTCTGACTGCCAGCACCGTTGGACAACATTCTGATCTCAGCCAGAGTCTCTCCGGTTGGGTCACACTCCACAACGAGCCGGTCATCTCGAATTCTGTCAAAGATGACCCCAGAGCGAATCGAGTAGGGCTCCAATCTGGCCCGCTATCGGAAATTCAATCCGCAGCCGTTGCGCCGCTCGTGGCCAAGAACGAGGTCATGGGAACCATCGTTCTAGTTGGCACACTTTCTGGAAAAGGGGAGTTCGATGAAGCAGAGCTACAGGCGTTGGTGGCATTTGCCAATCAAGCAGCAGTAGCAATCGAAAACGCTAGGCTTTATTCCAGGGCTGGTCAAATGGCCGCCATGGAGGAACGGGCTCGGTTGGCGCGCGATCTGCATGATGCCGTAACCCAAACCCTGTTCTCCGCCAGTCTGATTGCAGAAGCCTTGCCGATGGTCTGGAAAGAAGACCCCTCGGAAGGGCGCCAACTGCTCCAGGAGTTGAGGCAGCTCAATCGCGGAGCACTGGCAGAGATGCGGAGCCTGCTCATGGAGCTAAGACCCGCCGCGCTGGAGGCAGCCGAACTTCCTGATCTGATGCGCCAACTGGGAGAGGCCATCATTGGACGCAGCGGGGTTGAAGTGAATGTCGAAGCAGAGGGTGAATGCCGAGTCCCCACCAATGTCCATGTCACAATCTACCGCATCGCTCAGGAAGCGTTAAACAACATCATCAAACACGCAGGGGCTTCACGAGTTGCCTTGTCCTTGAAATGCGGTGAAAGCGATTCTGCAGGAAACGGAGCCGGGCTCAAGAGCCTCGAGCTTCGGGTGCATGATGATGGGCGAGGCTTTGATCCTACTGATGACACATCCGATGGGCTGGGCCTTAAAATCATCCGCGAACGCGCGGAGAGTATCGGTGCAAATCTGGAACTCAAATCAGCTGCGGGAGAAGGTACAACTTTAATCGTGCTCTGGGAGGGACAGGTGCAATGACTGAAGACCAACCAATACGCGTGATGATCGTTGACGAGCATCCCATGGTAAGGCGCGGGCTGGCGTCTTTTCTGGCTACAACATCCGATTTAGAGCTGGTCGCTGAAGCTCGTGATGGGGAGGAAGCGGTGCTCAAGTGCGACCATGAGCATCCGGATGTCGTGCTTATGGATCTCATGATGCCGCGCATGAATGGCGTTGAGGCAACTCAGGCCATCAAAGAACGATGCCCTGAGGTGCAGGTCATTGCACTAACCAGCTTTGCTGAGAAAGAACTGATTCAAGATGCCCTGGCAGCCGGAGCTGTCAGCTATTTACTCAAAGATGTCGGTGCAGAAGAGCTCGCCGGAGCGATACGAGCTGCCTACGTCGGTAAGCCGACTCTCGCTCCGGAAGCAACGGAAGTTCTGATTCAAAGCACTCAAGAGGAGCCCGGACCCGGCCACGATCTCACACCGCGTGAGCGTGAAGTGCTTGAGTTGATGGTGGAGGGGTTATCCAATCCTCAGATCGCCGAAAGGTTGACGGTAAGCCGTTCAACCGCGCGCGCGCATGTGAGTAATGTGCTCTCGAAGTTGGGGGTGTCAAATCGATCGGAAGCTGTGGCGCTGGCTCTACGCAGCAAGCTGGTGACATAGCGGGTTTGATATCGGTCAGACGTACAGTCCCGAAACTCCCCAAGTGGCCGAAGCGCTTGGGGAGTTTCTTTTGCAGACTCTAGTCGGAAAACATTCATGCTAAACACCTCAGCTAATGCTTAACTTGCGTCAAGTTCGGTAGCTCTCAAGGAGTCTGTAATGGCGAGTTTAAACACAACAGAGCTCAGACCAGATGTACAGGATTTCACTCGAGTTCAAATCTGCATCCAGAATCACGTTTGTGCCTTGACCATGTCGCAGGGGGACAAAGAGTCGCTGGTCCTTCACGGGCCCACCAGTTTGCTTTCACGGATTACCCCAACTGTTCAAAACGATGTGCTGAAGATCGAGCTTGGGGGGAGCCTCAGTGATCGCATCGGAGACGCTTTTACCACCAGTCTTTCGCGAGAAAAGGTCGAGGTCGACCTGGTCGTGCGCGATCTGCGTAAACTCGATTTACGCGGATTTGTTGAGGGGACCAGCTTTGGCTTGGCTGTCGATGATCTGAGCCTCAACTTTTCCGGACTGGGAAAGCTCAACGTCTCGAAACTCAGTGCCCAGCGATTGAAGGTTTCGCTTCAGGGATCTCCGGCCCTTCAAATCTCCGGCGAGGTCCAGGAGCAGTACGTCACCGTCAAAGGCATGGGCCAGTTCAGGGCCGGAAATCTCAAGACTCAAACGACCGAAGTCATCCTTTCTGGATCTGCCTTTGCCACCGTGTGGGCGGAGAAGGATTTGAAAGTTGACATGCAAGGGATGGGTTCGATCGAGTATTACGGCCAGCCTTCCATCCGTCGTCGAACGATTGGGATGAACAGTTTGAAGCCGCTTGGAGCGCGCTAGCTCATTGAACTGACGCGGCCATATCAGCCAACTGTACAGGAGCAATATTCTCCATGTGTAGGAAGCGATCGGGAAGGATTTGTGAAGAATTGAATGTGAGGCTCGAGAAAGGGGAAAGCCTCGAAAGAAGAAATGGAGCCGATGATGACCGTGGAATTCAAAATCTCAGCCGAACCCGCTATTCGTACCAAGCAGTTGGTTAAGAACTACGGCGAGGTGCGAGCCTTGCGTGGTTTGGATCTCGAAGTAAGACGCGGCGAGATTTTTGGGTATCTGGGCCCGAATGGAGCTGGAAAGACAACAACCATCCGTTGTCTGCTGGATATGATCCGGCCGAGTGAAGGTAGAGCGGAAGTTCTCGGACTAGATCCACAGAAGGATTCGGTTGAAGTTCGAACACGCGTAGGCTATTTGCCGGGTGAGCTCAGACTCTACGGCTATATGAAGGTTCGCAGCATGCTCAGGTTCCTAAATGGACAGCGCGGCCGCCGTGCGGATTGGGCTTATGTTGAGCAGCTTGCCGAGCGGATTGGCCTAAATCTGGATGCTACGATCAAGAATTTATCAAAGGGGAATAAGCAGAAAGTTGGTGTCGTTCAAGCCTTCATGCATCAACCCGAACTACTGATCATGGACGAACCCACCTCCGGGCTTGATCCTCTGGTACAGCAAGAGGTCTTTGGTTTGATACAGGAAGCCAGGGCAAGGGGTGCCACGGTTTTCTTCTCCTCCCATGTGCTCAGTGAGGTCGAGGAGATTGCTGATCGAGTTGGGATTATTCGCCAGGGAGTTCTGGTGGAATCAGCAAATCCCTCTGACCTCATTGAGCGTGCGCTTCATCACGTAAGCGTGAAATTCAGTGAACCGGTTGAATGGAAGCCGCTGACTGAGCTGCATGGCGTCAAGCTAACCGAAGCAGAGAATGGGGTATCGATCTCGCTTCAGGTTGAAGGGGAAATGGACGCACTGGTGAAGGCATTGGCCAAGTACCCCATCAGCAGCTTGGATACCGAGCGCCCGAGCCTGGAGGAAGCATTCCTGGTTTATTACGCACAAAACTAAGTGCAGCTTGACCAGGCGGGGTTGAAAGGAACGGCATCACAATGTGGAACAACTTCAAGCACACGCTGGTAAGGTCGAAGTGGCAAATCGTTGGCTGGGGCTTGGTCCTGGGATTTTACGGGGCCTACATGGTGACTTTTTACGACAACCTGATGGGTATGCAGGATCAGTTCATGGACCTGATCTCCAGCTACCCTCCCGAGCTATTGGCCGCAGTCGGAGTCACGACACCTGACGAGCTTTTCTCCGTATCGGGTTACCTAAACACGTACGTGTACTCGTATATGCCACTGATCGTCGGCGTGCTGGCTGTGCTCGCCGGGAGCGGGTTGTTGGTTTCGGACGAAGAGGACGGTGTACTCGATCTGATCATGGGTCACCCTGTCAGCCGGGTGCGCCTGATCATTGGACGCCTGGCAGCATTTGCTCTCACACTGACCGTTGTCTCAGCCATGCTCTGGATTGGGATCGTGATCGGATCGCTAGTTGTAGACATCGGGTTTGGCGTCGTTGAGCTCGTGTGGCCATCGGTCTCGCTGCTGGTGACACTGATCTTCTTTGGAACCCTCTCGCTGCTGGCAAGCATGCTATTGCCCTCGCGCAAGATCGCGGCAATGGTGGCTGGCGTCATTCTTGCCGCCAGCTTCCTACTCACAATGTTTGGCAATCTGGATCCCACGCTTTCGACATTCGCCGATTTCTCTCCGCTCACCTACTATCAGGGTGGGAGGGCACTCGAAAGTGTCGAATGGACATGGCTGGCTGCACTGCTTGGTATTTCAGCTGCATTTTCTGCGGTAGCAGTTTGGCGCTTCCAGCGGCGTGAAATCCGAGTTGCCGGCGAGGGGGGATTCAACCTCCCGCGCCTCCGGTTGCGCCGGAAAACTGCAGCACAAGAGGTTTGACCCGCAGAAGCCAGGTTCCTCCTTCCCCGGGCAAATAACCTGGCGCGCGGAAAGTGAAAGATCCCCCATGGAAAGGGGATCTTCGCTTTTCCCGAAACGGAATCGACTGGACAGGTGTCCAGTCTTGAGATCCCCCGCCTGCCTGATGCTTTCCCTCCTCTTGGGCAGCATACTGCGAGCGATCCACAATCAGACAGGGAAGGACGCTTTAATGCCAGGACCTGCTGTTGTAATGGAACGGCTGACCCGAGACTTTGATACGGTGAGGGCGCTAGATGCGCTAACCCTCGCGGTTCCCAGTGGGATCGTTTTTGGATTCCTGGGGCCGAATGGAGCAGGCAAGACTACAACGATCCATTTGCTCTTGGGATTGCTGGAGCCAACGGAAGGTCGGGCAGAGGTTCTAGGATTCGACACCGTGAACGAAGCAGAGCGCGTCAGGGCTCACACAGGAGCGCTGCTGGAGCATACCGGCGTTTATGAACAGATGACCGCCCAGGACAATCTCGAGTTTTATGGACGGGCCTACGGCATGCCAGTGGACGATCGACAGGCTCGTATTGAGGAGCTACTGGTTGAAATCGATCTGTGGGACAGACGAAAGGAAAGGCCCGTCAAGTGGAGCAAGGGGATGAAACAGAAGCTCGCGCTCGCGCGTACTCTACTGCATCGCCCTCGGCTTGTGATGTTGGATGAGCCGACCGCTGGTCTGGACGTAATGGCCGCCAAGGCGGTTCGTGAGAACTTGGAAGCGCTGGCGGCACGCGAGGGTGTGACTGTCTTTCTGACCACCCATAACATGAACGAAGCCGAGCGATTGTGCAGCCAGGTAGCTGTCATACGTGCCGGGCAGCTGATTACAGTTGGGCATCCAGATGAACTGCGCGCTCAAGCCGGGAAGCCGCAAATCGAGGTGCACGGCCGCAACTTCAGCGAAGAGGCTCGGGTATTGCTGGAAGCTCAGCCCTCAGTCCAGCGTGTCGAAACACAAAACGGTCATTGGAAAATCGAGCTCTCGTCATCCGATGGCTCGAGCGAGCTGATCGCGCTTCTGGTCTCTGCAGGCGTTGAAGTCGAGGAAGTACGCAAGGGCCAGGCGAGCCTGGAAGATGTGTTCGTTACGCTGATGCAGGAGGATTAGTCGTGTCCGACGTTCTGACGATGATCTGGAAAGAAAGCAAGAGCATGTTCAGGGCTCGCGGTCGAAGATCGCAGACTGCCCTGACCATCATCATGCCCATTATTTTGGNNAACGGATTGGTTCCACAACGCGCTCTCCTTTGTGCCCATGATTTTGGTTCCTTTCGTTCTGGTCGGGCTCGCCATTCCAGACTCTTTCGCTGGTGAGCGTGAACGGCATACGCTGGGAACACTTCTGGCAAGCCGGCTGTCGGATCGTTCGATCTTGGTTGGCAAAGTAGCGGCGTCTGTCCTTTTTGCATGGGTCGCAGCCGTTGCCATCCTATTATTGAGTGCTGTGACTGCCAACATCCTCAGCTGGGATGGAAGCATCATGTTCTACTCGGCGACAGTTCTTGCTGCAGACCTTTCTATTAGCCTGCTGGTGGCGTTGCTCACGGCTGGAGCTGGAGTGTTGATCTCGATGCGCCTGGATACGGTTCAGAGTGCTCAGCAAGCTCTGATGATGATCTTGATGATCCCACTTGTTGTGGTTCAGCTTGGCGTCGTGGTGCTGCTCCAATCGATGAAAGATACTGGAAAGATCAAGGACTTCGTTCAGGCGCTTGAACTCAGTGAGGTAGCGCTTGCAGTGGTTTTGATCCTTCTGGCGATTGACGTGCTGCTCCTGGCAGCGGCTTCGCTCAGCTTTAAACGATCCAGGTTGATCTTGAGTTAGGCATGACCCAGGTCTCGCAATTGACCGAGATCGAACCATAAGGAGTCGATAACGATGGATACATTTGATCTGCCGCTCGTCCTTTACGTGTCTTTTGCCTTTTTGATCCAGGTTCTGCTCATCCTTAACTTCGCCGCGCGAAATTGGAAGCCCGAGATCGAAAGGACTTACGGTTGGATCATTTATGCACTGGGAGCGCCATCCGTGGTGTTGGCTGCGCTAATGCTAGTTGAAGAACGGCCCTGGTATTTCGTTCTGCCCCCATTTCTCTACTTCATCTGGGCCATCTTTGGCTACGTTGTCGATCTCTGGCGACCCACCGCCTGGCGCAATCCGCCTCGCTGGGGGATTTTTGTTCCTTATGTTGGCCTATTCGTTTCAAGTTTGCTTCTGTTCTGGGGATCGATGTGGTCTATCGGGAATAGCTACTGGATCGCCTTCGGCGCTATGTATGCAATCCATACGATATTCAACATTTTTTCGCACCGCCGGCGGTCACCGCAAGCTGCGGTACGTGAGGGGTAGCGTCTGCTTGGCCAATAAGGATATATCCAATGAACTTTCTGAGATCCGTATTATTGCTAGCAGCTGCTTCCGTTCTTTCGGCGTGCGCGAGTACAACTCCGTCACCTACACCTGGATCCGACGCAGAGCAAATTCGTCCCCCCACCACAGCAGGACCTGCTGAGCAGGTAGAGCAATTCGTACCCACTTTCGAAGCGTCGCAATGCCCCATGGAGTTCCCGGAGGGAGCACCCGTCGAGTGCGGCTATGTGGTTGTACCGGAGGATCACCATAATCCGGCAGGCCCAACGCTTCGGCTCGCGACCGTCATCGTGAAGGATTCGGGTGAAAATCACCAGCCAGACCCCGTGATACTCCTGGCTGGTGGTCCCGGTGAGCGGGTAGTGGCGAATGTGTTTGGCCTTGCTCCAGTACTCTCAGCATTACACCCAAATCGGGATCTGATCTTTTTCGATCAGCGCGGCGTCGGGAAGTCGGAGCCAGCGCTTGAATGTCCCGAGTTCATCCAAGCCATGTTTGAAACGCTCGATGAGGCGGAGGCAAACCAGGCAGTCAAAACTGTATATGACGGCTTTATGGCCTGCCGGGACCGGTTGCAGGCTGAGGGTCACAACTTGGGCGCATATACAACTAACCAGAACGCGGCCGATGTGGAGGCCATACGGTTGGCCCTGGGCTATGATGCGCTGAATCTCTATGGAGGATCGTATGGTTCGTTGCTGGCCCAGGCCGTGATGAGGGATCATCCGGATCACATCCGGAGCGTAGCCCTTAATTCAACTTTGCCTCTCCAAAAGAGCTTGTTTGTCGATGCCTATAGCACAACTGCCCACGCGATTTTACGGCTGGTTGATGCCTGTGTTTCCGAAGCCGCGTGTAATGAAACATACCCGGACCTTCAGGCGGTTCTCTTCGAGGTCATCGATCGCCTAAACGCTGATCCGGTGCCTATGGTCATTACAAATCCCCTCGATGGGCAGAGCTATGATGCCCTCCTGACAGGTGACGCGGTACGGGCAAACCTCGTTACCTTTCTCTACATCACAGACATCATTCCTGTTCTTCCTCAGGCGATCTACGAGGTCTACAACGGCGATGCCGAACTGATGAAGCAGCTCAGCAGCACCCGGCTTGCCCTGCTGGACCAGGTCAGCCGCGGCATGATGGCGTCAGTTATCTGTGAGGCGGATTTTGCTGGTCGAACAACAGATGACTTGATCGATATCATCGCCAGTTTGCCAAAGCAGCTGACAAGTTCAGCTGATCCTCAGACGGCAGTTGATTATGGGATGTATGGAATCTGTCAGAACTGGCCGGTGCCTCAAGCCGATTCGACGATAAAAACCCCGCTGGTCAGCGATATCCCAACGCTAATTGTGGAAGGCGAGTTTGACCCGGTCACGCCTCCGGAATATGGCCGACTCGTGGCTGGCTATCTAAGCAACGGATACTACTTCGAGTTTCCCGGTGTCGGTCACGATGTTCTCGCCAACTCATGTGCGCGTGAGCTGGCAGGTGAATTTATTGCCGATCCGTCAAAGGAGCCCACCGCAGCATGTTTCACGCAACAGGAAGGTGTGGCTTTTGATTTGCCCCGGGCCTCCCGCGAGGTTGTCCTGGAAGCATTTATTGATGAGCAACGGGGATTTCAAGGATTAATTCCAGTCGGGTGGGAAGAGCTTGCTCCTGCCAATCTCGCCCGCAAGGAAACTGCGCTAGATCCGACATACTTTGTACTGGAAGCCAGCCAGAGCAGCGCTCAGGATCTCTTCAATGCTTTGGTCGGCCAGCTCAGATTGGATCCAATTCCTGATCCGATCGCATCAAGCGAGATTGGCAACTTTGTTTGGGATCTGTACCAGTTCGATCGGCCGGGCGGCCAATTGGCTGACTTAGCCATTGCAGGATTCGAAGGCACCGCGTACTTCGTATATATGGTTACTGCACCTGACGAGCATCAATCATTATTTAGCCAACTTTTCCTCCCGGCAGTGGAGGCGATGGCTCCCGCCGGGTGAAGATTCCCGGAAGGTGATGAGATGAGCGGTGAACCCATTAAACAAACCAGGTACATGACAGTCGGAATGGTGCTGGGGCTGATGCTGGGTGGTGCAGCTGGACTGACCTTCGGACTGATGACCGAGCAAACGCCGCTTTGGATTATCCTTGGAGCGGGTGGTGGAATGATGGTAGGAATGGCGGCTGGATCGGCAGTGGATCGGTTCGTAGAAAAACGTTCGACCACATAAGATGGAATCAGCAGCTCGAAAGCGTTTTATCTCGCTGGATGCCCTCCGTGGCCTGATCATCATCCTGATGGCGATTGATCACGCCAACTATTTCGTTGCGAACCAGCACTCCAGCGGCGAATACTGGGGCGGACCGCTTCCAACCTATGCAGATGGGCTCGCCTTTCTCACCCGCTGGGTGACGCACCCCGTTGCGCCTGGTTTCATGTTCCTCATGGGAGCGGGTATGGCTCTCTTCGCCAATTCGCGCCGGGGGAGGGGTTGGACAGAGGGTGAGATCATCCGTCATTTCTGGATCCGGGGCGGGCTCTTGATCTTGATGCAGCTGCTGATTGCCAATCTGGCATGGCAGCTCGGACCGGGCCCGTTTCCGACAATTTACCTGGGTGTGCTCTTTGCGCTGGGCGGCGGCATGATTCTCGGCAGCCTGTTCCTCAGGCTACGAGCGTGGTATTTGGCTGCACTCGCCCTATCGCTGTTCATCCTGATTGAACTGACCCACCCTCATCCGAGCGAATGGGGCCTAATCTTTGGCCAGCCACTTGGACTGGTTTTCGGGTACAGCGGGGGGAGCATGGACTTTTGGTCTAACTACCCGATCCTGCCCTGGCTTGAGCTCGTCTTTTTCGGAATGGCATTTGGCAAATGGATGCTGGTGGATTCAAAGCGTACTCTGGACTGGGGTCTTGCAATCGGTCTGGCTTTTTTGATCGGTTTCGTGATCCTCAGGAGCCTGGATGGCTTTGGGAACATCCGCCCCAGGGAGGGGGATACCTGGATTGACTACCTAAATGTAGTTAAGTACCCGCCCGCTATGACGTTCACCTTGGCCATGATGGGTCTGAATTTAATCGTATTGTGGGTGTTTTCAAAGGCGGGTGATCTCGGCAGCCGACTGCTCAAGCCCTTGGTTGTCTTCGGGAGAGCTCCCCTGTTCTTCTACTTGAGCCACCTCTTCCTGTATGCGGCGATGGGAATCCTGTTGACCCCCTCGGGAACGAGCATACCCGCGATGTATCCCTACTGGCTGCTTGGGCTCCTGATCTTGTTCCCGCCAACTTTGTGGTACGGCCTTTTCAAGCATCGCCAACCTCCCAATTCCGTACTGCGCTTCCTGTAGATGACATACAGGACCGAGGCGATCCCCAAATACCGACGATTCTCGATCGACTCCGGAAAGCTTGGCCGTGGCAAGAACATCGTCCACGGTCTGCTCGAAGTTGATGTAACCGTGCCACTGGGATTGATGGAGGCATACGCAAAGCGGACTGGAGAAAAACCATCCTTTACAGCATTCGTTGTCAAGTGCCTCGCTGGCGCAATAAGCAGGCATGATCACCTGCATGCGTATCAGGACTGGCGCGGCCAGCTTGTCATCTACGAGAATGTCAACATTGGAACGATGATTGAGACCCAATGGAGCGGTAATCGCGTGCCGATGCCTTACGTGTTCAAAGACGCAAATCGGAAGGACTACCTGAGCCTCAATCAGGAATTGCGCACCGCTCAGCGAAATCCCCTGGAGACCCCCGCGGCGAAAATCACTCCCACGCTCCTGGCCTTCCCTGGAGCCATACGCAGGATGGTCTACTGGGTGATCAATCGCGTTCCCGGATTATTTCGCAAAGACTCGAGTCCGGTGCTCGTCACCGCTGTGGGTATGTTTGGGAAAGGTGGCGGTTGGGGCATCCCAAAGCCGAGCCAAACACTGACCGTCACCCTGGGTGGGATAGAAAAGAAACCCGCAGTTCATGAGGGAGCGATCAAAATTCGAGAGCTGTTAAATCTGACCCTGAGCATCAATCACGACATCGTCGATGGCGCGCCTGCGACTAGGTTCGCGAACGAGTTGATAAGTCTGATGGAAGCCGGATATGGCCTTGAGCTGCTCAACCTGGAGGGCTAAGTGCTAAACGTCTTTACCGTTATCTTTGCCATTCTCATTGTCCTCGGAACCGTGCTGCTACTGCGTAGAAGAGCAGCTCTCAACGATCGGAGCAAAGCTTCGCTTGGGCTAGCGCTCGGGATAGCAGCAGGCGGTACGCTCGGTCTGATACTCAGCCAAATCGCCGGGACGTTTGTTTACATCCTGCCGGTATCCCTTGGGGTTGGCATGGCGCTCGGCTGGAGCTTGGGGTGGATGACCGATTCTCTCATCCAAAAGGATTAGATCGCTAATATCCAACTGTCCAATATCAAGATCCCCCGACCGTTGCATGCCGTCGGGGGATCGTTGCTTCATAGTCAATGCTAGCCAGATTACACCTGATGAAGAGGAGATTGGGGTGAAAAGATCAAGAATCGTCGTAGGGCTTTCACTGTTGGTCCTTGCGGGAGCTGCGTACTTGCTGGGTTTCACAACGCTGGTAGGTGTGGTTGGAAGTGGAACCGTCACGCTTTACCCGTCCGCAGCACTGGGCCTACTAGGCGCTCTCACGCTTTGGGTTGAGCTTAGACAGGCTTAAGGTGGACACATGTCTAATACCGAGATCCCCTGGCTGACCGATGCCTTTTCAGCGCCAATCGTCGATATTTTCACGGAGGGAGTGAGTATCAAACTTATGCAATCTCCAATGAGAGTATTGATCGCAGATGGGCGTAAGAGGATCCGATTTGGGCTGCGAACCCTACTGAATAAGCAGGACAACGTCGAAGTAGTGGGTGAGGTAGAACGAGCAGAGGACTTAATCAAAGAAATTCATGCTCAATGTGCAGATCTGGTACTGGTGGATTGGGGACTTCCAGGGCTCGGTGATGGAGCGGCGCTCGAAGCTCTGCAGAAGCAGTGTCCCGGCACAAAGCTGATCGTTCTTAGCAGTCAGCATGAATCGAAAGCAATTGCATTAGCAGCAGGTGCAGATGCGTTTGTAGATACGACCGAAAGCCCAGTAATTCTGCTATCGGTCATTGAAGATTGTTGTCGTCGAGAGTTTGATCAAGCGGAAGTCTGAAGGAGAAATCGAGATGTCTATACCATCAGGTGACCTCTACCAGCTTGCCCGGGTTCGGTATGAGGATCGGCAATCTGAGGCTAGCCGGCGTCTCGCTGAGAAACAGCTCAGGGGAGAGCCAAGCAAACGCGGTGCGGATCGTCTGCGCAGCTTCCTTGTGTTTGTAGGCATGGCTCTACTGCCTCTTGGCGAATCACTCAGCAAGTCGGTGTCAGAGCGCAGAAGCCTGGATGTCCCTACTCAATAACGGCGAGCTACATAACTAACGCTCACTCCATCAATCAGGTAAAAGGAGTTAATACCTGTTCGTCTGGCGCGGGAGGTGATGATGAGCGCGATTGATGTTGTCGGAGTCTCCAAATCGTTCGGCGAAACCATCGCAGTGCGGGAGGTCTCTTTTGCAGTAGATCGGGGGGAGATCTTCGGGCTGCTCGGTCCAAATGGGGCGGGCAAAACCACTACCATCCGTCTCATTCTTGATATCTTCAAGCCAGATCGAGGAAGCATCTCCATCTTGGGCGGGCGAATGTCTGCCGAGATGAAAGAACGAATCGGCTACATGCCGGAGGAACGCGGGCTCTACCAGGACATACCGCTTGAGCGCTGCCTGCTGTATTTGGCTGGATTGAAAGGGGTTTCGTCAGCCGATGCAAAAGCACGTTTGGGGGAGTATCTTGATCGTTTTGACCTGACAGAGCACCGCCAGAAGAAAGTCAAAGAACTGAGCAAAGGGATGCAGCAAAAGGCTCAGATCATTACCACAGTGCTGCATAAGCCCGATCTGATCATTATCGATGAGCCGTTCACCTCGCTGGATCCAATCA
>JABAOE010022957.1_pt2 | contig 17489 bp, 20 predicted proteins | sample 7062141 | NCBI WGS metagenome assembly JABAOE01 (sample SAMN14538627, study PRJNA623070) | marine sediment metagenome | biome: marine biome [ENVO:00000428]; feature: marine pelagic biome [ENVO:01000023]; material: deep marine sediment [ENVO:00002113] | place: India: Gulf of Khambhat ... | reverse complement strand
CTCCAGATCACGCCGGTAGAGAACGGTCCCTATCAGTTGCTAGGTAATGTGGAGGTGGTGGATCCCGATCTAGGAGTTGTCTTCAGCGGCCGGATGATCCGTCTCTGCCGTTGTGGTCAATCATCGGAGATGCCGTTCTGTGATAACTCCCATCAACATTGGGGATTCGAGGCAAAATCATGGTAGAGGGTCGATTTTGCTCCCTACAACATATGGAGAGTGTCGATGAATGACGTGCCTACATTCGCCGAGTTCCTTAAAGGGCTGTACAGGATCTGGATCACCGAGCGGCCCAACCAGCTGGCGGCAAGCCTGGCCTATTTCGGCATGTTTTCGTTCGCCCCGGTGATCATCATCACCTTTGCTGTGGCAGGCCTGTTCATTGATGCCGTATCGCTCCTGGATCGTATCTTCGGCCGTGTCGAAGATGCGCTGGGAGCTGAAGTGGCCGCATTCNNGGCTCAAGCCTGCTAGCGTTGGTTGGCTTCCTGGCTCTGCTCTTTGCTGCCTCCAGTTTCTTTTTTCAACTTCAGTTTGCTCTGAACACGATTTGGCGAGTTCCGCCTCCGGAACGAGGCCAGACGCGCGCCTTTCTGCTGCAGCGGCTGTTTTCATTTTTGATCGTGATTGCGCTGGGATTGGCTGTGGTGGCGATCGCACTCATCAATCTATTTGGATCGTGGATTGATTCTTTGCTCCGAGCCGAGCTGTTCGATGCAAGCCTCGGGATTCCCGCCTTCCTTGTCGTCGCGACCGTTGTCTTTGCTGTTTTCTATAAGATCTTGCCCAACACGGTGATCTCTTGGAGGAGCGTCTGGCTGGGGGCCGGGATCGCTTCTGCGTTGATCGCCATCGGGGGGGCCCTTGTGGTCTGGTTGCTCGGTCTGGGGAGGATTGGATCAGGGATCGCTGCCGCCGGAGCTTTCATCGTTGTGCTGCTTCTGATCTACTATGTTGCCCAGATATTCCTGTTGGGAGCGATCATCTCCAGAGAATACGCGAGCTGGTACGAGCTTCGGAAGACAGCTTGATTTCAACCATGACTAAAAGAAAAAAGCCCTCAAACAAAACTTGAGGGCTTATCTTTCAGCAGGGAACCACTATTCGGCCGCGTCCAGCTGCGCCATCTCCTCATCGGTCGGCTCTTCGGCCTCGATTCCAAGTTCGTCCATAGCGTCCTCGATTGACTCTTCGTCAAGATCCTCGAGTTTCTGACCGGTGTGCTGCTCGATTTGTTCAGCTTGCGGCTGGGTCANNCCCGCGATGACCATGCCGCCGATCATGATTCGTCGTCTTCGACGTCGACGCCGTCGCCGATAGGTGCGGCGGCGTGCGCGCCTCATCCCTCCCCGTGAGGGGCCGGCAGCTCGTCCGGGCCCCGGGCCTGCTCCTCTTCTACGTCCCATATCGCTGCTCCTTTCGACAATAATCGCGCTGTTTCTTAGCGAGCGTTATTCACCCTCAATTTCTCTTGCCTTACCCTTGGCATCTTGACCCGTCATTTCCCAGGGAATAAGCCGAACGGCCAGGGCAATGGCCAGGATTCCAAACGGAATGTACAGATCTTGTAGTTCAAAGGTCGTTTCAGCGACTGTAATTTCTTGCAAGAGGTAGACCGACAGTGAAACTATGATGACGATCAGAATGGTCCGCTTCATCTCGTCCAGATTAGCCACGCGCAGAGCAGAGGGCATTCTGACCTGACCGAGCCTGCGCCGATCTTCAGGAAGGGTCACAAGGTAGTACATGCTGTAGGCAAAATACAGCAGGATGAATCCCAGCAGGAAATTGTCGATAGATTCCAGAATTAACCCGGTGGCCTCGGTTGTACTTCCCAGCGTAAAGAGTCCCTCGCCGATGCCAAGTGCGACCACAAATGACAGAAGGACATGGTATGCCCCGATAAACATCATCAGCACCGACCCGAACAGCGAGCCGACTACTGCAACAACAGCGATGTAATGAATTCTGAAGAGTCTACTGAGCATGAGGAGCTGGACCGATCTGCCTACGGATTAGAGTTCTTATCATAATGCAACTCGTCAACCTGTCCATCCGGTGAAGCCGGATACGCGAGAATAGACCAGCGCTGTCAATGAATGATCCGAATGCATGCCCAGCCCGAGTCGAATCAGCATCAATGCGNNAATGCGTAGGGACTGAGAGCAGCAAAGAGTTTATGATTGGTACTGCACATATTTTGTGCGCACGCAGGAAGGTAATTTTCGCATCAAGCAACGAAAGGAATAGACATGAGACGAGGAGCCAGAAGAGCGGGTAGACGATCCGCGCGGCGAACTTATCGACGCCGCCGTCGTCGACGAAGACGCCGAATCTTGATCGGCGGCATGGTCATCGCCGGCGTAGGCTACGGTGCCTACAAACTGACCAAATCGCAAGCCCAGCAGATCGAGCAGCATACCGGCAAAGAGCTTGAAGATCTCGATGAAGGGCAAATGGAACAAGCGATGAACGATCTCGGTATCGAAGCGGAAGAACCAACCGAGGCGGAGATGGCTCAGCTCGATGCTGGCGATGCGCCGGCTGGAAGCGCACCCGCTCAGGCTGCGCCCAGCGAGCCAACCGCAACTTCCGCAGCAGCAGCTCCACCTGCCGCAGGTGCATCGGATCCATCCTATCTGGAAGAGCTTGAAAAACTTGCTGAGCTGCACCAGCAGGGCATTCTCACAGACGAGGAGTTCGAGGCTAAAAAGAAACAGCTGTTGGGTTTATAGCCCAGTCAACCGATTTGATGGTCTGGAATATCACCCGCGACGGAGTCTGGGAGCGAATGGGTGTCTCCACCGACGACACCTGGGACGTTGAAGGACCTTAAGGGGAATTGAAGCTAGATCTCAGTCGTGCCTCCGAATACACGGAGTTTATCCTCAAGGGCCGCCTCGATGTGGATTTAGCTAACGCGCGCTGGTCCAAGGAGTTCATGCAGCGCAATGGGTCAACCGCGGAAGACTTGAGAGTATTGGTCAAGCGGACAACTCCATCATCATTTTTATATCAGACCATGGCGAGATGGGAGGCGCTCACCACCTGCGTCAAAAGGGCAGCGTGGCGTTTTATGACTTATGGAACGATCCGGGCGAGGTCAACAATCTGGCAAATCCTGATCATCCTGATTACGATGAGGCACTACTCTCAAGTGTGAATTCCAACCTCAATCAATAGATTCTTGAAGAGATTGGAGAAGATAAGATACTTATCGCGCTTCCAGGCTAGCCGATCCGAGGTCTTGGCCGAAGCGCACTCTCGGTTGAGTTTGGGAGGGGAGGTACAACATGTTTTTTGGAGGGTTCTATCTCGACCCGCTCTACATGTGGGTCTTTATCATCACGCTCATTGTCTCTGGCGCAGCTCAGCTATATGTACGCTCGGCATACGGCAGGTGGAGCAAAGTGCCGAATGGCGCAGGGGTGACCGGAGTCGAAGCCGGCTATGCGATCGTCAATCGCACCGACTTGGGCGGCAGCGGACTGGGAATCGAAGTCCCCGAGCTCAAAAAGCTTCAAGAGCTGCAAGCCCAGGGCGTAATCAGCCGACAGGAATACCAGGAAAAAGCGGCTCAGATCAAGGCACAGATGCGTGATACGGCTGTGAACCGATCGTCGATCAACTTCGAGGCTGTTCGCGGAGATCTGACCGACCACTACGATCCACGCACTCACACCGTGCGGTTATCCGAGGGGGTTGCTACTCGCAAGTCGGTCGCCGCCATGGCGATCGTCGCGCACGAGTTGGGCCACGCGCAGCAGCACGAACACAACTCGTTCCTCATCACAGCGCGCAACGTGCTCGTACCCGCAGTGCGCTTCAGCCCAACGATCGCCTACATCCTGATCCTGATCGGATTCTTTTTCAACCTGGCCGGGGCGCTTTGGCTGGGAATCATCTTCTACGCACTGATGGTGGTTTTCTCGGTTCTTACGCTTCCAGTGGAGATCGACGCCAGCCGGAGGGGGATACGGTTGCTGAAAGAGTCGGGATTGATTCAGGTCGAGCAGGATGAAAAGGGGGCTCGCAACGTGCTGAACGCGGCAGCATCAACGTATATCGCTGCGGCCGTGACTGCCATCTTGACCCTACTTTACTACATCTCGATCGCACGCAGACGCTGATCCCCGACCGTGCCGGAAAACGATCTCAGAAGCTGGCTCTCCTGACCCGGTCAGCTGACTTGCTTTGCAAGATGACAACATCGCTTTACGGCTGATGGCTGCCCATCAGGGATCAATTGCTTAGGGCTGCGACTAAGGAATCCATCCCAGAGAGTGCACTCCATATAGCCAAACCACCACTCGGGCCATCTACCAGGGTAGCAAACGCTACAGCACGGGAGTGGACGAGAGCAAACTCAGGTCTGGGTGAATTTGTTGTTTCGCGAACACTTCGCGATGCTGGATAATTCAATGTACGTGGTCTAGGTCGGCGAAAGGAAGCGGGCATGGGAAGCTTTGCACTGCCAAGGAGAGAAACGCTTGGTGCCAACCTCACTGCCGGCTTGACCGTGGCGCTGGTCAGCATCCCCGGAGGTATGGCCTATGCCCTTGTTGCGGGCGTAGAGCCGATCTACGGACTGTACACGGGAATGGTCACCACGATCGTCGCTTCGATTATGCTCAGCACCTCGCTGATGGTCGTCACGCTGACCAATGCACTGGCGCTGGTGACGGCAGACACGCTCGGCGCACTGTCGCCAAACATCGACCAAGCTACCGCGCTCTTTACGCTGACTTTCGCAGTAGGGGCCTTCATGTTCCTCCTGGGCGCGCTGCGACTAGGCAGCATCATTCGATTTGTAGCCGATGAAGTCATGATTGGTTTCATTTTCGTCACCGCACTGCTCATTGTGCTCGGGCAGTATGACGAGCTGGTTGGCTTCTCCGCAGAACTGGAAGCAAACAAGTTGACTAGGGCGATTGACATCACTTTGAATCTCGATCAATGGGATGTTTCCACGGCGCTGGTCGGATTCGGTTCCATTGTCGTTCTGCTGTTGTTGAAACGCTCTCCCCTGGAGCAATTCGCAGATGTGCTCATCATTATCTTGGGTGCCGCAGCAGCGTTGCTCTTATCCCTCCAAAGCGTGGAGATTGTTGGCGATTTTGCCGAGGTCCCACGCACTTTCCCAACACCGGTGCTTCCCGATCTCACCCTGCTACCCGCACTGGCTGCGGGTGCGGTGGCGGCAGGCATCGTGGGATTGGCCGAGAGCTCTGGCGTCGGCTCAGCCTATCCGAATCCCAGCGGGAGGCGCTCGGACATGTCGCGCGACTTCAGCGCGCAGGGACTTGGGAACTTAACTGGCTCCTTCTTCCAGGCTATGCCAGCCGGAGGATCGCTCTCGCGCTCAGGGGTGAACGTTAGCGGTGGTGCGGATTCGCGTTGGGCAGGTATATTCGCCGGCTTGCTAATGATCCTCTTTGTACTGCTCTTCGGTCCCTTGGCAGAGCTGATACCGATGACGGTTCTAGCCGCGCTGCTGATCGTGATCGGATTTGAAGTCATGCGCAAAGAGTGGCCTGGAATGGTTGAGTCGTGGCGCATATCAAAGCTACGGAGCGTAGCGATGATTGCTGTGATCGTCGTGGGAATATTTGAGGACCTGACCGTTGCCATCTTCATCGGCGTAGGGTTGTCACTTGCGATCTTTGTCTATGAGGCTGCAACTTCTGCCCATTCTTATGAACTTATCCTTACAGAGGCAGGTCAGTTAGAGGAACGACCGGTACGCGAAAAGCTTGATTCCAATGAGGTGGCGATCATCCAGCTGCGTGGAAATATCTACTTCGCCTCGGTTTACTCCTTCGAAGAGTTCGTTCCTGATATGAGCGAAACCAGCAACGCGGTGATCATCCTGCGTGAGCGTGATCGTGATAAAGTGAATCTCACCGCATTTGAATGGCTGATCGAGCACTCTGAGAAATTCCGCAAGCAGGGAAACCGGCTCATGCTATCCGGACTTGACCAAGAGACGATACAGCTCTATCGCGATTTGGGAGCAATGGAAGTAGTCGGCGAGGAAACGCTATTTATCAGGAAGCCCGAACTCGGTGCCTCAACCAGAGAAGCTTATCAAGCAGCCCTAGCTTGGATCGAAAAGAACATGAGCAGAGCCCAGGCTGGTGAAGGAGAGCAGTCTGGCCCAGGGACGGGGAGCAGGCCGAGTAACCCCCCTAAATAGCAGCTTCCAGCATTTCTATAAAGGCGGCAAGCCGGTTCCCCACCTGAGCTTCAGAGAACGCCCGCGAATCCGCATGGTCAGCTTCCAGCAGCAGTGCGGGCACGCCCTCCTCCTTTAGGATCCGGTCCCGCTGATCCATCTGCCCCACCGAATACGGTTTGCACGATCGATCGGAGTGCAGGATCACCCCATCAAGGTCGTAGTCAGCGATCATGCTGCGCATCGTATTCAATTTGTGTCCGGTACTGCGGTTCAGGATCGGATAGGTGTACGCAAGCGCCAGCGAATCAAGCACATTTGTTGAATCCAGATAAGGCGCGAGCTCACCCCAGGCGTTCGTGTATGTGGAAGCGGCCAGGACGATGCCGTGCTGACCCAGGTACTCGGCAAGATATTTCAATCGATACCAGATCGGCAGGTTATCCCACAGCAGTCGGGCTTTCTCCTCCAATACGGCGCCAATCCCCTGCTCGATGCGCTCGTCGAGCTCTTCCAGCATGGCTGCATAGAAATCAACGGTCTCGGCATCGCCGCGCATCTCCACGATGGGCGCCATATGCACGAACTGGTCGATCACGGAGATCGGAGCAGGGCGGTGCTGATTTCGTTCCAGGATCTGCAGCCATAGCTCAGTTGCCTGTTTTCCGAGCCGGGCAACTTCTTCCAGTCTGCTCTGGTTTAGCTCCTTACCCGCTACCTGCTCGGCGACCGGGATAGCAGCCTCAAGCTGCTGCCTGACGTAATCGATCGCATGGTCGGAAGCCTGCTCGTGATATACAAAGGGCGTGTCGATCAGGATCAGGGGAACGCCGAAATGCTGGGCGAGAACTCGATACCAGTAGAGCACCGTCTGACAAATATTTGTACACGCCAGCAAGAGGTCAGGCTTCGGCAGGCGGCCGACCGGGGTCTTCCCTGAGAGCATTGCGCCGATGTCGGTGCGCGCATAGGAGCAGATATCCTGGGAGTAGCCGGCGTCTTCGGCTTCCGAGGAAATCTCAACCGTCTTGCGCGCTGCGCCGCAGATCGCAGCGTGATTTTCCGGGTAGATGATGAAGTAATCCAGTGCTTTCAGCAGTTCGACCGGGCCGCCGGAGGTCACCCAGGCTACTTTATGATCCCGGTCCGCGCGGCGTGCCTTGAGCCAGTGGCCTGCGATCAGCGCCCGGTGCCGGTGCGTGATTTCCAGCGGTGGACCCCAAACAGCGGACTGTCCAGATTCAGACATCGTGTGCCTCAGCGGGCAACCTCGAGCTCTCACATAAGCATTTCAAAGAAAGCCTCCAGCCGCATCCGTGATTCGCTCGACAGCGGGTCGTTCAGGTCGATTTCCATTGCCAGGGTTGGGATTCCATTCTGCTCGAGTCCGTCTCGAAGGAGCGGCAAATCGAATAGTTCCGGCTCACAGAATTTGACTCCATAGAAGATCACGCCTTGCGCATCGGTACGCTCGATCTCACCCATCAAATGATCCATCCGGGATTGAATGGGACTGCCCAGCGCCCAATCCGGGGGGCCGCCCAGCATGCGTTCAGCCATCCGTGAGAATGGGTCCTCGCTCTGACCTGCGGGATAAACCCTTCGGCCAGTGCAAGCCAAATCATCCGCTACGATCGTGCCGGAATATTCGTTGATGGCCTCAAGCGTCTCCATCGGCTCAGGGACGATCCCGGAGATAAGCACGCCAATTTCGTTCGACGCCCCGCTCGATCGATAGGCATTCGCCTCATCGGCCAGATCCAGGAAGTCCTCCGCGGGCAGATATTCTCGGGCTCGGATCAACCGGTAGAAATCGAGATCTGATAGAGCGAAATGCCTGCGATCCGAATGCAGCTCGAGCAGAGCTCGATCTGCACGCTCCTCGCGCCGCACGCACTCCAGAATCTCGCCCTCGCTGGGCGACCGACCCGTGATCGGCTCCAGCTTGCGGTACAGCGCGTGAAATTCATTGGCAAGAAAATCAATCCCCGCATCGTTTGCAGTACGCGGCAGGTACAGTGTGAGGACTGGCTGCTCGGGCTGCACAAAGTCGAGCAGCAAGCTTCCCAGGCCCTGGAGCGAATCGCAGGCGTGAGGGACCAGGATCAGATCGGCAATCTGCGCGGTATCTGAGTGAACAAACGATAGTCCGTTGCGCACGATGGAGCACACATAGGCCTGAACATGCGCGGCCCCAAGCGTTGGATCGATGTTCGGCGGTCCCCAGACCTCCATCGGCAATACGCCAAAGGCGCGCAGCAGTGCGCGCGGGTAGTGGATCGGCAGGACGGCGGCGATAGAGCCGCCGACCTGCTTGAATGCTTGGGCGACCTCAGTACGACGCGGGAGGTCGATCAATCCGAGCTCCTGGGATCGGTTCCGCTTGGGCGATCACGGCTGACGCGGTAGCTGGCGAACAATCCCATGAGAGGATCTACCACAGCTGGTTCATTCTTCAGGTTAACTGGTCCAATCTTCACCGCTACAAAATTGTGAACGTGGTGCTCCTGTCATCGTTGACGATCAATTCGTACTCCCCAGGATCGAGGTCGTCGGTGTCAAGCAAGATCTCTTCAGTCATCTCAGTCAGGACCTGCGCACAGGCCAGCTCCTCCGGCCGAGTGGATGTCACCGTTAGGAGGATGTTATTGCCGTCGACCTCCTGCTTGCTGCCCCCATAGGTCGAGCAGGCATCCGGGTAAAAGCCCAAAATTACGGCCCAATACTCCCCATCTCTCTCCTCAACCCTCACTTCTTCAACGAATGCTGCCCCTGTTCCAAGCTCCGCTTCTTGGGGCTCTGTACTGGATTGGCACGCTGAAAGCACTGTGAGCAGAACAATAAGCAGGACAAAATACTTCATTCCGATTCTCCTCCCCTCACTTCTCCGGACTTGACCCAGTGTCCGACGGGGTTGATTTCCCTGTCCGAGGTTTCTTTCGCGTCTCGCTTATCGTGAGTGAAGCTCCCTCCTGATCGGACGCGAATTGGTGATGCAGCTCGCGTATTGGAAATGGTTGCACGATTCCAGCTTCGTCTAAAGCGTTCTGAAGTGCGGTATGGATCTTATCGAACATGCGCCGTGTATCCACATACGAATCGATCCACCAGCGTACACGGAATTTCATGTCGTACTCAGCCATTTCGATATACAGCGCTTCCACAGGCTTTTCCTGGAGCACGCCCTCGACTCCGCCCACGGTATCAATCATCAGCTGCCGAGCTTTCTCGATGTCGGTCCCCTGGGCTATGCCTACATGGGTTTCAATCCGGTACTGTGGATCGGGGTAGCTGTAGTTGATGATCTCGTTTTTGCTGATCGTCGAATTGGGGATAATGACCAAACGATTGTCGCGCGTGCGGATGCGTGTGGTCCGCAACCCGATCTCCATCACGTCTCCCCATGTTTTGGCAGCTTCGATCTCGATCCTGTCCCCAACCCGGAACGGTCGATCCGCGAGAATCAACATGCCGGCAATCGCATCAGCGATCGTGTCCTGTGCAGCCAGGGCAAAGCCGAGGCCGGCAATCCCCAAGGCTGCCGCCAGGGCGGTGATATCGATTCCGAATCGAGCCAGTCCCGAGCTTATGGCTATGAGGATGACCACCCCATAGGCAAACCTGGCCACCAGCGAGTAGATCGGATCCACCTCCGCCCGGCGCTCTGGGGTCTCCAACCGCTCGACAAAGTAGACTTTAGTCAGTTCAATGAGATCGAGGGCCATCTGAGTCACGATGACCAGCGCTACCAAGAAATAGATATCTGTAAGCGTTCGCTTCAGTCCGACTCCCAGAAAAGCCAAACGTGCGGTCGCAAGGCTCAGCAGATAAATCAGGATCAACTGCCGGATTCTGGCGCCGATTTGATTCTTGACCTGAACGTCATAGGGCGGGGGAAGTCGCCGTGAGAGTCTGGGTAGGATCAGACGCACTGCCAGACTGCCGACAGCATAGCCTGCGATGACGATCAAGATCGACACGCCCAGGTCGATAAGACCTTCCACGTTCAGCCCCAGTATGGTTTCCCCGGACAAACCCTGCGAATCAGCGAACTCCATAAGCGCAAGAGAGATTGGATCAGGTGTGGCCGTGGGAACTGGCGTTCGCTCCATGATGATCTCATCGGCGCTCTCATCTGGAACCGACTCGGCTTCTGCGCCAGTGAGGTCTTCCGGTTCGGAGGCTTCTTCGCAGCCCGCAAGCAGGAGGCCAAGGAAAAGGAAAGCAGCGAGTAGGCTGCGCACATGTACTGTCATTGCCGTCAGAATCTTACCTCGCGATTGGAATGCCGCCTGATCACAATAGGCAGAAATGCGTAGGTGGAGATGCGCATCCGCTACGATGAATGTGGTCCCTCCCTGTGTAAAACTCTCCTGTCGATAAGAACCTTAGCAAAAGGAGATATGAATGAGTGAAATGACGGGTTTCGAAGTCTTTGTAGCGGCCTACGCCGATGNNAGGCGCTGCACACGCTGGAAGATATGGATAAGGCCGGCTCGATTGAAGTCATCGACGCAGCCATCATTGCCAAGGACATGGAAGGCAAGGTAACGGTCGTCGAGACCGCGGAACTCACGCCGAAGAAGGGCGCCGGGCGAGGCGCAATCATCGGTGGAGTGTTGGGCCTCATCTTCCCGCCCAGCATCATCGCTGGCGCGCTCCTGGGCGGCGCAATTGGCGCTCTCGTCGGGAAATTCACCGACAAAGGGCTCTTTGAAAACACCGCCCTCAAGGAAGCTGCTGAAGAACTCCCTGAGGGGTCATCTGCCATCGTCGCAGTTGTCGAAGACAAGTGGGTTCAGCAGATGGCAACAGCAGTTGAAGGCTACGAGAAGCTGGCCAGCCATGCTCTGGATGCTGAATTTGCGGCAGACCTCATGGTCGTCGGCGAGACCGAGGAGTAATCGAACAGCTCTCGCAACGAGCGTAAATCGTGCCAAGCATCGTATCGAGTCTTACAAGATGCGACTGAGGCACTGCTGACCCATAAAGGGAAGAATTTCGGACTGGCAGACTTATAATGAGCGCCAGTCCGTTTCTTTTTTTCGCACGACCGGGACTTTGGAGGAGAGCATGTTTGGCTGTATTTTCTTGGTAACCGCGCTTGCCGCGCCCCGCATCGTACTGATTTTTGTCTGGATACTGACCAATTTTGTAGAGAATGCCTACCCAAGCTTTATCGTGCCGGTGCTGGGTTTCTTCTTTCTACCGCTGACGACGCTGATTTACGCTTTTGCGGCGCCGGGTGGCCCAGGTACGCTGGGTTGGATTCTTGTCGTAATTGCGTTTGTATTCGACGTATTGCAGTACACCGGTGCTTTTGGGTCGCGCGGATTCTGGATTCGCACCCCGAAAATGGAGAGCTAGAAGCGCAGTTTGACTTCTACACAGACTAAAGTAAGGTTTAAGCACCGGGCTGGGGGAACACGCCCAACGCACGAACCGAAAAAGCGAGGTACTCATGGAATGGATCATCCTGTTATTCGGGGTCTTGGTCGGATGGGGGATTGAGTGGGTGGTTGACCTGCTCTACTGGCGAAAGAGGAACGAGCAGATATCGGCTACTGTAGAGCAAACCGAATCTGCCTACGTTGCCCTGCGAGCGGAAAACGAGCAGCTCAAAGCGAGGGTCGCAGAGTTGGAACAAATGCCTGCCGCGGTTCCAGTTGAAACGGAGCAGGCCTACGCGGTTGCTGCGGACGATCTGACGATCATCGAAGGCATCGGCGACAAAACCGCAGATCTCTTGAATCAGAACGGGATTACGACTTTTGAGCAGCTGGCCAACACCGATGTACACCGCTTGCGCGGCATCCTTCACGACGGTGGAACCGGTTTCCAGATGCATGATCCGCAAACTTGGCCCAGACAAGCCCGTCTGGCCGCGAACCGTGATTGGGTCAAGTTGGCTGCATTGAAGGCTGAGCTTGTGGGTGGCGTTCCACAGAGCGCGCTGGACCTGGAAGACGACCTCACACGAATCGAAGGGATTGGCCCGAAGGTGGCAGCACTGCTCAATGAGCGGGGCGTCCATTCGTATGCGCAGCTATCCAAAGCGCGCCCTGAACAGCTGTATGAGCTACTGGCTGCGGCGGGTCCGACCTACCAGCTGGCGGAGGCTTCGGCCGCTACCTGGCCCGAGCAAGCCCGACTTGCAGCGCAGGGCCGCTGGACAGAGCTGTTGAACCTGCAGGACGAGCTGAAAGGCGGTCGTGCCACTACCCAGCCGTCGGCTCCCGCAGCGCCGCCACAGTGATGAACATGAAGCTACAGTCGAGCTTCAGGGCCCGAGGGTCGGCCATTCAGACTGAGAGATCCTAGACATGAGCACTCGCAGACTCCCCTCAACAAACGGATACGACCTTTTCAAGGCCGCGGTTACATTTATTTTGTTGTTTATCGTCCTGATCGCAGTGGCGATAAACGGCGGATCCACCCAGGCTGCCGAGCCTGAAACCGAGCCCGAGGCCACGGCTGTGCCGGTCGTAGACACGCCACCAGCTATCGAGAATGCCGAAGTAGTTGCCGGCTGTATCACAGCTTCTGGAACTGGTGCACCGGAATCGCAGGTTCAAGTTCAATCGGATAGCAACATTCTCGGGTCAGTCGATGTCAGCACAGAGGGAACCTGGTCACTTACCATGTGCGTTGATCCTGGCAATTATCGCCTGGCTGCGGTTACGGTAAACAGCGCTGGGGCAGAAACCAATCGATCGGCCAGTATGGTGGTTTTGGTCCCGGAACCGACCGCGGTGCCGACGGCAGTGCCGGATGAGACCGAAACCGTCGAGTCAACGGCAGTTCCTTCGACCCCAACCGTTGTCGCTGGCGATGGTCAGGACTACATCGTGCAGCAGGGCGATTGGCTCATGGATTTGGCTCGCCAATTCTATGGAGACGCCGGCCGCTGGGAAGACATTTTCAACGCCACGAATGCCAAGGCGGCCGAAGATCCTTCGTACGCTACGATTGATAATCCGAATGCGCTTGTGGTGGATTGGAAGATCTGGATCCCCATGCCGTAAGATCCCAAATATCAGAACGCCCTACACGAAAACACCAACTCCCCACGTCGAGTGGGGAGTTTTTCATTGCATTTGTTAGGCGAAAATGCGTACAACCCATCTCCAGGATTGGGGTTATCTTATTTGAAGAGGGTATTGCTTCGGGGCCCTCACGCGTCCGAATTCATAACGGAGGAGATATATGGAATTCCAGGTGTTTTGTATGGCCCTGATCGGGCTGGCCTTTGGAGCAGCGATGGTTTTTGGTGGTTATCGCTTGTTCCTGGTCTTACTCCCAATTTGGGGGTTTTTCTTTGGTTTTGGGCTTGGCGCCCAGACCATTCAGGTCATTTTCGGCGAGGCATTGCTAGCATCGGTTACTAGCTGGGTAGTCGGCTTCATCGTTGGCCTGATCTTTGCTGTGCTTTCCTACCTGTTCTACATTTTCGCTGTAGCCGTTCTTTCGTTCTCCTTTGGCTACGGCCTAACGGTAGGCGTATGGACCGCGATCGGACTGGAAGCAGGCTTGATCTCCTGGATCCTGGGCGTCATCCTTGGCGTCGTGATCGCGGTGGCGGTGCTGGCGCTGAACCTTCAGAAATACGCCATCATCGTCATTACTGCGGTGGCCGGAACAGGAGTAACAATCTTTACCATTCTGGCCACGGTTTACGGCCCGCTCGTAACGAATCTGATCGAGAATCCTGTCAAGGTAGCGCTCGACAATTCGTTCCTATGGGTGCTATTTGCCCTGGTTGTATCCGTGGCGGGAGTGGTGGTGCAGTTGCGCGACACTCGGGACTGGGAAATCGAAACCTACAACCGGATGGAGACAGCAACTTACTNNCAGAAGCAAGGAAACAAAGAAGGGAGCTCAGTCGAGCTCCCTTCTTTCGTTTGAAGTCGATGGGTTTGAGCTCTGCAGGCAGGACCAATCCTGCGCCTGCCAGCATGACTCAGGTGTTGGGCAGCTCTGGACCTAGTCCGTGAGCTCCTTCCACTTGGTTTCCAGCGCGCCCCACATGGACCCAACCCATTCAGCAACTTCGGTGACGCCCTGATCGATGCGAACGTCGGTGTATGCCGATCGCACATAGCCCCAATCCACCACGTTCCAGAAGGCGTCGATGTAGTCGCCACGCAGGTTCTGGTACTTGAGGTAGTAAGCGTGCTCCCAGACATCCAGACCGAGCAATGGAATGAGCCCTTCGCTGATCGGATTGTCCTGATTGGCGGTGCTGGTGACCATTAGCGAGCCGTCCTTATCGACTGCCAGCCAGGCCCAGCCGGATCCGAAGCGGGTCATTCCGGCTTTCTTGAAGGCCTCTTTGAAAGCGTCGAAGCTGCCGAATGCCGCATCCATATCTTCAGCCAGCTTGCCCTCCGGCGCGCCGCCACCCTCCGAGCCCATGCTAGACCAGAACATGGAGTGGTTGACGTGCCCGCCGCCGTTGTTGCGAACCGCCATTCGGATGTCTTCCGGTACTTCGTCCAGGTCCTTGATCAGCGCCAGAGCGCTCTTCTTCTGGAGATCCTCGTGCCCCTCCAGTGCGGCATTGAGATTGCTCACGTAGGCCGCATGATGTTTGCCGTGATGGATCTCCATGGTGCGTGCATCGATGTGCGGCTCAAGCGCATCGAAGGCGTACGGCAGTTTCGGTAATTCGTGGGTCATCATTTCACTCCTATGAAAACGGGGGTTCTATCGCTAATCATAATCGACGAGCGGCATGATCGCATCCGCAATAGTGCCGAGATCGATCCCTGATTTATTAACCGAGCCTCAATTATCATATGGCATCCGCTCACTCAAGGGGGCTNNTCTGAAATCCAACCGAGGAGGAATCATGTCGACAAATGACCTTCCAAGCGATTTTAAGAGCACCAGCTACGAATTCTTTATTCTGCTTCTATCGCTGCTTTCACTCTTCAACCTCGTTATTTTTGTTGTTCCTTGGATCGACCCATTGGTCAAAGGCGTTGTTTCGATCATGGATTTCTTTATCACGTTGATCTTCATGGGGGATTTCCTGTTTCGGCTATTTACAGCTCCATCGAAGTCAGAATACTTCCTGCGCCAATGGGGGTGGGCGGATTTGCTCTCAAGCTTACCGTTTCAGGTTGCAAAGATCTTCAGGGTCTTTCGAGTGATCAAGGTGGTGCGACGTATTCGAGTCTTTGGCATCCGCCAACTGCTCGGTGAGCTCCGGGTCAATCGAGCCGGTAGCGCGTTGTTCCTGACCATATTCCTTGTGCTGCTCGTTTTGGAATTTGGGGGAGGCTTGATCGTTTCGGTTGAGGCTGGAAATCCCGACGCGAACATCAAAACGCCGGGGGACGGAGTCTGGTGGGCGTTTGTCACGATTACTACCGTAGGGTATGGCGATCGGTACCCGGTTACGCAGGATGGCAGGCTTGTGGGAATGCTGACGATGATGATCGGGGTGGGGCTCTTTGGTGTCCTGACTGGCTTTCTGGCGAACGCCTTCATCCCGGAAAAGGATCCCGGGGATCCTGCAGGCTCAGCTGGTCAATCGACCGATCTCACCGAAGTCAAGAACTTGCTGGAAGAGCAAGAGCGGCTCATAGCGAAACTCAAGACGAAACTTGCAAGAATCGAGACTGCGCTCCCCTCCGAAGGGGGACGGGACTGACATGCGGAATCGCTTCGATTCAACTGGTGTCAGGTTGGGCAGCACTGCGGGGTAAACTAACCCGGTTATCCCAGGAGGAAGCTCAATGGCTCAAGCAACCGCGATAAAGGCGGCCGGGGAGGTCCGATTCAGCCGTTTCCTGGCTTTGGTGTACCTGGTCATGGCCGTGGGATTGGGCGTTACCGCTTTTGTTTCATCCCAAGTATCCACGAATGAAGACCTGATTCGCCGGATTATTTTCGATCCGTGGTTTGTCTGGATTCTCTTTTTTATCCAGGTCATTGTCGTCGTGGCGCTGAGTGCAGCAGCCATGCGCATGTCACCGGCCGCCGCACTTTTACTCTTTCTCTTTTACGCAGCGCTGACTGGTGTAACCCTCTCGTCCATCTTCATCTATTACAGCCAATCGACCATCGCCTATACGTTTGGCGTAACAGCCGGAATGTTCTTCTTCAGCAGTGTCCTGGGGTTGTTCATCCGGCGCGATTTAAGCGGGGCTGCACAGTTCCTGCTGTTGATCTTTATGGGTTGGCTGTTTGCCTACTTTTTTGCGTTTTTCTTTCCACGCGCGGAGTTCCTGAATCAATCACTGACCGTTGTCGGTATTTTTCTCTTCGCGGCCTTAACTGTGTGGGATACTCAGCGGCTCAAGCAGCTTTCAGCTGATCTTGAAGGAAAGCAGGGCATGGGTGGTACGGTGGTCATCGGCGCACTCGTTCTTTACCTGGACTTCATCAACCTGTTCCTGCTGCTTCTTCGACGAGCAAACCGCTAAAAATTCGCCGGATGCAGATCAAACGGCCAAACTTTACTTTCCGAATTGCACGATCCGACATGGTCGCCGGATTGACGCTTGGCGTTGAAAGCATTCCCGACGCGATGGCGTCTGCGCTCCTTGCCGCCGTCAATCCGATCCACGGAGCCTACGCCGTCATGCTCGCAACGCCTGTCGGTGCAATCTTTGCCAGCTCTGCATTTATGAGCGTGCAAACCACGAGTGCAATGTCGCTGGTCGTAGCCAGTGTACCCGTAGTGCATAACGGTGAAGACGCTACCGGGTCACTCTTTATGCTCGCTGTTCTCACCGGCGTATTCATGCTGGCACTCGGTCTGCTTAAGATGGGACGCTTACTGCGCTTCGTTCCGAATTCGGTCCTCACCGGATTTATCAATGGGGTTGCTGTGTTGATCATCTTGGGGCAACTTGGCGACCTGACAGGATACGACACTCAGGGTGCCAACAAAGTGGCCGAAGCCATCGACCTGCTTTTCAACCTGAATCAAGCTGATCTCCCGACCCTGCTAGTCGGAGTGGCAACCATTGCTCTAATCCTTCAGTTGGAACGGACCCAGCTCAAGGCACTCGGTATGGTCGCTGCAATGCTTATCGCGTCTCTGGTTGTGATTGTGTTTGGATGGGAATCGGTTGCCCAGGTAGAAGATATCGCCGAGATCCCGCGTGGGCTTCCGCGGCCAGTCTTGCCACCGCTATCCAATATCCTTGCGCTGCTCCTGCCTGCCATGTCGCTCGCCTTTGTGGGGCTTGTACAAGGCGCGGGAGTCAGCCAGAACTACATCAATCCGGATGGTAAATATCCGAACACTTCTCAGGATTTTGTGGGCCAGGGCGCCGCCAACGTGGCAGCAGGGATATTC
>JABAOE010011049.1_pt3 | contig 17497 bp, 20 predicted proteins | sample 7062141 | NCBI WGS metagenome assembly JABAOE01 (sample SAMN14538627, study PRJNA623070) | marine sediment metagenome | biome: marine biome [ENVO:00000428]; feature: marine pelagic biome [ENVO:01000023]; material: deep marine sediment [ENVO:00002113] | place: India: Gulf of Khambhat ... | reverse complement strand
TGAAAATTACCCGTCACCATGGGAAAACCCGATTAGTCCGGAAGGTTCCATGGCCTACAGAGATAATAATATACAAGATACTTAAATCTCAGTACGGTTTATATTTACTACTAGTGTTTGGATGTATCTAATATTATAAAAATTAGTATCAGTGGATTTTTATACAGGTTAGAAAAATGGATATACAAGGAAAAACGAATCTATTAGAGGATTCTAAGGTTAATTTAGACCTGCTGGAAAAAAATGCGGGCAAGGTACAACCGCGTAGAGCTAAATCCGTTTTCAAATGCAGAGACAGAAAGCTTGAGATTGGGTCCAAGACCTATATCATGGGTGTCCTAAATGTGACCCCGGACTCTTTCTATGACGGCGGGGTATACAACAGTATAGACAAAGCGCTTGCACATTCTGAGAAGATGATACAGGACGGAGCCGATATTATTGACATAGGAGGAGAGTCCACAAGACCGGGATCAGTCGGCATAAGCGCGGATGAAGAATGCGGTAGAGTAATTCCGGTCATAAAGGAAATAAGAAGAAATTTTGACTGCATTATTTCTATTGATACCACGAAATCAGAGGTTGCAGGGGAAGCACTTTTGCAAGGAGCGTCTATAGTAAATGACATAAGCGGCCTTCAGTTTGACCCGGATATTGCAAGGGTTGCTGCTGAATTTCAAGCTGGAGTTGTATTGGCTCATACTTCCTCCACCCCACTGGATATGCAGGATCACACAGAATATAAATCTCTAATAGATGATATCATTGATGCCCTGAGATGCTCTGTATCTAAAGCAAAAGAAAACGGCGTCGGTGATCAGTTTATAGCTATAGACCCGGGGTTTGGGTTTGGGAAAACTGCAGAGCAGAATTTGATGCTTCTAAAAAACCTAAGAAGATTCTCCGAGCTTGAAAAGCCGATTTTGATAGGGACTTCAAATAAATCCTTTATAGGTAAAACCCTAGATGCTGAGACAGATTCAAGAGTTGAAGGCACAGCCGCCACGGTTGCTGTAGGAATATTAAACGGGGCTTCAATTATTAGGGTCCATGATATAGCTTTTATGAAGAAAGTAAGCACAATGGTTGATGCAATTGTTAATGTGAACTAAATAGAGGTAAGAGAATATAATATGTTTGATACTATACTAAATTTTAGATATATATGGGATACACTGGATATAGTGCTAGTTGCGTTTATTATCTATTATGCGCTCACTATGATAGAAGGTACAAGGGCACTGCAGGTCCTATTTGGACTGGTATTGCTATTTGTTCTTTTCTATCTGTCCCAGGGAGGGCTGTTTACTCTAAACTGGATACTGGGGCAGTTTTTGGGATCGATAATACTCATTGTCGTCATTCTTTTTCAGCATGATATCAGAAGGGGTCTGGCGGCTATTGGAAGGAGGCCGTTTTTACTCAAGATATCGCCGGGGAAAACCAAAGAATCATATGTTGAGGAGATAGTAAAATCCTCAAGCTATCTGGCCAATAGACAGATAGGAGCGCTTATTGCCATAGAGAGGAATAATAGTCTTGCAGATTTTATTGAAATAGGGATGAGAATTGACTCCCTTCTATCGAGAGAATTGATAATAAGCATTTTTAATCCTGCCTCGCCTCTCCACGACGGCGGGATAATTATTGTCGGAGACAGAATTGCATCAGCGGGATCATTTTTCCCGTTAGTCACGGACCCAGACCTGGAAAGGGATTTAGGAACCAGGCATAGGGCGGCAATCGGACTTTCTTCTGAAACCGATGCAGTGGTAGTTGCGGTGTCTGAGGAAACTGGAACAATCTCTCTTGCAATTGGAGGTGAAATTTCAAGAGGACTGGATGCAACATCTCTTCATAACGCACTGCTTGATGCGCTTGGAGTAAAGCGTTCCAAAAAAGCTTCTTCGAAGCAGCCCGTCAAGGCAGAAGAGACTGAGCAAGCTAATACATAGAGAAAGGCAATGGTAGACTGGTTAAAACATCCATTTCAGCACAGCGGTGATCAAGAAAGCAAGAAAACCCCATTTTTTAACAATATGGGGAAAAAGGTTCTTGCATTAGTGATTGCCATAGCACTGTGGCTCGTAGCCAATCTCCAGCACGATGTTGAGAGGAATATTGCCATTGATGTTAATTACGCGAATGTGCCCGCCGGGCTTGTGATAGTTAACAACCCTCCGGAGAAATTAAACGTGAGAGTTAGAGGGCCAAGAAGCCAGCTCTCAATGATTAATGCAAATAATATGCTTTTTACAATCGACCTCTCAAACATATCTGACGGAATGTCGAAATATGAGATAGGCACAGACCAGATAACTCCGCCAAGAGATGTTCAGGTTACTGGTATTAGCCCTGCTGAAATCAAGATAGAAACCGACAAGTTGGCAGAAAAAAAAGTTAAGATCGAGCCTAGCATTGGTCCGCCTGACGTCGGCTACGAGATAGTGGGCACGCCTGAGGTAAGCCAATCAACTGCACAAATTGAGGGCCCCAAAGATCTTCTATCCAAAATAAACAGCATTACGACCGACCCGGTATCAATGAAGGGTGAGAAATCGAAATTCACTATTGAGGTGCCGCTCCGCTCCCCTTACTCCATTGTGAATATAATAGGGGATAATACTGTTAAGGTCACAATTGATATTAAGGAAAAAACTCTAGAGAAAGAGTTCAACGACCTAAATATTAGTTATATTAACTTCGAGGATTTCGACTATGAGACAAGCTCAAAGGTTGAAACAGAACTGACATTTGAAGGTCCGTTTAGCATTATTAACAATCTAAGCAGCAACGATATAGAACTTTATGTAGATGGTAGCAGCATCAACAAATCCAGAGAAAGCAAGAGATATACTCTCAAAGTCGGTGTAAACTACCCGCATAAGGATGTACTTAAGTTAACAAAGCAATCGCCCAAAACGGTTGAGATAAGACTCAATTAAACTGGAGATAAAAGTGAGCCATAAAGGAAGGCGTCTTTTTGGAACAGACGGTATAAGAGGTTTAGCAAATCATGATCCCATGACGCCGGAGATTAGCCTTAGGCTCGGCAAATCACTCACTTACATTCTTAGGCAAAATAAAAAACCCTCCTACAAACCCACGATCGTAATAGGCAAGGACACCAGGCTCTCGGGATATATATTCGAGCAGGCACTGGCATCGGGAATAGCATCAATGGGAGGAGACGTTCTTTTAGTCGGCCCCCTACCCACTCCTGCAATCGCCTTTATAACAGTAAGCATGCGGGCTGATGCGGGAATTGTAATCTCGGCTTCTCATAACCCATATGAGGACAACGGGATCAAAATATTTGACAAAGACGGCTATAAGATTCCCGATGATAAGGAAATGGAAATTGAGGAGTTGATATGGAACGGGGAAGAGAGGCTGCTTAAATCCTATCCTGAGGAAATTGGGAAAGCGTTTAGAATTGAAGACGCTCCGGGAAGATACGTTGTGTTTGCCAAGAACTCATTTCCCACCGGTTTGACTTTAGAGGGAGTCAAAATAGTATTGGACTGTGCAAACGGGGCAGCGTATAAAGTAGCGCCGACTATATTGCAAGAACTCGGGGCAGAGGTAATAACAATTGGAGTGAGGCCAGACGGAAAAAATATTAATACTGAATGCGGCTCCTTAAATCCTGAGCTGCTCAGAGAAAAGGTTCTAGAGAGCGGTGCGGACGCGGGGATCGCGCTAGATGGGGACGCGGACCGTGTAATTTTCTGTGATGAGCGGGGAGAGCTTGTAGACGGGGATAAAATTATTGCTATATGCGCAAGGGAAATGATAGAAAAAGGCACCCTTAAGGGCGGCTGTGTTATAACCACTCTTATGAGTAATATGGGTCTTGAAACCTACATAACGGATCTCGGCATTGAATTTATAAGGACTCAGGTTGGAGACAGATATGTGGTTGAGGAAATGAGAGCACGAGGATCAAATCTTGGCGGCGAGCAGTCCGGACACATAATATTTCTTGATCACACTACAACTGGAGACGGTACACTTGCCGCTCTGCAGATTCTTGCAATCATGAAGGAAAAAGAAAAATCATTGTCCGAGCTTGCAACAATCATAGACCTCTACCCTCAAGTACTGCTCAATGTGAAAGTTAAGAGCAAAAAGGACATGAATGAGATGCCTGAGCTTCAAAAACAGATAAAACAGCACGAAGAAAGACTCAATGGGAAGGGACGCATAAACATAAGATATTCCGGAACGGAGCCGATCTCCAGGGTTATGGTCGAGGGGCTCGACGACGCACTTATTAACGAGATTGCTGAGGATCTTGCAGATACAATTCAAAAAGAACTAGGAGCCTAGACATATGCCCAAACTAAATGTGAATATAGACCACGTAGCAACTGTAAGACAGGCAAGAGGAACAGATGAGCCTGACCCGGTGTTGGCTGCATATATGGCTGAGCTTGCAGGAGCACACGGAATTGTTGTACACCTTCGTGAAGACAGAAGACACATTCAGGACAGAGACCTATACATACTCAGAGAAACCGTAAAGACTAAACTTAATATGGAGATGGCAGCTACAAATGAAATGGTGCGTATAGCAACAGATGTAATGCCCGATATGGTAACCCTTGTTCCCGAGAAAAGAAAGGAGCTTACTACCGAAGGGGGGCTGGATGTTGTGGGGAATAAAAAAGCAGTTTCCAAAGCACTCGATAAGTTAAAGAATAGCGGACTATTTGTCAGCCTTTTTATTGATCCGAATCAAAAGCAAATTAAGGCCTCCAAAGATATAGGAGCCGACATGGTAGAAATTCACACCGGCGCGTATGCAGAAGCTACAAGTGAGAGTAAGATTGATAGGGAACTTAAAAAAATTGAGCACTCTGTAGCTGCAGCTCTGAATGAAGATCTCAGGGTGGCTGCAGGCCATGGATTAGATTATCAGAATGTAGAGCCTATCGCTTGGATAGAAGAAATAGAAGAGCTCAACATTGGGCACAGTATAGTATCGCGCTCGGTCATAGTCGGAATTGAGGAAGCAGTAAGCGAGATGTTAATACTTTGCGGTTAGCTTAGGCGTTTTTGCAGTCGGAGCAGAGCCCGTATATCTCAAGATTGTGGTTGGAAACATTAAATTCGTTTAATTTAGCTACCTGGAGAAGACAGGACTCTATCTGCATATTTGCAAACTCGACGATTTTTCCGCACTCTGTGCAAATCATATGGTGATGATGCTCGGCCTCTGATCTTATAGGCTCATATCTTGATTTTCCGTCGCCGAAATTTCTCTCTGAAGCAATGCCGCTTTCTTTAAACAGCTTAAGTGTTCTATATACGGTGGCAAAACCGATTGAAGGGTGATTTTCCTTTAAACCCTCGTACAACTCTTCAACGGTTACATGTTTTCCCATGTAATTGTTAAAAAACTCATCAAAAATTATATCTCTTTGCTTAGTAGATTTGAGATGTTTCTTAGCTATATAGTCACTAAATGTTTTTCTTCTTTCCATTTTTCTTTTTGCTACAGGAGTCATGCTTGAGCCCCCTTTTAATANNATCAATAGGTGAAAACTATTAAATGGAAATAATTACCACTATGCATCTATCGAAAACTTCCCTATTTTGAGAGTGTGATATAATTTATCGCTGATATCATGTATGAAGGACTCAACTATCTAAATTCTCTTGGCTTACACAAAGTTAAACCCGGCCTGCAGCGCATACGTAACTTGCTTGTATCATTAGATAATCCGCAGGATAAAGTACCCGGAATAATTGTCGCCGGAACTAACGGCAAAGGCTCTGTTGCATCGGCGATCGCAGCCGTATTGTCCGCGCAGGGTTTCAAAGTCGGTCTCTACACCTCTCCGCATCTAGTAAGCATTACCGAGAGAATTAATGTAAATAATGATCAAATTTTGGCCCAAGAGCTATCATCAATAATCCTTGAAATAAAAGAAACAGCCGAGGCTTCGCTTACCGAAGTGCCTAGTTATTTTGAAGTCATTACAGCCGCTGCTTTCTTATACTTTGCAAGAGAAAAAGTTGATTTCAATGTGCTGGAAGTAGGAATGGGAGGCAGATGGGACGCTACAAACGTAATCACCCCGCTTGTATCTGTAATCACAAATATCTCAAAGGAGCACAGTGAGTATCTGGGTGATACAATCCGCCAAATTGCAGCAGAGAAGGCGTGCATAATTAAGCCCACAGCACCAGTTATTACCGGGGCAAGCAACGAGGCGCTTACGGTAATTGAGGATAAAGCTAATGAAGGCTACTCGCCCCTTCTTATTCGGGGGCGAGATTTTAGTGTTGCAGGTGAGGATACAACTAATTTTCTATACAAAGGCCTCGATTGGACTATTGGAGGACTTAAATCAAACCTGAGCGGTATGTATCAGCTAGATAATATATCTTTGGCTATTGCAGCCATGGAGGCAGTAAATAAATTCCATGATATTAAAATTGATGAGAGCTCAATCAGAGCCGGCCTTCAGAATATAAAATGCAGCGGCAGGTTTGAAATTATAAGAGAAGACGCTCCTTTGATATTAGACGGCGCACACAACCCTGGGGCAGCTAAGGCACTGGTCGGCTCAATAGCAAAGAAGTATCCGGACATGCTGTTCACATTTCTTGTGGCAATGCTTGATGATAAAGACCACAGCGGCTTCATAAAGGAACTCTCGCCCATCTCAGAGGAGATTATTGTTACCAAGATACCGTCTGAGAGATCATCTGATCCGGATAAACTTGCAAGTACTGCAAAGAAATACACGGACAATATCAAGATAGCGCAGGACTATCAAAGTGCATTTGAGCATATCCGAAATCAAAACAAGCCCTCGTGTGTGACCGGCTCAATATATCTGATAGGGGCAGTAAAGAATCTAATTCAAAATCAATACAACTAAATCATATGAGGTGCTATATTAATCAGAGGAGATATGACAGATGGCTAAAGTGGGAATAGTTCTTGATAAGCTGTACGTGGATCACGACAACGGACCCGGGCATCCTGAAACATATGAAAGGGTTCTTGCTATAGTCGACATGCTTAATTTCACAAAGCTCATAGATGAGGTAGTGAAAATAGAGCCGAGAGACGCAACCAGAGAAGAAATAACGCTGGTGCATACACCTGAGCACTTTGATAAAATCGCATCAACCAAAGGAAAACATAGAGTATTCTTGGACGCAGACACTACAACATGCGCCGTATCTTTCGATGCAGCACTCAGGGCTTCCGGAGGGCTCCTCTCAGCCATTGACAGCGTGCTATCGGGAGATGTTGACAGGGCTTTCCCTATTGTACGCCCCCCAGGGCACCATGCAGAAGCAGACAGGCCTATGGGGTTTTGCCTATTTAATAACGTTGCCGTAGGTGCCGCTTATCTAACTGAAGTAAAGGGACTCGAAAGAGTTATGGTTATTGACTGGGATGTGCATCACGGAAACGGCACTCAGCATATTTTTGAGGACAATCCGAACGTTCTATTCTTCTCGACTCACCAGTTCCCGTTTTATCCCGGCACGGGCGCGGCCGAAGAAGTCGGCTCCGGGGACGGCAAGGGATACACGGTGAACGTGCCGATGTCTCCCGGCATGGGCGATATAGAATTTATTAAAATATATGAAGAAATACTCAATCCAATAATTGAACAGTATATGCCTGAATTCATATTGGTATCAGCCGGGTTTGATATTTTTATTGAAGACCCGCTTGGAGGAATGAAAGTAACCCCAGAAGGGTTTGCCAAGCTCGCAAGAATGCTTACGGATCAGGCTGAGAGGGTCTCTGGGGGAAAAATAGTGTTTTTGCTCGAGGGCGGATACAACCTGGACGGGCTTTGGATCTCTACAAAAGAGATGATTAAGGAGCTTCTTGATAAAAAGCGCACATCATATGACATCGGATCAGCAAGTACGGCGGCTGACGCTTTAATTGAGGATATTAAGAAAATTTACTCGGAGTACTGGAAGTTCTAGGCTTTTTTACGTTCTTTTCTGTAGTCTTTACCTTTGAGGTATAAAAACTCGCACATCTCGTGCAGGCGGGATGCAATGCGCTCCCCTACCCTTACTTCTAAGATTTCGTTTGTGTCGCCTATATCTTTTGCAATGTCATAAGTTACGTAATTGGTTGTAATTAATGTCTTTTTTGAGGCATTGTAGCGCTTAGAGATAAGCTGATCCAAGATATTTAGCTCCCACTCATTGCTTCTTCCCTTACCTAACTCATCTATGACAAGCACATCTGCCTCCACAAGCGGCTCTATTACATCGTTCTCTGGGGTACCTTCAGAATAGGCTTGCTTGAGCTCGGAGAGCAAGTAGAAGAAATCCTTAAACATACATCTCACACCATGCTTGAGCGTAAGCTCTGAGATTGTGCCGACAGCCAAATGTGTCTTCCCTAGCCCTGAGGGGCCCATCAGCAAAAAGCCGTCTTTAGTGGGGTATTTCTTAACAAACTCTTCCTTAGCATATTTAAGCGCGCGCTGAAGAGCGGGATTCATCCTTTTTGGCTCAAGCCCCGCATCCACCTGCACTACATGCGCATATTTAGCGGGTACCGCTGCCATGTTATAGAGCTTTACGTTTCTTCTTATTACCCCGCAGAAGTGACAAGGGGCAACATAGGTATATCCACCGTCTTTTTGCGAGATAATATTGCCAGAGCCTTCACAATGAGGACATTCTTCAATACATGAGCAAAGAACGGCCTTTGCAGAAGTGCCGGAGTCATCTATTACATACCCTGACCACGTGCAGTTATCACAGCCTAGTTTCTCAATTCTCTCTTGTTTCCTAGCCATTATAATCCTCATCGGGCAATAGACTCTTTAATCCGTAGTTATTAGCTAAGATTTCATTTCTAAACGATACTGTGCTTTCCTCTATTGCCTCCTTGGTCATATGACGAGCCCTGGTGCCAAGCATGCTTTGAGCCTCCATAGTAATAGCCTCTTTTTCTTTCTCGGGCAAGCTATCGAAGAAATCAGAGACGCACTCTTGCTCAATCCGAGCGCTTAGCGCAACGGGGGTTTCATCTGCGGATTTAACAGCGGATAATAACTTTTCTTTCATAGTACTGTAGTAATCTTTAAGTGTATCGTCATTCTCTGATTTAATATAGCTGTTCAGCGTTGAAAGAATAACCTCTATTTCACCTGAGCTGTCTGAGTTCTCCGCTAGATCCCCCTGCGTAGCGATAATAGGGCTGTGTTCAAGAATGGATCTCTCTATATACTGAGCGCACCGTTTTAAATTCCTGGCTGATTTTGTGCCCTGCCCCTCTTTGGCTTTCCATTCCTGAAAAGCCTTGTTAATGCCTTTGAATACTACTTCTTTTGGAATCTCCTTGTTTTTCCACTCTAAAATCAGACTGTAATCCATAGATGAGAGCATTATCCCCTCACCTGCAAGAGACAGAAAGTAGTTCTCAACATCTTTTATGTAGTTCGAATCGTGCTCCATGGGGCTTAATGTATTCTAAACCAATTTATATGATTCCAAAAGTCAGCCAAAATAATAACTAAGACTGTATCTCCGCTCTCATTTGAGAGATAGTCTCCGCATAGTCCGGAGTACCAAAAATACCTGAGCCCGACACTATGGAGTCGGCCCCCGCATCAGAGACGAGCTTGATGTTGTCTAACTTTACCCCTCCGTCAACCTGAATAAGCGGTTTATTGGGAAAATCCTCTATGATCTCTCTTAGCATGCTTATTTTATCCACCATTGACGGGATGAGCTTCTGTCCCGGGAATCCCGGCTCCACTGTCATGATAAGGACCATATCCACATACTCCAGGACCTCTTCCAGTACTGATATGGGGGTCATGGGGCTAATAGCAACCCCGGCTTTAACGCCCCTTGCTTTTATGCGTGAGAGGCTTCCGTGGAGAAGCCTGCATGTTTCATATTGCAATGTTATGCCGAGAATTGAATCGCCTGCGGCGTCAATGAATTTATCCGAGAAGCTCTCCGGGGCCTCTATCTGAAGGTGTATATCAAGCGGCGGGGGATTGGTTCTTGAAAGAGCCTCAACAATGGGTATCCCTAGGGTCAAATTATGCACAAAATGCCCGTCCATGACGTCTACATGTATCCAGTCTGCACCTGCCTGTTTGACTGCATTAACTTCTTCGGCAAGCCTAGTGAAATCCGCAGATAGTATGGATGGGGCTATTATTTTGCTCACAAATGTTTTCCTAATAAAAGTGATTAAGGATACCGATTATACCACTAAAAAATATCGGATGTAAAATTAACATTTAAAAATGCTCACGTATACTTAGGTGACATACAAGCACAATCTTGACAGTATCATTAAAACAATTTACCATAGACGACCTTATTAAATAATTTAAGCTGTATAGAAGGACTAATAGTATGTCTCTTAAAAACTTCATTTTTACATCTGAATCCGTCACTGAAGGCCATCCCGACAAGATGGCGGATCAGATCTCAGATGCTATTCTGGATGCCATGCTGGCACAAGATCTGCACAGCAGAGTAGCTTGTGAGACCTTGATTACTACAGGACTCACAGTGGTAGCAGGCGAGATCACATCGAACGCTATCATAGACATCTCAAGCGTTGTGAGAAGCAAGATAGCCGAGATCGGCTACACAGACAGCAATATGGGATACGATGCACACACATGCGGTGTGCTTGTGGCCATAGATAAGCAGTCGGGCGATATTGCAATGGGTGTAGATTCCGGGGCGGCCAAAGAACAAGGGGCCGGCGACCAGGGACTTATGTTCGGCTATGCGACCGATGAAACCCCTGAGCTTATGCCCTCCCCTATTATATATGCCCATAAACTAACAAAGAGACTCTCAGAGGTTAGAAGAGAAGGCATTATGTCCTATCTCAGACCGGACGGAAAATCACAGGTGACGTTCAGATATGAGGATAACCGACCTGTTGCAATAGATGCAATTGTGGTTTCCTCGCAGCACTCAGACGATGTGGATAACAAGAGAATTTATAACGATGTGCTTGATCAGGTCATAAAACCATGTATTGACTCAGATCTGATAACCAAAGAGACAAAGATTCATGTTAACCCTACTGGAAGATTTGTTACAGGCGGCCCTCAGGGCGATGCGGGGCTTACAGGAAGAAAAATCATTGTGGACACCTACGGAGGCTGGGCAAGACACGGGGGAGGAGCTTTCTCCGGCAAGGACCCCTCAAAAGTGGACAGAAGCGCTGCCTACATGGCCCGCTATGTTGCAAAGAACGTTGTAGCGGCAGGACTTGCAAAAGAATGCGAGGTACAGCTCGCATACGCGATAGGAGTTGCAGAACCTGTTTCTGTGCTGGTTGAAACTTTTGGCACATCCAATGTACCGGAAGACCGTATAGCTGCCGCTATAAAAGAAGTATTCGATTTAACACCCTCAGGAATTATAAACTCGCTTGAACTCCTAAAACCTATCTATCAACAGACAGCCGCATACGGCCATTTTGGAAGAACAGGGGACGGATTTACTTGGGAGAGAACCGACCGGACGGCCGACCTACAAAAAGCGGTCGGATAATCAAAGAAAACATATTTTAGAGAATACACGGAGGCATTTAATGAAATACGATGTTAAAGATTTATCACTAGCTAGAGAAGGAAAACTAAGAGTTGAGTGGGCAGCGCAGGAAATGCCGGTGCTTGCGCAAATCCAGCAAAGGTTCAAAAAAGAAAAACCGCTTAAAGGAATCACAATTGCTGCCTGCCTGCACGTCACAACAGAGACCGCTCAGTTAGCTATAACACTCAAAGAAGGCGGAGCAACAGTCGCGCTGTGCGCATCAAACCCTCTTAGCACGCAGGACGATGTTGCAGCACATCTTGTAAAGGACCACAAGATCTCTGTCTTTGCCATAAAGGGTGAAAATACAAAAACCTATTACCAGCACATCAACAGCACAATTGATATGTCTCCGCATATTACTATGGACGACGGGGCTGACCTGGTATCCATAATGCACAAAAGCAGAAGAGAAAAACTAAAAGGCCTAATGGGCGGAACCGAGGAGACCACAACCGGTGTAATAAGGCTTCGCGCTATGGCAGAAAACGGGGTTCTTGAATACCCTATCGTAGCAGTAAACGATGCAAACACTAAGCACTTCTTTGACAACCGGTACGGAACGGGACAGAGTACGCTCGACGGTATCGTAAGGGCTACGAACAGGCTTATATCGGGCACAACATTTGTTGTCTGCGGATACGGCTGGTGCGGAAAGGGACTTGCGATGAGAGCAAGAGGACTCGGGGCTAATGTTGTAGTGACAGAGATTGACGAGTTAGCCGCGCTTGAGGCTGTAATGGACGGCTTCAGGGTAATGCCGATAGCCGAGGCTGCAAAGATAGGAGATTTCTTCTGCACCGTTACAGGGAACATCAGCGTTATTAGAAAAGAGCATTTCAGAAGCATGAAAAACGGAGCAATCGTATCTAACTCGGGGCATTTTAATGTTGAGCTTGATCTAAAAGGACTAAAAAGCATATCAAAGAAAAAACGGGTTGCAAGAGAATATGTTGACGAATACACGCTCAAGAACGGAAAGAAAATAAATGTGCTGGGTGATGGAAGACTCATAAACCTGGCAGCTGCAGAAGGTCATCCGTCAAGCGTTATGGATATGAGTTTTGCCAACCAGTCCCTATGCGCTGAGTATGTGGTTAAGAACGCAAAGAAGCTTGAGAAAAGTGTTTATGATGTTCCGGAGAAAGTGGATCAGTCGGTAGCCAGAATGAAGCTCAAAGCTAAGGGCGTTGCAATAGACAAACTCACACCTGAGCAGAGAAAATACCTAAATTCTTGGGAAATCGGTACCTGATCGTCTATAATACTATAGAACATGGATCAGCTTCTCGACTCTTTCCTTGCATACCTTGCAGTGGAAAAGGGTCTCTCAAAAAATACGCTTGAGTCCTACGGCAGGGATGTAGGAAAATTTACAGCGTTCCTGCAGGATAGGAAAATATTCTCTGCAGATGCCATAAAGTATGACGATATCCTTGATTTCGTGTCCTATTTCAAGAAACAGGGATTTAGCGATACCACAACTGTTAGGACAATTGTCTCTATCAAGCAGTTTTTCAGATACCTTCAGCTCGAGAAAATCATCAAAGAAAACCCTAGTTCTCAAATTCAGACGCCTAAGATGAAAAAAAGCATTCCGGCGGTTATATCGCTTGAGGATGTTGAGAAAATACTTGCGGCTCCTGATGAAACCACACCCGAGGGTATAAGAGACCTTGCTATGCTTGAGGTTCTATATGCAACAGGGATCAGGGTATCAGAGCTGATCGGGCTTAAGCTAAACGAGGTCAACTTTGAGATGGGATTTGTAATAGTCTACGGCAAAGGCTCAAAAGAGCGCATAGTTCCCATTGGAGAGCAAGCGCAGGAGAAATTAAAAAACTATATGGAGCATTCAAGACCGGTGCTGCTTAAGTCTAAGGAGGCAAAAGAGCTTTTTGTTACAAGGCGGGGCAGCGGAATGACCAGGCAAGGATTTTGGAAGCTGATAAAGATGTATGCGCTAAAATCAGGAATTACTAAAGATATCAGCCCCCACACGCTAAGACATTCATTCGCCACCCATCTATTAGAGAGAGGAGCAGACCTTAGGACCATCCAGATTATGCTCGGACACTCTGATATTTCTACCACTCAAATATACACACATGTGGAGAGTGAGCGGCTTAAGGAAATACACAAAAAATATCATCCTAGATCGTAATGTGCTACAGATCGAGTATATTATCTATCTAAAAATTAAAGTTATACCCGATGAATTTCGACTTCCTAAACAACATAAATTTTGGATTAATCTTAATACAGGCCCCTGTGATCCTGCTGTCCCTTACTATACACGAGTATTTCCACGGCTGGACCGCAAGCAAGCTTGGAGACCCTACCGCAAAGCAAATGGGGAGACTTACCCTGAACCCTATTGCACACCTAGATGTTCTGGGAACAATCCTTATGTTTCTTGTAGGATTTGGCTGGGCTAAGCCTGTGCCGATAAATGCAATGAATTTCAAGAATCCGAGAAAGGGAACCCTGCTTGTTGCCATCGCAGGCCCGCTTTCAAACCTGGCCACTGCAATAGTAGCAGGGCTCTTGCTGCGCTCTATGATACCAAAAGTGATATCGGGACAAATTGCCCCAGGGAGCATTGAGTCCTTGATTGTAATTTTACTAATCCTGGCTCTGGTATACGGCATAGCGCTTGCGGTATTTAATCTTATTCCCATCCCGCCGTTAGACGGCTCTCGGGTGCTGTATGCAGTACTGCCGGACAGGCTTCTATATCCCTATTCGCGCTTTGAGCCTTATGGAGTAATATTTCTGTTTGGCCTATTTATATTTGGAGGAGGCATATTTAGGTATTTGCTTTATCCCCTCTCTTACATTTCTGTTGCTTTTTCGGGCTATGATTACGGCATTCTTTGGAATATAATAGGATTACTCATGTCATGACGGACTTAAATGTGAACGAAGAACAAACGCAAAACCCGGAGCCTTGTCTGGTAAAGGTCCAGATTTTCGAAGGCCCCTTGGATCTGCTGCTTCATTTAATAAAAAAGAACGAAGTGGATATATATGATATTCCGATTGCTAAAATCACCGAGCAGTACATTGAGTACCTTGAATTTATGAAAGTGCTGAACCTTCAATTTGCCGGAGAATATCTTGTAATTGCAGCTGAGCTAAGTTTAATAAAATCCAAGATGCTCCTTCCAAAACCGGTAATAGAAGAAGAGGAAGAGGACCCGAGAGCAGAGCTTGTTAGAAGATTAATCGAGTATCAGGTCTATAAAGATGCCGCAACGGACCTTGTATCGGGAGATGTCCTTGGAAGAGATGTATTTAAAAGGGAATTTATAGATACGATATTTGAAGAGAGTGAAGAAGTTAAGCTTGTGCCTGTTGATCTGTGGGCATTAATAGAGGCATTCCGTGAATTCTACAAGAGAAGAAGCTACCTTTGGGCAGAGGAAGTATCGTTTGAAATTGAGACGGTTTCAATTGAGGAGAAAATCGAGCAGGTAATTATGCGGCTTCAGCAAAGCCCTAATCTGAGATTTGAGGATTTTTTTGATGACTGTTCCTCAAGATTTGATCTTGTGATAACATTCTTGGCATTACTTGAACTGTCTAGAACTGATGATATAGAAGTTGTTCAAGAATCACCGGATTCCTCAATCTTTATTACATATTCGGGAGAAAGCCAAATTGGATCTTTCTGATTTAAAAAAAGCGATTGAGAGCATCATCTTTATTGCCGAGCAGCCTGTGAGCGTGGATAAGCTCTCGCTGGCGTTTCCCAATTTTGAGCGGGCACAAATAAGAAAATGCTTAAAGGATTTGGTCGAAGAATGGAGTAATTTGGACAGGGGGTTTCGCCTATCGGAAGTTGCCGGCGGCTATCAGTTCAGGACTGATCCTAAATATAGTGAGGATATCTCCAATTACAACAAAAAAATCAAGAAATTCCGGCTGAGCCGTGCTGCCCTTGAGGTGACTGCAATTATTGCTTATAAACAGCCCGTCACCAGGGTTGAGATTGAGAGCATAAGAGGAGTTGACTGCTCAGGAGTGATAAACGCACTGTTGGAGAGAAGAGTTATAGAGATAAAAGGAAGAAAGGAAGTAATAGGCAAGCCTTTTCTTTACGGAACCACAGCCGAGTTCTTAGAAGTATTTGGCCTTAAGAGCTTAAATGACCTGCCTACACTGAAAGAAATTGACGAGATAAGCCAAAACCTTGAGCCAAACATACAGCCAATAGAGGAAAATACCGAGACTGCGTTATAATTAAACAGTATGGACGCAGAACTTGTCCTAGATAAACTTAGAAATCATTTTATCAGCTCAGGATTTAATTTAATCCTTACGATCAGCCCTGCCAAGTACAAAAAAGCTCAACAAGTTAAAAATAATTTGGATGACCTTGCGCCTGATGCAAAATCGATAATTCTGGTTGGATTTGCAGGCAAGGATTTCTGGGAAATTTTTCAAAATTACCTGCACAGCAACCCAGAGTTCAGAGAGGACAACGCTGACCCAATAGACAACTACACGCTGCTCAAATTTAGTGATGCTGCAAATATTTTAGATTCCCACGGGGTTAAACACACAAGCGTCTATCCTTTTGGTGACCGCGCGCTGGATCTTAATTTTGTAAAACTTGCAGAACTGGGCGGGGCCGGAGTTCCCAGCCTGCTTGGCATTCTGCTGCACCCCAAATACGGAACATGGATTTCATTAAGGGGAGCACTGATAACAAATCTTGAGCTGAGCAGCTTTGATAAACCGCTATCGGATTTTGACCCCTGCCCCTCCTGCAGCAAGCCCTGCATCACAGCGTGCCCGGCACAAACTATTTCACTCTCAGGCTGGGACTGGGAGGCATGTATGCGATTTAGACTTAAGGACTCGACTTGTGATAGATTTTGTGCTTCCAGACTAGCTTGTCCCTATGGGAAAGATGAGCAGTACCCCGGAGATCAGATCCTCTATCATCACAGCATTGTACTGAAAAATGCACGTAAATACCTAGACGACATTGACTGATATGTACTCGCGGTATATCTAATTTAGGCCTTGACTCACTACTACTAATTCAATCATAATGAATATGTATTTAATTCAAATGTGGAGGAAATATCATGAGTCATTCATTGCTAATAACCACTCTCGCATTCTCAATGATTTTATCGCTGTTAATTGCACCCCAAGAGATATTGGCTCAGCAATATCCGCCGGGAAATTATAGGGAATCATGCACTGATCTAATCAAAATCGGCCATATGCTTGAGGCAAAGTGCAGAAAAATGGACGGAACATGGCAGAATACTGTCCTGTTCTACGGCAACTGTACAGGCCCAATTCATAATGATAACGGGCAGTTAACATGCAAACAGAACGGCAATAACTGGCTTCCGCCCGGAAACTATAAGGAGAGCTGCAGAAATATACGTGTAGAGGGCAATTTTTTAGAAGCGCGCTGTCAAAGACGTGACGGCTCATGGCGATTTACCAGTATTAACTATGAAGACTGCTACTCCAATATTACAAATGAGAACGGACGTCTCACATGCGGACAACGTCATCATCACAGCATGCTGCCGAGGGGAAGCTATAAGCAGACCTGCAGAGACCTCAGTGTTAATGGGGATATTCTCAGTGCGCAGTGCCAGAAGAGAGACGGTGACTGGAAATGGACATCAATAAATTTTGAGAATTGCTATGGAGATATAGTTAACCGCAACGGCCGGCTTGATTGTCAGTAGACCTATATAAATTTTACATTCGCAGGATTTAGTATTAAATTATATATAATCTGATTTATGCAATAGCGGAATTAAGAATTCCCTTTCGGATCACATAAATAATGAGTAACTCAAACACACAAGTTAAACCTCTTGTTGCAATAGTCGGGCGTCCGAATGTAGGCAAATCAACACTTTTTAACAGGCTTATA
>JABAOE010003891.1_pt2 | contig 17500 bp, 15 predicted proteins | sample 7062141 | NCBI WGS metagenome assembly JABAOE01 (sample SAMN14538627, study PRJNA623070) | marine sediment metagenome | biome: marine biome [ENVO:00000428]; feature: marine pelagic biome [ENVO:01000023]; material: deep marine sediment [ENVO:00002113] | place: India: Gulf of Khambhat ... | reverse complement strand
CTTCGTGGACATCGTCTGGATCGTGATCTTCACCGTCGTCTACCTCCTGCAGCAGCCGTGATGGCCGAGCGTGCGCATCCCACGCCCGGCATGTACTGGCTCATCGCGCTGATCCTCGCCGTCATCACCGCGGCCGAGATCGCGGTACCCCAGGTATCCGCGTTCGACGGTGCGCCCCGGGTGCTGCTCCTCATCGGGCTCGGTGCCCTCAAGTTCGGCGCCGTCGTCGCCTTCTTCATGCATCTGCGCTTCGACAAGCCGCTCTACCGCAACCTGTTCCTCGTCGGCCTCTTCGGCGCGATCCCGATCTTCACCGTGCTGCTGCTGACGTTCACCGCGTTCTGACGAGGTGGGCGGCAGCGAGGCGGGGACCGACCTAGGCTTGTGGTGACGGTTCCCTCTGCCTTGTGGCCGAGTGGGAGGGATGGCCCATGACGCCCATCATCGCCCAGGCCGACCCCGGCATCTCCGACATCGTCGACTGGCACCCGCACCTCGACGTCCTCGGGTTCGTGATCGCCCTCGTTGTCGCCTACGAGTACGGGCTGCGGGCGCTCGCCGCACGGTTTGCTCCCCAGGGCGAGCCGGCGGTGACGGGACGCCAGCGGGCTGCGTTCTACGCCGGGATCGTGGCGTTGTATGTCGCCTCCGCCTGGCCCGTCCACGACATCGGGGAGCAGAGCCTCTTCCTCTTCCACATGATCGAGCACCTGGCGGTGAGCCTCGTCGTGCCCCCGCTGCTCATCTGGGGGACACCGTGGTGGCTGCTGCGGGCGCTGGTTCGCCCTGTGCTCCCCGTGCTGCGGATCCTCACCAGGCCCGTCGTCGCGCTGTTGTTGTTCAACGCGACGCTCGGTCTCATCCATGTCCCCGGCATCCTCGAGCTGATGCTGCGGTCCGAGGCCTTCCACTTCGCTGCCCACGCCACGCTGTTCCTCACCGCCGTCCTCATGTGGTTCCCGGTGCTGAGCCCCATCCCCGACCTGCCGCGCCTCGAGCCCTTCGCCAAGATGGGCTACCTGTTCGTCCAGTCCCTCGTCCCGACGATCCCCGCGTCGTTCCTCACACTCGGTGACTCGGCGCTGTACGGGGTGTACGAGACGTTCCCCAGGCTGTGGGGTATCTCGGCACACACCGACCAGGTGCTCGCCGGCCTGCTCATGAAGCTCGGTGGCGGGCTCATCCTGTGGGCGGCCATCGCCACCGTCTTTTTCCGCTGGTACTACGAGGAGGAACGGCACAGCGCCGCGGACCGCCGCGCCGCCCGGGCCGCGTCCTGATGCGCCGCGCCTCGTGGGTCCTGGGGGTCGTGGTCCTCGCGACGGCGTGCTCCGGGACCGCAGAACTGGAGGTCGACGGGGTCGTCACGGACGTCGTCGGCGGTCTCACCGCCGTCGAGGCCTTCACGCTTCGGCTTCCGGACGGCACCGACCGCACGTTCGAACCGGCGCCGGGGGTCCTCTTCCACGACAGCGCACCCATCGGGCATCTGCGCGACCATCTCCGAAGCGGTGAACCGGTCACGGTGCGGTACCGGGTCCTCGACGACGGCACCTTCGTCGCGCTCGAAGTGGGCGACTGAGGTTGCGGTCAGCCCTGGCCCTGGCGCTCCCACGGGCGGTAGGCGACGAACGCGGCTCCAAAGAGGACGATCCCCGCGGCGAGGCTGAACACGGCCACCGCCCCGATGCCTTCGATGGCGAGCAGGAGCTGGGACAGCGCGATGGCGAGGGCCGCAACGACGACGATGGCAACCGTCGGTGCGCCGATCGCCCTCATCATCTCGGCCACGACGGCGCGCCCCGACGTCGGCCACGCCTCGCCCTCGAGCCCGAGGAACTCCGGCCTGGCGAGGTCGTCGACCGCTCCGGCAGTGATCGCGCCGGCTCCGGCCCCGGCGGCTGCGGCGATGATGCTCATCCTGAACACCGAGACCGTGATGACCCCGGCCTCGATGTCGGCAGCCGCTCCGAGCCCGGCACGGGTCACCGCGTAGGCGATGACGATCGAACCGACGGCGGCCACCGGCAGCAGATACCGCAGCGGGAACCTGGGGCTGAGAGGCTCGGCCTCCCGCCCGAGGGAATACGAGATCCCGGCGATGGCGAGCCCACCGAGGAGGGCCGAGAGCACGACGACGAGGTAGAGACCTCCACTGGAGACGACGAGCTCGGCCCTCGTCGTCCCGGTGGCGGGGTCGGCGAGCACCCCGTCGATGGACGCCAGCGCGCCACGTCCGGTCCAGAAGACGAGGAAAACGAGCCCGAGCAGTGCCCCGGCGACCGCACCGTAGATGCTCGCCCGAACCCGTCTGCTCACCGCTGGCCCTCCCGTGCCGTCTCGGCGGGCGATGTTAGTGCGGGCGAGCGTCGCGACGGCTGCAGGCGATCGGCTAGAACCGGTCGCAGGCGTCCGGGGAGTAGATGCCGCGCACGAACCCGTCGTCTTCGGGCGAGGACACCGGACCCCACAGCAGCAGGTTGCCGGTGTTGCGGCTGCGGAGCTCGAAGATGTTGTCGAGCTCGGGGTGGCTGAGGATTTCGATCTCGAAGGCCTCGTAGACCTGCTGGAGCCGGCGAATCGAGTCGCCGGCAGCGAGACCCGAGAGCGTCTCCAGGCTCGCCGCTGGATGGGAGAGTCCGCCGAAGGCCAGGTCGAGGCGGTACCCGGCGAACGTCTCCGTCCCGTCTGCATCGATGACGACGACCGTGGCGAGCGGGCCGAAGCGCACGATGCGCTCGGTGTCGCCGTCGCAGGCGCCGAAGGCACCGGTCGACGTCACCGGCCCGGTGTCCTCGTCGGGCTCGCCGAAGGTGGCGACGATCCGGCCGATCGCCTCTCCGGCGGGAGAGCCGAGCGCAATCGGGCCGACGGCGTCGACGGCGAGACCGAGATCGGGGATCGGGATCGGTTCCCCCACCGGCGCGTAGGCGCCGTTGCCGGCCGGGGAGGGCTCGGTCGTGGCGGTTGCCGTTGTCGCCGGTGTCGCATCGGGGGACGTCGTCGCAGTGGTTCCGGTGTCGTCGACGACGGTCGTCGTCGTCGTGGCGGCGTCGACCGCCGGTTCGTCGTCGCGAAGGAACTGGAAGGCGGCGATGCTGAGGACGACGAGGATGAGGAGCACGATGAGACCTGTCAGCAGCGGCGACCGGGGCGGCGTGGCGATCGGCACGGATGGATCCTCGAGCGGCGGCACGGGGTCGCCGCCGGTGAGGTCGGTGAGGTCCTCGTACGGGTCGAATTGCCCGGGGTCGAACGTTTCGAAGTCGTTGTCCGGGTCGAAGGGCTCCGTCATTCTTCCTGCTGCGTGGTGGGCTCGTATCTTATGCCCCAAGCCCGGTTCAGCAGTGTTACGCGGGCCGGGTCGCCAATTCGGGTAGGACGTCCCCGATCACCTCGCTGAACGGCGCCGCGGGGAGCAGCACCCGCCTGCCGTCTCCCGTCGTGAAGTCCTGGACCGGGATCTCGACCCGCACGACGCTGTCCGGGTCGAGGTCGCGCAAGTCCCAGGCCAGCGAGATTGCATCGGTCACACCGAGCTGGTCGTCGAGGGTGAATGCGTTCGAGGCGCTGCGGACGACGCCGGCGAGATCCGACGGCGACTGGAAGGTCTTGATCTTGGAGAACATGGCGATGATGACGTCCTGCTGGCGTTGGTTGCGGGTGAGATCGCTGACGCCCGGCATCGTGCGCCACGTGCCAGCGCGCAGCTCCTGGGTGCTGCGACTCCGGACCCAGGCGAGGGCCTCGGCCCCGGATGCGTTCGTGCAGCCCGCGCCGAGGTCGAGACCCGACTTGCGGTCACGCACCGGGTACTCGACGCAGATCTCGACGCCTCCGACCTGGTCGATGATGTCCTCGAAGCCGTCGAATTCGAACAAGGCGAAGTGGTCTACGGGAATTCCGGTGTAGTCCTCGACGGTGAGCGCGAGCAGCGTCGGTCCATTCACGTCGTCGCCGCATCCGAGGTACGTCGCGTTGATCCGCGTGTACCCCTGGGTGCATCGGTTCGGCAGGTAGAGGTCACGGGGCAGCGACACCATCACCGGTCCCTCACTGCCGCCGAGCAGGGCGAGGATGATGACGTCGGCGCGGTACCCGCCCTCGTCGGACCCGACGAGGAGGAACGAGGTGAACACCTCTTCGTATGCCTCGACGGCCGCCGGAGGAGAGGTCACTGCGGTTCGGGTCTCCTCCGGCACCTCCTCGACGACGATGCCGCCCGATGGAAGCGGCAGGAGCGCCTCGGCGCCGGCAACGTCGAGTGAGTCTCGTTCGAGTGAGCGCCACGAGTCCCACACCCGGTAGCCGTTCCAGCCGCCGAAGGCGACGAGCGACAGCAACGCCGTGGCGAGGCCCCGCTTGATCATCCGTCGCCACGGAGGGCTGGGATGGGTTCGTTCGATACCGGCCCTGTTGACGACGTGGGCGACGACGGGAGCCCCGACCTCGGCGAGGCGTCGCCGGGCATCCTCGACGGCGCCTGCGTCACCGTCCTCGGTGACGACGAGCACGGATCCGTCGGCATGGGCCGCCAGCGCAGCAGCCGTGCCGTTCCAGTTGAGGGGCGGCACGTCGATGAGGAGAAGATCGGCGTGCTCGGTGATCCGGTCGACCGCATCGGCGAGCACCCCGCCGCGCAGGGCGTCCTCGTCGATGCGCGGCGAGCCCGATGGGATGAAGGGGATCATCGCCGTCGGCGACAGCGCCCAGATTCGGGAGGCGGCGGCGAGATCGGTCGAGCCGTTGGCGAGATCGGTGAGGCCCGGGGCGCTGCCGGTCCCCCCGAACCGAGTGAGGCCATCGCCGCTGAAGTCGCCGTCGACCAGCACGACCCTCCGACCGGCTTGTGTCGCCGAGATCGCGATGTTCAGCGCAACGGTGCTCGTGCCCTGACCCGGAGCGGGGCTGGAGACGAGCAGGACCTGGCCGGCGGTGAGCGCTTCGAGCTGCGATGCGGCACTCCTGTACGCCGCCGCCGTCGATGATCCCGGTGCGGTGACGGTCGGTGTCGGCGCACCCGCATCGAGCGGGATAGCACCGAGCTGCGGCTCGTTGAGGCCGGCGTCGACGCGACGCAGTCGGGACAGGCGCGTCCACACGTACCAGAGCGCGGCCGAGACGGCACCGGCGACGAGCGCGGCGACGATCGCACCCCGGTAGCTGCTCCACGCCGATGACGAAGCGAAGAACACTGCGATGCCGGCAAACACCGAGATCAGGTTCGGCAGATTGAAGATCCTGCGGTGGCGCGGTCTTGGATCCGACACGGCGGCGATTCGTCCTCGTCCGGAAAATGGGCGCCCCAGATGTCGGAGCGCCCGTCACCCGGTCATTGTATCGGGCCGGGCAGGTGTGTGAGGCCTCAGCCGCCGGCGAATGGACCGCCGTCGCACGGGCGCGGCGAAGCGATCAGCGTCACGCCGGGCTGCTCTGCGCCGTCGAGGGTTCCCCAGAGCAGCGTCCGGTCGTCACTCGAACGCAGGACGATGAAGCCGTCCCGGCCGGCGAGCGGCTCGAAGACGATCTTCGACTGCGCATAGGCGAGCTCGAGCGCGTTCTTCGTGTCGGCAAGACCCGCCCCGGACAGCGTTCGCATCGCCGCTGCGGGATGGTCGGCGGCGGCCGGTGCCTCTCCGTCGAGGGTGTATCCGGCGAGCACCTCGGCGCCGTCGTCGTCTCGGAAGATCGCGGTGAGCGGACCCCAGACGAGGGCTCGACCCTCGTCGGTGGGGCAGAGCCCATGGCTCTCCCCGACCGGGAAGTACGTGTCCGGTTGACCGAGTGAGGCGACGAGCAACCCGACGGCGTCCGCATCACGATCGCCGAATTCGAGGGGCCCGATCTGGAAAGCGCCGAGGCCGAGGTCTTCGATGGCGATCGGCGTAGCGGCGGCGGGAAGAGGAGGCAGCGTCGTCGTGGTCGTCGTCGTGGCGATGGTCGTAGTCGTCGTCGCCACCGTCGTGGTCGTCGTCGACGGCTCGACGGCACGGCTCGATGTCGTCACCGGCGCGGCGATCTCCTCCCTGCCTGACCGCGAGAGCAGGATGGAGAAGATGATCGCGTACACGGCGAGGACGCCGAGGGCGATGCCCAGCGGGATCCACCACCGGACCGGCTTGTCGGCCGTGGCGGGGGCGGTTGCGGCGGCGTCGCCGTTCGGTTCCGTGACGTCGGCGGCATCGGAATCATCGACGCGGATCGTGCCCTCGTCCGGGGAGCCGCCGGTCGCGGACGTGACGGCCTCGACGGGGTCGCCGTCGCCGGGGTGGTCCTGACCCGGGCCGATGCTCACCTCGCTGACCCCGACGGCCGTTGTGGTGTCGACGGCGCTCGTCGCCACGGCATCGGCCAGCTCCCGCCCTGCGGTGTGCTCACCGCGCTCCAGCGGAGCGTTTGCGGCCAGACGGCGATCGATCCACGGCCTCCCACAGGTGGGGCAGCGCTCCTGGCTTCGGGGGCGCTCGGTGCCACAGAAGACACACGCGCCCGAACTGGGGTCGTTCACAGTGCGAGTAGCTTACGAGCGGTCCCCGGCTACTCGACGCCAATCCTCAGCCGCGCCCGCAGCTCGTCGGGTGTCGCTACCGGGAGCGCGCAGACGAAATGCTCGCACACGTGGGCGAGTGCTCCTCGCCCCCCGCTGTCGCGGCCCTCGAGCAGGGGGATCGGCCCGGCTCCTCCAGACCCGGTGGCGAGAACGCAGTCGGGGCGGAACGCCTCCCAGAGGACCCGTTCGAGCGGCTCACGGGTCCCGTCGGGCCCGACGATGGCGACTTCTCTCACACCCGAGCCAGTCACCGAGAGTACGGAGACGAGGTGACCGGCGGCCGACGGGTAGTGATCGAGGAGCCGGCCGGCGGCGCGGAACACGCCATCGGCGGCGTCGGTGAGGGACGGGTCGCCCGTGTAGGCCGCGAGGGTGACGAGCGCCTCGGCGGCCAGCGCATTGTCAGAGGGCGTTGGGTTGTCCATCAGGTTCTTCGGCCGTGTGATGAGGCGCTCGGCATCGGTCCCGGTTGCGTAGAAACCGCCCTCGGCATCTGGGAACAGCCGAAGCAGCTCCCGCGTGAGTCGTTCCCCTTCGACGTACCACTCGACCTCCCCCGTCGCCTGATAGAGCGCGAAGAGCCCGGTCGCCATGGCGCCGTAGTCGTCACAGAAGCCCGGGCCCGATGCCGTGCCGTTGCGCCACGACCGGAGCAGCCGCCCGTCGGCCGTGAGGTGGCGACCGATGAATCGTGCGATGCGACGGGCGGCGTCGAGGTAGCGGGCGGTCTCGAGGATGGCCCCGGCCTCGGCGAACGCCCTCAGCGCGAGGCCGTTCCACGCCGTTACGACCTTGTCGTCGAGCCCGGGTCGCACCCGGGTGGCGCGCACCGCACGGAGGCGGTCGGCGCTGGCGCGAACCCGGCGGTCGAGATCGTCTGCGCCGATCCCGAACCGGGCGGCAACGTCCTCCAGCGGCTCCGGGCGGTGGAGGATGTTGTGCCCCTCGAAGTTGCCCCGCTCGGTGGCACCGTACACTGCGGCGAGGATGGGGCCGTCGGCCCCGAGCACCTCCATGAGCTCGTCCCACGACCAGACGTAGAACTTGCCCTCCTCGCCCTCGGAGTCGGCGTCCTCGGCGGAGAACAGGCCGCCCTCGTCGTGGGCGAGGTCGCGGAGGAGGTAGTCGAGCGTCTCCTCCGACACGGTGCGATACGCCTCAGTTCCCGTCAGCTGCCAGGCCCTGACGTAGATGCGGGCCAGGAGCGCGTTGTCGTAGAGCATCTTCTCGAAGTGGGGCACGAGCCACCGCTCGTCGACGGAGTAGCGGGGGAAGCCGCCGCCGAGGTGGTCGTAGATCCCGCCCGCCGCCATGGCGTCGAGCGTCGTCGCCACCATCGGTGTCACCTGCTCGGGCGCTCCGATGCCGAGCGCGAGCGCGCGGAGCAGCAGTTCGAGGTTGGGCGCCTGGGGGAACTTCGGTGCGCCGCCGAATCCGCCGTTCACGGGGTCGAACGCCGTCGCCAGCGCCGCCACGGCCGTCGTTGCCGCCTCGACGCCGGGTGCCTCAGAGGCCGGTGGGATCCGGCGCGCCACCGCTTCGGTGAGACGCCGCGCCTGGTCCTCGATGTCGGCCCGGCGCCCGTTCCATGCTTCGCTTAATTGGCCGAGAACGTAACGGAATGAGGGGTAGTTGCCGCGGGGCTCCTTGGGGAAGTAGGTGCCGGCGAAGAACGGCTCCCCGGTGGGCGTCAGGAACACGGTCATCGGCCAGCCGCCCTGGCCGGTCATCGCCTGGACCGCGTCCATGTAGATGCGGTCGACGTCGGGCCGCTCCTCCCGGTCGACCTTGACGTTGACGAAGTGCTCGTTCATGAACGCCGCGGTCGCGTCGTCCTCGAAGGACTCGTGGGCCATGACATGGCACCAGTGACACGACGAGTAGCCGACGCTGAGCAGGACCGGTACGTCACGGTCCCGTGCCGCTGCGAAGGCGGCATCTCCCCACTCGAACCAGTCGACGGGGTTCCCGGCGTGCTGGAGGAGGTAGGGACTCGAGGAGTCGGCGAGGCGATTTGCCATCGAGCCACCGTAGCGTGCGGCGTGGCCCCCGGAGCCCGCTGCTGAGGATCGACCCGAACCGTCGGCCGCCGCCCCGACCGGGGGAGGAAGGCGTTGCCCGCCGGCGGGAATGATCTGCACCGATCCGGCGTTCACACCTAGGTCCCGCCACAGCCCTCGTCATTGGCCCAAGTTGGGGGTTCACAAAGATGGCGCTTTGTGTGATATTGGGACGGAGTCCCTTTTTGTGATTCTGTTCACATGGAACCCGCGGGCCAGGGCTCGGCTGCCGTGCGTTCGATCGGGGACGGTGGCGAGATTCCGGCGATGGCGGACACGTAACAACTCGGAGGATTGTGACTGATGGCGACCAAGGGGCGCGACAAGGTGCTCGATCGGGCACTGCGTGATCGGCAGGAGGCGAAAGAGCGCCTCGAACGGGACACGCTGACACGGTCGCGTCGCGATCGCGACAAGAACAAGCTCACCGACGAGCGCGGGCGCCTCACCACCGACCTGGTCAGCCAGTACCTCACGGCCATCGGCGAGTACGAGCTGCTCACCGCCGAGAAAGAGGTCGACTACGCCCAGAAGATCGAGGCGGGACAGGACGCCGAGGTCCGGCTCGATGAGGGTGCCTTCGAGGACAAGGCCCAGGAGATTGCCCTCCGTCGCAAGGTCCGCCACGGTCGGGAGGCGAAGGATGCGTTCCTGACCGCCAACCTCCGGCTCGTCGTGGCCAACGCCCGTCGCTACGCCAACACATCCGGGATCGACTTCCTCGACCTCATCCAGGAGGGCAACCTCGGGCTCATCCGCGCCGTCGAGAAGTTCGACTGGCGCAAGGGGTTCAAGTTCTCGACCTACGCCACGTGGTGGATCCGCCAGCGCCAGGCGATCACCCGCGCCATCGCCGACAAGTCGCGCACGGTGCGGATCCCGGTCCATCTGCACGACACGCTGGCCGCGGTGCGCGCCGCCCAGGCGAGCCTGAAGGCGGAGCTGGGGCGGGAGCCGAGGCCGGAGGAGATCGCCGAGGAGGCGGGGGTCAACGTCGACAAGGTCGAGCTGGCGCTCGGCGTCGCCGACACGGTGTCGCTCGAGCAGCCGGTCGGCGAGGACGGGGCCCAGCTCGGCGACTTCATCGAGGACGAGGACGCCGTCGACCCTGTCCGGGTGACCGAGGAGCTCGATATCGCCGACAGCTTGCGCAAGTCGATCGAGCGGCTTCCCGACCGGGAGGGCCGGATCCTCGCGCTCCGCTACGGGTTCTATGACGGGGTCCCCCGGACCCTCGAGGAGATCGGTGAGGAGTTCAACCTCACGAGGGAGCGGATCCGCCAGCTCGAGAAGCTCGCGCTCTGCCGGCTCCGTCACCCGTCGTTCGGAATCCGCGAGCAAGACCTCCTCTGATCGGGGGCCTCGTCCCGTCGCGCCAGTTGCGCGCCGTCGCTATCGTCGTTCGAGGAGGTGGACCGTGCAGCTGAGTGCGCTCGTCGGCGGCGCCGCCGAGGTCATCGGCACGGAGGCGAGCCTCACCGAGGCCGCGGAGCGGATGATGGACCAGAAGGTGGGCTGTCTCGCGGTCGTCGAGGGCCGCAAGGTCGTCGGGATCATCACCGAGCACGATCTCGTCGCCGCCGTCGCCGAGGATGTCGATCCCGACGGTGAGACGGTGCAGAGCTGGATGAGCGAATCACCCGACACCGTCCCGCCCCACCTCAGCGTGCGTGAGGCGGCGACATGGCTGCTCGAAACCGGATACAGGCACCTCCCCGTCATGGAGGAGGGTGAGCTCCTCGGTGTGATCTCGATCAAGGACGTGCTCTGGGCGCTCGTCCAAACCGAGTGACCCACGCGGCGCCTGCGACCGCCAGCGTCCCTTTCAGAGGACCGTTTCCAGCCGCCGGTTGATGGCGTCGAGCACGGCACGGACGGTGGCCGCGGAGCGGTCGGTCGCGGCGAGCAACGCGCTACCGACGAGCGTGTCGGGGTCGCCCTCGATCCGCACCTGTGCCATGGCGACTTGGCTCGCTCCCAGCGACGTGGTGGCGATGGCCTCGAGGTTCAGCCGTACCCGGCCCTCGGTCACCTGCTCGACCGCCCGCAACGTCGCCTCACCGACGAGGCGGGGCCGGGCGGTGATCTCGGGATCCCCGGCAGCCGATCCGACGTACTCGGCGTCCTGGTAGCTCAGCGTGATGGTGACCTCGGCTCCGGCACCCGAGTCCGACTCGTGGATCCGCACGATGGCGGGGCGTTGCGACATGACCGGAGGCTACCGCGACGGCGTGACGTCGGGCCGCAATGCGGCATGTCGCCGGCAGGGCTCGGCGCCCTGTCCTCGCTCGCGTCCCCAACGCCGGACACGGCGCCTAGCGCGGCATCGGCAGCCAGACGAGGGCGATGTCGGCGACGGTGATGTCGTTCTTCTCGAGCCCGACCTCGAAGGGCTCGATCTCCGCGCCCATGTCCTCCCAGCGATCGTTGATCTCCTCGAGCTCTTCGAGGAGCTCCTCCTCGAGCTCGACGATCTGGGCATGGCGGTCCCCGGCCTTGGCTTCGGCGGTTCGCAGCCGCTGCTGCGCGGAGCGGGCCGCGGCGCGCCGTCGCGACGAGCCGGTGATCGAACGCGTCGAGCGGCGCCCGAGGAGGACGCCGAGGACGGCGCCAGCCTGGTCGAGGAACTGGCTCTCCCGCCGGCCCTCGAGATCGACCTCGAGCTCGGCGACGCGACGCTCGGCGGCGGCGAGCTGGTCTCGCGCCCTGGCGAGGCGGGTCTCGTACTTGTCGCGAAGCTTTGCCGCCTCCGCGTCGGCGCGCGCCTCCGCCTCGAGGTCGCAGCGGGCGAGGAAGTCCTCCTGGGTCTCAGCGACCCTCGAATACAGCTTGAGCCCGGGGTTGCGAAAGAGCGTGATCCGCGAGTCGCGGTGGAGGTCAGCCTTGATCGCCGTCCCGACCGAGCGGAAGTACGTCTTGGTGTCGATCTTCGCCTCTGGTACGACGTAGACGGCGCCCGGTGGCGGGTCCTCGACGACGTCGCGCTCGTCGTGGTCGACGTGGGCTCCTCCGCCTGCGTCGAACGGCTGGGCGAGCGGGTGGTAGATCGCCTCCCACTCCTCACGATGGTCGATGCCCGCCCGAGTGTCGTCGTACAGCAGCTCGACCCGGGCGGCCACCGCCGCCTCGTGGCGGTTCGAGCTCGGGTCTGCGCCGACGGCGTCGGCCCAGGGCGCCGCCGGGTCCATGTGCAGGACCCTGACGTCGTCGGCGACGGTGGGCATGACCGGCGTCTCATCCGTGGCGAGGTCGGGTTCGGGCCGACCCGCCGCCTCGGAGTCGGTGGGGAGTGACTCCGTGCTCGTGGGAGGCCGGTCCCGCTTCGCATCGGCCATGAGCGTGGTCACCTGCTCCCGCGTGAGCGGCCCGGCGAGATACGACAACGCCCAGCGGGTCGTGAAGATGCTCGGTTCCGCCTCGCGCGTGCTGTGAAGCAGGAACTGGCGTTTGTCGAGACCGGAGATGGCGGCGTCGAGGACGCCGATGTCGGCGGCGCCGCTCGCGGACTTGAGCGCCTCGAGGATCCTGCTCTTGTCCCGCTCCGTCTGGAGGCGGCCGATGCACCACGTGCCGGCATTGGACATCGCCTTGTAGTCGAGGTCGACGGGATTCTGGGTGGAGAGCAGCAGTCCCACCCCGAACGCCCTCGCCTGCTTGAGGAGGGTGAGGATGGGCTTCTTCGACGGGGGCTCCGCGGTCGGCGGCACGAACCCGAAGACCTCGTCCATGTAGATGAGGGCCCGCAGGTCGGATGCGCCCGGCTGGGTCCGCATCCAGGTGACCACCTTGGAGAGGAGCAGCGTGACGATGAACTGGCGCTCTTCTTCGGAGAGGTGGGCGAGGTACACGACCGCGGCCTGCGGCGTGCCGGCCTCGTCCCACAACATCGAGCCGATGTCGAGGTCGGGCCCTTCCATCCACGAGGCGAACGCGGGACTGGCGATGAGCCCGTTGAGCCTCATCGCCAGCTCGAGGCGTTCCTTCTCCGGGAAGAACGCGTCGATCTCGAAGACGCCGAGCTTGCGCAGCGGTGGTCGCTGGACCTGGGCGAGCAGGGTCGCGAGGTCAAGCGGGGTGCCCGAGCGCCAGGCGTGTTCGATGAGGTTGGACAACAGGATGTGCTCCCGCGACGAGATCGGGTCGGCGTCGACGTCGACGAGTCCGAGCAGGCCGGAGACGAAACCCTGGATCTCGTCGCGGAGGGTCTCCGCCTCGTCCTCCCAAGACAGCCCGGGTGGGGTGAGCGAGCCGACGATGTTGACGCCGAGACCGGCGGACGAGCCCGGGGTGTAGATGGTGTAGCCGGCGGCGTTCTTCAGGCCGCGGATCCGCTCACCGTCCTGGTCCCACCAGCCGAGACCCTTCTTCCACAGCTCCGCCTTCTCGGCAGCGAGCTCGGCGGTCGTCTTGGCCTCCTTGCGGGCTTCGGCGGTGTCGACCCACGGTTCGAAGTCCGAGGGGCGTAGGTCGGGGAAGGTGAGCATGAGGTTCGTCATGTCGCCTTTCGGGTCGATGACGAGGGTGGGGATCCCGGCGAGCAGCGCCTCCTCGAGGTAGATGATGCCGAGGCCCGTCTTGCCGGACCCGGTCATCCCGACGATGACGCCATGGGTGGTGAGGTCGCCGGGGTCGTAGTCGACGAGGTCGCCGCTGCGCTCACCCGTGGCCGGGTCGACGATGCCGCCGAGGTAGAAGCCTTCTGTGGCCATGACCTGCTCACCTCTCCGAGTGGGACGAGGGGAGTGTAGGGGGGACGCACCCTCGCTCCGATGGGCTCGGGCGCGAGCTGCGGGCCACTTCGCCGGGCGCATCTCCGTCCAGGAGGCGGAGGTGCTCGCCGACGCTCTCGAGCGCGTCCTCGCCGGTCTTCAGGACTGACGTCCGAGCCGCCGGGTCACGAAGGACACGGCCGCGTCGACGTCCGTCACCGTTTCGACGAGGGACCCGTCCGTTTCGAGCACCGCCGCCAGCCGGGCGACGACGTCGCCCCACACCGGACCGACGGTGACGAGCGGCACCGGTTCCCGCGCCGAGAACCGGGCTACGAAGGCGGCGTTCCAGGCCATGATGAGCTCGGTGAGGGTGCCGATCGAGCCGGGCAGCACGATGACGGCATCGCTCATCTCCACGAGTTGCGCGATACGCCTCGCGATGGTCGGCGCCGGGAGCTCCGCGGCGACGTAGGCGTTGGCACCGGACCGCGAAGGGAACACGGCGGGCGCCGTGACCGCGATCACGTGACCGCCCGCGTCGGCGGCTCCGTGGGACACCGCCTCCATGACTCCTCCGTAGCCACCGGTGACGACGGTGAAGCCGGCAGACGCGAGCCCGGCCCCGCAGCGCACACCCTCGACGTAGGCGGGCTCGCCCGGCAGCGGGGTCGAAGACCCGAACACGGCTACGACCGCACCACCTCGCGCCTCGCGTTCCGCGCTCACAGGAGGCCGCTCACCGCCGCCATCCGCTGGCGCTGGCGGGCCGTGACGGCATCGATCGCGCGCGCCAGCCCCGTGCAGGCGATGACGACGCCGGCGGCGGCGATGATGAGCCACCGGTTGGCGTCGATCGCGCCCTGGAACGACGTCCGGTCTCCGAGCAGCGACATCGCAGTCGACCCGCCGGCGATCACGATCCCGATCACGAACACGACGATCCACGGGTTGCCCTTGCGCCGCTTCCACTTGACGTCGTCCCTCGCGTAGACGTCGGCTCCCCGCCAGGCGTCGTTGACGAGCAACGGCGGGAGCACGAGGTTCACCCCCGGGAGCAGCCATGCCCAGACGGCCGCCGAGCGCGGGGCGCGCAGGTCGATCTTGCCGAACGAGGGGAGGTTGGCGTACGCCCGGTACGTCCAGACCATGAGGGCGATCCCGGTGATCACAGCCGCCGCGACGAGCACCGGCCGGAGCCGTCCGTTCACCAGGGTCTGCGCCGCCGCCATACCGGAGATGCTCCCCGAGCCGGTGGCGACGTCCGCGATCCGGTTGTTGAGGAGGAACAGCGCGAGCGCGATCCAACCGCTGAGCAGGGCCACGACGATGAGGCCGAGCCTCGTCGCCGTCGCCGGCCCCTTCGGGTCCCGGAACAGCGTCGGCACCGGGGCCTCTCCGGCGCCGCGGGCGTCGATGGCGGCCGGCGTCCTGCCGGTCCACACGGCGGGGAGACCCGTGGCGGCTGCGGAGTCGACGTCGACGTCCCCCATCTCGTCAATGTCGCTCGTCTCGTCGTGATCGGGTGTCTCTCCGGGCGCCGTTACCGCGGAGTCCGAAGGGGATGAGGGGTAGTAGTCGGCGATGTCGACCGGCTCCGTGTCGAGTCGGTCGCGGGAGTAGATCGCAATCGGCGGCTCCTCGGTGGGCTCGAGCCACTCGGGCGGCTCGGGTCGGTCCGGCTCCGGGATGACGGCGGCCTCGGGGTCCTCGTCGGTCGGGGCCGGCTCCGCCGGCGCGGCGGTCGCGCCCGTCTCCGCCTCATCGGTCCGCGCCGGCGTCCCGAGCCGGGGTCGGTCGGGGGCACCGGCGGGGGGCGGCGGCGGGGCGGGGGCATCGGCGGGCGCTGCGGCCTCGAAGCTGCGGCTGATCAGCTCGACGTCGACATCCTCGACGATCTCGGGGGTGAGGGCCGGCGCAGCCTCCATCCCGGCGTCGGCATCGGGGGCTTCCTCGGCCCAGCGGTCGAGATCCGCCACCCGGGTCGAGCGGGACGTCTCCGCCATCGGCGTCGGTGTGCCACAGCGCGAGCAGAACCGCCAGGCAGGAGCGATGGCGTGGGCGCACTCGGTGCAGAACGTCGAGCGGTTGGCGGCCGCCTCGATGTCGACGGCGGCACCGCATCTCCTGCAGAAATGCCACTCCGGGTCGGTGGGAACGCCGCAATGGGTGCAATGACGCATCGGGGGGTCACGATACATCCCGGCCGGCGCCGGCCAGGCTCCGGGCGCGCCCGCGCCCCTCGGGTGAGGGGCGCTGGAAGGGGAAGAGTGAAGAGTGGACCCGGGAGTCCGGCGGGAGGAACCGGTCACCCGAGTCGTGAATCCCTTGACTCGAGGAGAACAACGCTCGGGGCGCCGCGTTTGTTCCCCGGGATCTCACGACCCCGGCTCAGCTCCGTCCGGTGCTTCGACACGGGCAGGCGCCCCGTCGCCGTCGTCCCCGGTCGGCCCGGCGGCGGCAGAGCCGGCCGTGGCGGCCTCGTCCGTGCCGGCGGCGTCGGCCGCGGCGACGCACTCGAGCCGCACCTCGTCGACTGTTGCCTTGCCGGGCTCCACACCGGGGTGGACGACGAAGCGGACGTCGTCGTTGCACGACGTACGTATCGCGGCGTCGCGTTTCCACACCTTGAGCCGGACGGGGGCATCGATCCCCTCAGCGCCCGGGACGTCGTCGAGTCCGAGCTCGGCGACCTCCTCGAGCATGACGTCGAACGCCGACTTCGGTTCGAACGGCGGGTCGTTGGCCCGGATCTCGTCGAGTTTGCGCTGTCTTCTGCTCTTCCGTCGCGTGACCTCCTCGCCTTCGGGCTCGAGCTGGGCGCGAGCACCTCGCAGCTTGGAGAACACGAAGAGGAGCACTGCGGCGGCGATCGCGACCGCCAGCAGGATCGCCACTATCCCTCTCCTTTCCTGATGTCCACGGTGGTGTCATCGGCGGCTCCGCCGACGATCTGGATCTCCATGACTTCGAGCGGCGACGAGCCGTTGTTCTCGAGATGGTGTGGGACACCGGTGGGGATGACGACTGCGTCCCCCGCTCCGATGTCGATCCCCTCGTCGTCCACCGTCGCCGTTCCTCGACCTGCGGTGACGATCCAGTGGACCGGTCCGCCGGAACGGCTTCGGGTGATCGTCCCGCCCCCGACGTCGATCGTGAGCCGGCGAACGAGGGACGTCGTCGAGGATTCGAGGTCCTCGATCGTGCCGAATCCTGTCGGCCGGCGGAGGTGCCGGCTCGCTTCGACCCGTGCCGCGCCCCTGAGGTCATCGACGACCTGCTTGACGTCCTGTGCCCGGTCGCGCGGTGCGACGAGCACGGCGTCCGCGGTCTCGACGATCACCATGTCGGTGAGCCCGATGGCGGCGAGGAGCCGGGACTCGGTGCGCAGGTAGCTGCCGTAGGTGTCGACGGCCCGGACGTCGCCGACGACGACGTTGCCGTGTGCGTCTCGCGGCGCGACATCCCACAGCGCCGCCCACGAGCCGACATCGCTCCAAGCAGCGTCGAGTGGCACGACGACGCCGGCGTCGGTGCGCTCCATCACCGCGAAGTCGATCGAGTCGCTTGGCGACTCGACGAAGGCGGCCCGGTCGAGCGCGAGCACGCCGTCGCGGCGTGCCGCGGCTACCGCCGCGGTCGCCGCCTCGACGATCTCCGGCTGGAACCGCTCCAGCTCGATCAGATAGCGACGAGCCCTGAACATGAACATGCCGCTGTTCCAGAGGTATCCGCCGTCGGCGAGGTACTGCTCCGCAGTCGCCAGGTCGGGCTTCTCGACGAACTCGGCGATACGCCGAACGGTCCCCTCCGGGTCGACCGTCTCGCCGACGCGGATGTAGCCGTATCCGGTCTCCGGGTAGTCGGGGACGATGCCGAACGTGACGAGCTTGTCGTCGTTCGCCTGCTTGGCTCCGATCGACACCGCCTCCCGAAATGCGTTCTCGTCGCGCATGATGTGGTCGGCGGGCAGGACGAGGAGGATTGCATCCTCTCCACTCTCGAGGAGAAACGACGCCGCGGCAGCGACGGCCGGCGCCGTGTTGCGACCCTCGGGCTCGAGGATGATCCGGTCGGTGGCGAAACCGGCGGCGTCGAGCTCGGAGGCGACGAGGTGGCCGTGGCCGGCGTTGCACACGACGACGGGGTCGACGACGCCGGGTATGCCGGCGAGCCGGTCG
>JABAOE010005510.1_pt2 | contig 17515 bp, 15 predicted proteins | sample 7062141 | NCBI WGS metagenome assembly JABAOE01 (sample SAMN14538627, study PRJNA623070) | marine sediment metagenome | biome: marine biome [ENVO:00000428]; feature: marine pelagic biome [ENVO:01000023]; material: deep marine sediment [ENVO:00002113] | place: India: Gulf of Khambhat ... | reverse complement strand
TTTCAGCCCCTTGGTGATCGGGTCTTCGTAACCTACACTGAAGAATTGGACAAGACAGCCGGCGGGATTTATGTGCCTGATTCCGCAAAGGAGAAGCCGCAGCGAGGAGTTGTCCAAGCGGTTGGCAAAAAGGTCGAGAATGTCAAAGTCGGCGACCAGGTCCTCTTTGACAAGTATTCGGGCAGCAAGCTCAGAATCGACGATGAAGAATGTTTGATCCTCAAGGAAGAAGACATCCTCGGAACCTTCACTAGCTGAGTTTTTTCTTATAACAATGCCAATAATCTGACACAGAACGGGTATAAGGAGGAACACCACAATGGCAAAGCAACTGCTCTACAGTGAATCGGCAAGATCCGCCATCCTGAAAGGGGTGAACCAGCTCGCGGACGCCGTAAAAGCGACACTTGGTCCAAAGGGCCGGAATGCGATCCTCGACAAAAAATTCGGCCCCCCAACAATCACCAAGGACGGTGTCACGGTGGCCAAGGAAGTCGAGTTCAAGAACCCCTTCGAGAACATGGGCGCTCAAATGGTTCGCGAAGTCGCCAGCAAGACCAGCGACACGGCAGGAGATGGTACCACCACCGCGACTGTGCTGGCGCAAGCCATGTATCGCGAAGGAGCCAAGAACATTACCGCCGGCGCAAACCCCATGGAAATTAAGCGCGGAATCGACAAGTCTGTCGAGGCCGTTACCAATGAGCTTAAGAAGCTTAGCAAGCCCTGTCAAAGCAAGACTGAGATCTCCCAAGTTGGAACTATTTCTGCCAACAACGATAAGACCATCGGCGACCTAATCGCAGAAGCGATGGAAAAGGTTGGCAAAGACGGGGTAATCACCGTAGAGGAAGCCAAGTCAATGACCACCTCGCTAGACGTGGTCGAAGGTATGCAATTCGACAGAGGCTATATCTCTCCTTACTTCGTCACCAACGCCGAACGAATGGAGGCTTCTGTCGAAGAACCGCTTATCCTGATTAACGAAAAGAAAATCAGCAGTATGAAGGACCTACTGCCACTGCTCGAGCAAGTTGCCAAGATGGGCAAGCCGCTGGTCATTCTTGCAGAAGAGGTCGAAGGCGAAGCGCTCGCCACTCTTGTCGTCAACAAGCTGCGTGGCACGCTGAACGTGGCGGCTGTGAAGGCCCCGGGATTTGGCGATCGTCGGAAGGCCATGCTGGAGGATATCGCAATCCTCACAGGTGGTCAGGTCATCTCTGAAGATATTGGCCTTAAGCTCGAGAACATCAAGCTACCAGACCTTGGGCGTGCCAAGCGTGTCACAATCGACAAGGACAACACGACGATTGTGGAAGGCTATGGCGATCCAAAAAAGATCGAAGGTCGGGTGAAGCAGATCAAAGCACAGATCGAAGAAACAACCTCGGATTATGACCGAGAGAAACTACAAGAACGGCTAGCAAAGATCGTCGGTGGCGTAGCCGTTATTAATGTCGGCGCTGCTACTGAGACCGAAATGAAGGAAAAGAAAGCACGTGTTGAGGATGCACTCCACGCGACCAAGGCAGCTGTCGAGGAGGGCATTGTTCCTGGGGGTGGGACCGCATTCCTCCGCTGTATCAAGGGTCTTGAGGGAATCAAGGATGTCTCAACCGAACAGAAAGTCGGTGTGGACATCGTACGCCGTTCACTCGAAGAACCGATCCGTCAAATCGTAGCCAACGCCGGTGGCGAAGCGTCAGTGGTTGTCGGCAAGGTACGGGAAGACAAGAACGCGAACGCCGGCTACAACGCAGCAACCGACGAGTACGTCGACATGATCAAAGCCGGTATCATCGACCCAACCAAGGTAGCACGGTGCGCCTTGCAGAACGCCGCCAGTGTCGCGGGCTTAATGCTTACGACCGAGGTCATGGTCACTGAATTACCGGAAGAGAAGAAGGAGCCGATGGGCGGCCCAGGCGGTCATAGCCACGGCATGGAAGGGATGTACTAGACAATTACCGGCTGATATTTACTTTTAACAGCATCGCGAAGGGCTCGGCGGAATCTACGTCGGGCCCTTCGTGTTTCCCGATACCCATTTACTCTGGAACTCGATCGGGTTAGCTGAAGCAATAGGGCGTTCGGTGACCGTCGAGGCTGAAACGAACGGCAATTAGAAAATTGGCTTATTCGCCAAACTCAAAGAAACTGACCCTCTTCGGCTAGACATCCAGATAAGGCTCTATGAACGCAACTCGGTAATTGAGAGGCATCAACCTACTCTGCCTATGCGCGGTTGGTCGAGGGCTCAGATATGGCAGGCTCTGCAGTCTCCAATGTAGGCCTCTCCACTCCGAAGAATTATGAAGTCTATTCATCTCTCCCCCTAATGGGGAGAGACCTATCTGTCCCCTTCAAGTGATCAAGACCTGCGCTAAGCAGATGCTGCTCTACATCTTTTGCAAGCGCTTCTTCCCCCTCGCACGAAGAACCGCCTTGAGCAAGCGCGAATTCGTTGGGCACTCAAAGAACGACCGGAACAGTTCGCGAACGACCGCAGTATGGGCCACGTGATCGGCTTGTAATCGTGTGCGTGCAACTGAGCGATTGCTGCCGTTGTAGCCCATGCGGACAGCGACACCCTCCAGCTCATGCTCTTGGTCCGGCAAGGCGTGAGTTTGGAGGTCATGTACCATCTGCAATTTGTGTTCAATATCCCGCAAGAACACATAAGCCGCTCTGAGCTCGTCTCCTTGCTTCAATGACATAAGCCTGTACTGAACACATCGATCTAGCGCGCCAATCGTACTGCGGTGGACCATTCCCGGAACTCGCTTTCCCGCAAACACCTGAATTGTCTGTACCAGAAATTCGATCTCTCTGATACCACCAATGCCAAGCTTGACGTTGCGCCGTTCGTGACGGCGGTCTGCCATTTTCGTATCTATCAGCTCCTTCACGGCCCGCACCTCGTGTATCAATGCCAACGCAGCAGGGAAATCGATTTTCTCCTTGGCCTTTCCAAAGATAAACGGTTTGACCATCTTTAGAAAAGCCTTGCCGACATCCAATGAACCGGCAACCGGCCAAGCTTTCAACAAAGCTAATCGTTCCCAGGCCTGTCCGCGCGCAAAATAATATCTTCTATAATCATCAAGGGACCGTGCCAACTGTCCAATAGTACCCTCGGCACGCAGGCGCAGATCAACGCGAAAGATGTACCCTTCCCTCGTCGACTCGACCAAAGCCTTTGAAAGTTCACGAGCAAGAATTTCAAAGTACTCTTCGTTGGAAATGCCGACCGCAGCCGGCTTCCCTACCTTCTTGCCTGCTAGCGGCCTGGTTTCACCTTGATGTGACTCGTACACGTAGATCAAATCTACGTCGGAGCTGTAATTGAGTTCGTGTCCGCCGAGCTTACCCATCCCAACTACGGCAAACCCGGTTTCTACCCACCGCCCATGCCGGTTCTTGTGCATGGGCACGCCATATCGCCGCCGTAGGTCAGTATCAACAATTTCATACGCCGCATGAATCAGGAGGCAGGCCAGATCCGACAGCGACGCAGTGGTCTCAGGCACTGCCGAGAGCCTCAATAGGTCTCGTACTCCGATGCGCAGCATCTCCCGTCGTCGGAACCGACGTAGCACCTCCAGCTTCAGCTGCTTACTTGTCAGATGACAGATTGTTTTTCGGAGTTCGTCCTCAATACCTCTGCGCCTTGGAGGTTTAGACTGGATTCCCTCCTCTGCCAGCCAATACACCAAGGTGGGATCTCTGATCAGGGTGAGAGCTAAAGCATCGCTGTTGCCGAAGATTATGGACAATAATTCCTGCATACGCGGCGAGCTACGTAGGTACTCTAGAAAGGATGTGCGAGCCACGTTGGCCAGCAACCGCTCCCAATGGTTAAGCGCCTGGTCTGGATCAGCCGTTCGGGAAATCGCCTCCATCAAGATCGGCAGGATTTCGGCCAGCTGGCGTCGCTGGTAGGGATCTCCCGCCATCGATTCTAGATTGCGATCAGCCTGTGTTACGTCGAGCAGATTGTAAGCGGAAAGAATAGTCCACGCCTCCTCCTCACCCCGTTTGGCTGCAAGCAGCAACGGCTTAGGGTCTGGCCTGGACGAAACGGCCTGAGCTGGAAGCGGGGATAGGAGAGATTGGGGGGTCGTGAGACGACGAGCCATCGCGCGGCATTATACTGGCACGTTCCCTTACGCACAATGAAGGTATTGGGGTATACTGCGCCACAAGCACTCTGTTATCACTTTTTACTTTTTATTGATTGGTTTCCATGCAGATAAATATGGGCTGATAGCTAACTGCTACGAGTTTTTCCATCACCATGACCGCTCAAGAGCAACTAGAACTACTACCCCAACTTTGTCAGGACATCGCTCCCGACATACTCCAAGATTTTCTCAACCGGATGGACCCGGAGTACTTCCGCCGGTTGGAACCGGTAACGGTCGCCCAACACATCCAGTTGGCAGCACGGCTTACCCCAGACCATCCATGCGAAGTTGCTGTTCACGCACACGGGGATCATCGCTTTATCGTAACCCTCGTTGCCTACGACTATTTTTCTGAGTTTGCGACAATCTGCGGGCTACTCTCCGCTTTTGGACTTAACATTGAGGAAGGACAGATCTACACGTTCGCTGAACGAGCCACCGCTGCTTCTGGCCGCACACGCTGGATCAGTGGGCCACGTGCTCGCTCGAAATGGCATCCTGGCCTGAGCCGGAAGAAAATCGTCGATGTCTTCCGTGTTCAGCCTGTTCAGGAAACCGCGTTGGGACCGGAGGAACAACGCCACCTTGCAGAGGCCCTTGAGCACGTGATCAGGCTCCTGGACGTAGGAAAGTTCGAAGAGGCGCGCCATACGGTGAATCGGCGTCTCGTCGAACAGCTGGGCAAACGCCGTGGATCATTCAGCGGCCTGCTCCACCCTGTTCAGATCGGGTTCGACAACAGCCAGTCGCCCACAGACACAATCATGGATATCCGTTCGGACGACACACCTGCCTTTCTTTACGCCTTTGCCAACGCGTTAGCCATGCGCAATGTGTATATCTCCAAGGCGCAAATCAACATGGAAGATGGGAAGCTCCATGATCGGTTTCATGTACGCAATCGCCATGGGCAAAAACTGACGGATTCAGACGATCAGCAACAGTTGCGCCTAACTGCTGTCCTCATAAAGCAATTCACACATGCCCTCACCTGGGCTCCAGATCCGACCAAAGCTCTCGGTGCCTTCGATCAATTCCTTGATCTTACCGTGCAACAAAAAAAAGGCAAGGCTCAACAAAAAGCTCTCGCGTTGATCAGCGACAAGAAAACATTTCCACTTTTGGCTCGATTGCTCGGGACCAGTGACTTTCTTTGGGAAGACTTCCTTCGTCGACAACACATCAATCTGCTGCCTCTCCTTCAGGACTATCGCGACGCCCCGCTAAGCAAGCCACGGGCATCCCTCTGCAAGGAGCTCGATCGGTTCGTGAACCGAGCCAAGGCCGCTGAGGATCGGAAAGCGGCCTTGAATGGCTTCAAGGATCGTGAACTGTTTCGCATTGACATGAAGCACATCGTCGAGCCGGATATTGCCTTGCCCGACTTTTCCGGTGCGTTGACACAACTGGCTGAAGTAATCATGGATCGAAGCCTGAAGGACTGCCAAGCCAAGTTAAATAAGCTCTATGGTTCTCCTCGACTGATGAACAACAAGCCTTGCCCATTTACCATCCTTGGATTGGGCAAATTCGGCGGCCGAGAACTAGGCTATGCCTCCGATATCGAAGTACTGTTCGTCTATGGCGCCGCAGGCCGCACGAGCGGAAAACATTTTATCGACAATAGTGAATATTTCGAACGCCTTGGGCAGGAACTGCTGCAATGGATTGAGGCCAAGCAGGAGGGTATCTTCCATCTCGACGTGCGCCTCCGTCCGCATGGTGGGAAAGGCTCATTGACAAATCCGATTGACGAAATCGTGAGTTATTACGGGACGCGCGGTATGGCTGCACCTTTCGAGCGACAGTCCTTGATCAAACTGCGGCACGTGGCTGGAGACGTCGCTCTCGGGAAACAAGTCGAGGCGCATCGTGACAGCTACGTATACAGCGGTGCACTGTGGGATATTTCCACAGCGCTCGACCTGCGCCGCCAGCAATTGAAACAACTCGTAGAGCCCGGGACAGTCAATCTGAAACATAGTGCCGGGGGGATTGTGGATATCGAATATGCGATTCAATACCTCCAAATCATGCACGGCCATCAGCTCCCTGCGCTCCGTACACCTAGTACAATGCAGGCTCTGGCCGGCCTCGTGGATTGCAGGATTGTGACGAGACAAGACGGGGAGAATCTGCGCAAAGCCTACTTCTTCATTCGGAGACTCATCGATGGACTCCGGATGGTTCGGGGTAATGCGAAGGATCGCGTGCTCCCGCCGACCGATTCCGACGAGTTCATCTTCCTTGCCCGCCGCGTCGGCTATACGACCGACGACTGGCAAGCGGGGGCCCGGCATCTGCAGACGGATATTGAGCAGCACATGACCCTTACAAAGCAGTTCTTTACACATACGTTCGGAGCCCTGTGAGAATGAGAGGAAGTTCACCTGTCGGCCTTGTATGCCAACGGCCCGCGCCAACAAGAGTCCATCACACTTTCATGTTAAGGGTGGTGCTTGCGATATGGTCGGATTTGGAAGGTAAGTCAGGCAGCATCACTCCAGAGGAGATCGCTAAAAGTTCTCAGAATCATTCTTGTCGGAGGTCACCAGCACAGCCCGCCAGCATCCCTTGCTGCAAACACCGACGTCTTTTTATCCTCCTTTGAAAGCATAGGAATGGTGTCAGGCTTCAGTCACGGCTTACTACAAGAGTCTGGTAGATCTGATTTCTCCAGTCTAACTAATACGGGGATATTCTCCGTTTGGCATCGAGCGACTCCTGGTTCATGGCGCCAGTTTGATTTTTAACATCTGCCTTCCATAGAATCTGTTACTAATGAAGAAATCAATGCGAACGACATACACGCCCTTGTCTGAGCGATATTCACATGCGCCTAGTACCAGAGACGCCGATTCTCTCATTGCGGCTTTTCTGCTCGCCATGATGGTTATGGACGTCCTCTCCAGCCAAGTCGCAGCGGCACAAGGAGGAAAGATCGAGGTCTTGCCTGTGCAGAAGCCCGCACCGGCAGCTATAGCGATAGAAACGACTGGAACCGAGATGGAGCTTCGGCGTCAGATGAGAGTCAAGAACGGAGTGAAGGGACTCCACAGCGGCACTGTGCGTTTTTCTAACGCCCCTACGGGGAGCTTTGGCTTCATTTCTCCTAAACTCCTGGGTATTGCCTTGGTAACGCAAAGTCCTGATCTCGCGATGGAGCAGGTGTCACCCTCCGTCAATGCCTACGAAATCCATAAGCTCTCTGACGGCGGCGCACTGCTGGTGGGGTTTGTCGGGAAAGACCTCGTGCCGAAGCTTACACCCCGCAATCGGCTGAAGAGTATCCGAATTGCGCTCTTTTCGAATCCGTCAGAGCAGGCTCCGCTCATCGTCGCGGTTCCTTTGGTCAAACTCATGGTCGACCGGATGCCGATTCGAATCGATCCCAAACGACCAGATAGTCCCGTGATGCTCGACATGGATCTTCAGGGAACCGCGAAAAATACGTCGCCACACATGATAAAATAAGTTGAGTTCCTGGACTCATGACCATCTTAGACATCGTAATACAGGAAAAACTCATGGGGATGCGGCCGAAGTCGCAGCGGATCAATTTCTTTGTTCCGCTTGTAGGTAATCCATGTTTCTATCAAGTCCTCCGTAAATACCTCCCCTTTCAGAAGGAATTGATGGTCTTTCTCTAAATTATTGATCGCTTCGTCGAGGCTACCTGGCATAGTTCTGATGCTTGCAGCCTCTCTAGGGTCCAGGTCGTATAGGTCTTTTTCCGCCGGCTCACCCGGATTGATCTTGTTCTGAATTCCATCCAGACCTGCCATCAGCATAGCGGAAAAAGCCAAATAGGGATTACACGCAGGGTCGGGAAACCGTACCTCAATGCGTTTGGCTTTTGGACTAGGCGAATACATTGGAATACGGATACCAGCAGAGCGGTTCCGGCTTGAGTAGGCGAGCAGTACTGGAGCCTCGAATCCCGGCGTAATACGTTTATACGAGTTTGTGGTCGGATTTGTAAATGCTGCTAGAGCCGGAGCATGTTTTAGAATGCCACCGATGTAGTAGAGGCACAGCTGAGAGATGCCAGCATACTCTTTCCCCGCGAATAATGGTTTTCCATCTTTCCAGATACTCTGGTGTGTATGCATACCAGAGCCAGCATCACCGAAAATGGGCTTAGGCATGAAGGTCACCGTCTTGCCATGACGACGAGCCACATTTTTGACTATGTACTTGTACATCATCATTTTGTCCGCCGTCGTCAATAGTGAATCGAACCGAACGTCGATCTCAGCCTGACCGGCTGTCGCAGTTTCATGATGATGCTTTTCGACCACGATACCAACTCTTTCCATCTCAAGGATCATCTCGGTGCGGATGTCCTGTTGTGTATCCGCAGGAGCAACGGGGAAGTAGCCCTGCCTATGGCGGATTTTACCTCCTAAGTTGAACCCATCCTGCCCCATGTTCCATACGCCTTCCTCCGAGTCGATGAAGTAGAAGCCGCTGTGGCTGGTTTGATCGTAATGGGCATGGTCAAAGATAAAAAACTCTGCCTCCGGACCCCAGAAGGAGGTGTCGCCGATCATCGTGCTCTGTAGATATTTTTCGGCCTTCTGGGCGATAAACCGGGGGTCGCGCTCATAATTCTCATGTGAAATTGGATCAACCACATTGCCGGTTAGGCTGAGCGTCGCCACTGCAGTGAATGGATCCATGCAGGCTGTCGCAGGATCGGGCACCACCAACAAGTCGCTGTTATTGACAGCCTTCCAGCCTCGGATGGATGACCCATCTAGCCCAGACCCATCTTTAAATAACCCCTCCGACAGCTCACTCACAGGGATAGTGAAATGTTGCCACACTCCTGGCAGATCCACGAATTTCAGGTCCACCATCTGGACCCTGTGCTTCTTGGCATATTCCAACACCTGACGCACGTTCATCCGCTCCTCCTTTCAGAGCTCCTACACGCGTGGCCTGCTCATAGCATGTGCTACGTCGCCTTCACGTCAAACCATCCCACTCCACTGAACGCTCCCAGCTCGCACCAATTCCCCCTATATCTAGCCTCGTCACTTCTTTGTTCGTCGTCACAATGCAGTTTCTCCAGTTTCTCCGGTCCGTATCCGCACAACATCCCTCAGATCGCGAAGAAAGATTTTTCCATCCCCGATGCTGCCAGTATTGGCAGCCCTTGCGATTGCCTCGATCACCCGAGGCACCTGCTCATCCGTTATAGCCACCTCAATTTTAACCTTTGGGACAAACTCGATCGTATATTCCTGCCCCCGGTAAGTCTCCTTATGGCCCTTCTGGCGACCAAATCCCTTGACTTCCGACACCGTCATCCCCTGGACACCGATTTCCAACAGTGCGTCCTTGACTTCATCTAACTTAAACGGTTTGACGATGGCCTCAATCAATTTCATGTACGTGCCTCCTGACTCATCAACGCTTCCACGCTTCTCATTATGACCTAACCCGTGAAACGATCCCGACTAGAGCTTGTTATCTCGTAAATTCCCACGACATCGAACAAGTAATCATAGCCCATACTTTACCTGTCACACAACGTTGAAGTGGCTATAAGCCTCCGTAAATCCACCTATTTTTCTACTGCGGAGGAGATTGAAACCGCCGCTACAACGAACCAGCAGAAAGTCAAGGACGAATAACTAGTCAAGCGGCTGGCCTCTGCCAACGTCTGCTAGGGACTGCGATAGCCATTTGTGATTGGCATCCGGCGATCCTTGCCGAATGCTCGATACGTGATCCTGATGCCGATCGGTGCCTGGCGGCGCTTGAACTCGCTGNNTAGCTGGCTCGAATCCTGATTCGACGATCTCTTCAGGTGAACAATCTTCCTCCATATAAGCCTGAAGAATCGGGTCGAGCATGGAATAGGGTGGCAGCGAGTCTTCGTCCTTCTGGTTAGGTCTCAATTCAGCGCTTGGAGGTCGATCCAAAATCCTTTTTGGAATCACTGGAGATACGTCTTGAAGGTTTCGGAATTTCGCTAGGTCATACACCATCGTTTTGGGAATGTCCTTAAGTACGGCGAAGCCACCAGCCATATCGCCATACAGCGTGGCGTAGCCGACGCTCATTTCGCTCTTGTTGCCCGTCGTCAAGACGAGATAGCCAAACTTGTTTGACAGAGCCATGAGAATATTCCCGCGAATACGGGCTTGCAGATTTTCTTCCGTTGAATCCAGCCGTTTGCTCCCGAATAAGGGCGCCAATGACTTTCGATAGGTGTGCAATACCTGGGTAATGCTCACAGACTTCCATTCGATTCGCAGCCGACGGGCCAATTCAGAAATATCTTCGCCGCTCTCTTGAGAGGTATACGGCGAGGGCATAAAGATACCAAGCACATTTTCAGTGCCAAGCGCATCCACGGCAATCACGGCAGTCAGCGCTGAATCCACTCCTCCGCTGAGGCCCATCACGACTCGCTTGAACCCATTCTTCTTCACGTAGTCTTTAATGCCCAAGACCAAGGCTTGGTAGACCTCTTCAATGTCCTTGAGCGGTTCAACAAAAGACGTGCAAAGTACACTCCGTTTCGTCTTAGGCCTACATCCCTTAACGGGTATACGATCGACAGTCCCGGCTGCTTTCCCGCTCAGACTCTGCTTTCGCCGCGGAACTATCCGTCCCCGTGCCACTGCTTCAACATCCAGGTCTGCCACGAGCAAATCTTCCTGAAATGCATTGGCGCGTGCAATCACATCGCCAGTATGATCGAGAATCATGCTATTCCCATCAAATACAAGCTCATCCTGTCCTCCAACAGAATTCGTGCAGGTAAGGATAACCCCATTTTCTCGAGCCCTGGTCGCCAGCATTTGCTCTTTATTCCGGCTTTTACCCACATGGAACGGCGAAGCATTGATGTTGACGATCACTTCCGCGCCTGCCACCGCTTGAATTCTGGTCGGTCCTTCCAGAAACCAAATATCCTCAGAAATGTTCACACCAATCGTAGTCCCGTTCACCTCCAGTACCTGAACCCTTTCCCCGGGATGAAAATACCGTCTCTCATCGCAAATGCCGAAATTCGGTAAATAGCATTTGTAGTAGCTACCGACCGAGCGGCAATCAGATATCAACGCTGCGGCATTATAGAGTTCATACTTATTGGTTGTGGAAATCGAGCGTCGGGACGACCGATAATCGGGACAATCTCCCTGTTCCACATAGCCTACCACCACCACGAGGTCGCGACAGGCCCGAACAACTGCAGCTAGTGCACGCCGGTTGTCTTCCACGAATCGGCGTTTGAGGAGAAGATCTCCAGGGGGATTGCCGGTAATGGCCAACTCTGGGAACGTGACTAAATCTGGCTTGGCCTTCCTCGCCTCACGCAGCCATCCCACAATCCGGCGGACATTCCCGTCCAGATCCCCAACCGTAGGGTTCATCTGGACCATCGCGATACGGAACATGTTCATAACACCTCGTGCGGACAGGAGGTTATAAATGGATTTCACCTTCTGTCAGGTTCAGAAACAGGATGGCGTTCAGCCTACTTCCCTCTTCGACGAAAACCTCTGTATAGAGACTCATTGCAGGCGGACCCGTGGGATGCCACAGCATGCCACCTGAAAAAAACTTCCTTTTCTATGGGTGAAATCTGCACGGCTCCTATGCGTTTCGGCCATACCCCCACAACCTGCCCTCCGGACACTTTCTTGTCATGAAGCATAGCCTCCCAGATCTTGGCAGACGGCCAGAAGGGTATCCGGTCGATCAACCCTGCAGCTCGCACGACAGATCGAATCTCTTCAACTACCTTTCGGTCGCAGATCCCTTGAAAACAAGCCAGGTCCGCTTCCTGAATGAGGCCTATGCCAACTGCTTCCCCATGAATCAACGATGCATACCCGCTCAAGGATTCAAGCGCATGACCAATCGTGTGGCCATAATTAAGGATTCGTCTGAGGTCCGATTCCCGCTCATCCGCGGCGACAACCTGGGCCTTTATTTCACAGGAACGCTTCACCACTGTGGTAACGATATCGGGCTGCCTCTGGAGCAAGCCGCTCATCTCACGTTGGAGATAGAGGAAGAACTTCTCATCCGCAATGATGCCGTATTTGATCACTTCCGCCAGCCCCGCGACCCACTCACGGATTGGCAAAGTATGGAGCGTTAATGGATCCATCCATACCGCGTATGGCTGATGAAATGCTCCGATGAGATTCTTCCCAAGTCGATGGTCTACTCCTGTCTTCCCTCCAACACTCGAATCTACCTGAGCTACAAGAGTCGTTGGTAGTTGGATGAATGGAATCCCACGCTGGTAGATCGCTGCTGCAAACCCTGTGAGATCTCCGACAACCCCTCCACCGAGAGCCAAGAGAAGAGAGGACCGTTCAAACCGGTGACGCGCCATGACATCTAGAATGTGCTCGATCGTTTTCAAGTTCTTGGATCGTTCACCTGGAGCAAGAACGATCGGAACGGCATCAAGGTCACCCCTCTTCAGGGTTTCCAATACATCTCGCGCGTAGTGTCGAGCTACATGCCGATCGGTTACCACTCCGATTTTGCCCTGCACTCCGAGTGTATTTAGCCTCTCTCCGAGGTTCTTGAAGAGGCCAGCCTGAATNNACACAGTCATTGAATGGCCGTATGGAATTGTTGGGGATGGTACTTCATGGGAAGAGACCTCTCCTCATAGCTATATGGAAAAGGGGAAGAGAATCGTAGCATAGGAGAGAGTAAACTGAAAGGATCGGACGCTTGAGGAAAAGAAATGTTCAACCAGTAATGGTTCTATTGGAGCTTTGCGATGAGGATGGCGTACGGCGAGTAGACTACCTTTCCTCTTTTTTCATACTGAAAAGCAACCAGGCGTTGTGGTCCCTCCTGGGATCACAACGCCTGAAAACTGAATAACAACGAGAGGCTCAAAAACGTAAGAATGCTAGACCTTTACAATGGTCGGTGTGAGAAAAATTAGCAACTCTTGCTTCGAAACAGACTCCGACTTGTTCTTGAACAACCACCCGAGCACCGGCATACGTGACAGATAGGGGACCCCCTGGACATTGTTGTTCTGGGTATCGACAAAGACACCGCCGATTACCATCGTTTCCCCGTCGCGGACAATTACATGCGTGGTCGCCTCCCGTCGATCTATGCTTGGTCCAGCCGGATTGCTGCGAGCGCCGACGGCATTTCGGGTCGCTCGCACCTTAAGCCGAATTCTCTTTGACTCTTCATTTGGGTCACGCGAGGTAATCTGCGGCGTCACATTCAACTCTAAGTTCGCATCAACGAACGTCGTTTGCGTTCCCTGTAATGAGGTCGTTTGGAAAGGAATCGATTCGCCCTGAGAGATCTTCGCTTCTTTCTTATCCACCGTGGTGATCTTGGGCGCAGCGATGACCTTGGTGAGCCCCAGCAACTCTCCAGCGGACAACCGCATATCTAGTCCAAATCCATCAGAAAGCCTTCCAAACGTCCATCCAATGGCGGGCACAGCAGGCAACCCACCGACTTGTGCCGGTAAGTTCACCAAGAAATCTCGTGCGATTGTAGTATTTCCCGTTCCGGCGGCGTTCGCGAAGGGACCGGTGACATTGCCGACTAACTTGAAGTGATCAGGCGTAAAATTCGAATCCTTCACACCCCATTGAATCCCCAGCCCCCTGGCATAGACAGTATCCGCTTGAACGATGCGCGCTTCGATCTGAACTTGTGGAAGTTCCAAATCGACACCCTCAATTAATTGCTTGATGATCTCCATTGCGCTCTNNCCCACGGCTCACATTCAGCCTCCCACGAGGGCTCAGGAACTGCCGCAACGAAGTAAAGAGCTCCTGGGCTTGGATATGCTTTACGTAGAACACACGATCAACCAGCGGTTCGGCTTTGGTCTTCGATGCCTTAGCCCTCGCCTGATCGTCCTGTTGCTTTGCAATACTTTGTAGTGTGTCAACCCACACAATATTCCCTTGACGAACCATACCGAGCCCGTTCATCTTTAGGAGCATGTCCAACGCTTGATCCCAAGGCACACTCACCAGCTTCATGGTGACCTTAGACTTAACCCCCTCTCCGACGACAATGTTGAACCCGCTGACTTCTGCGATCAGTCTCAGAATATTCGTGATATCCGCCTGTTGAAAATCCAGAGAGATACGCCGTCCTACAAAACGGGTTTGTCCCACTACCAGGTCGTCGGGTCGGCTATCCTTCTTGGCCTGAGTGCTTTCCGCCGCCATCTGAATCGGTTGGACCTTAAATTTGGACTTACCAGACCCAAAGATTCTTGCCGCTCGTTGAACAACATGATCTCTCGGTTCCACGGGCGTCTTCATAAGCTCCGTCTCAACTGCTGAACCCTCCTGGACTCCGGGGTTTGAAATAGTGAGCGATTCAGACAAAGCATCATGGTCAGCAGGCCTAAGCGTTATCAATATTCTCATGTCTTCATGAGTGAGAGAAAATGCCGGACGATTGAGCATATCTAAGACGATCCGGACCTTCTCGCTATGCTGCCCAACTCTAATTTGTTTCAGTAACTGATGATTAGCACGCACCACTGAATATGGAAGGGCAGAAGACACCGCTGGCATATCAATGATCAGGCGAGAGTCATCCAGCCGTTGGGTTTCAGGAAATAGCTTGCCATCTCCTGTGATCGCCACCGTCACGCGATCTCCTTCAGGACGGATTTCTAGGTCTGTCATTGACTGAGCCGGCAGCCCAACGATTTCTATCGTTGCTGGTCTGAGGCTGCTCCTTCCATCCAGAGTGGCTTCCTCAGGCACGATCGGCATCTCAGCCTGCGCCCCCATAGCGATGAGGGAGAGCCCGAACGCTCCAATGAGTCGCCCGCTCCTTGTTAAACCGTCCGTTGTAGAAAATAATGGTTTCATTCTGAGCCTTCTTTCGGATGGAGGAGCTTGACATGCTCTCGCTCCTGCTTCTTGCCATACACATCAGTAAACCGCTCTTGCACAATGATCCCTCGTTCTGTGACCGCGCTGACGACTCCGTTATTTTGTCCGATCCTCGTCCCCCGCTTAACGGTATACCCATGCCCTTCCGGTGTCTGGACCATAGCTGTGTAGCCGTACCCCCCCCACACAACGGCGATCAAATTCAGCTCCGTAAGCGTTACGCGCTGTAGGGGAGGTAAATTGGGATCCACTTCGCCGGGCTGGAGTTCTTGTAGCATGGGGACAAACGGGTCTCGCCGTCCAGAAGGATCGTATCCGCTTCCACTCTCTGCATCGAGTGGAAGTTCCTCTACTGTGGTTAGAGGTGACGCGGTCGGCACCTCCATCGGTACAGTGGGAGCCTCGGGGCTTTCTTGAGCTGAGGACAGTTTTATGGAATCTTGTCTTATCGGACTTATTTGCTTGGGACCTGCAAGGACTCCTCCGCTCTCCAAAACAACTACGCAAAAGACCAGCACGAGGCCTCCAAACACCAACCGACAATGTCCACCTGATTTTTTCACATTAAGAGTGTACATGATCTCGTACGCCCCCTATTTCCCCGCTTGGACCGGTTGATCAGGTTGCCCAGGCTTGGCGGCGGCAGCGGAATCGGGCGCTTCAGGTATCGGTTTCTCCTCCGGAGCCGCATAGGCAACCAAGTCGAATGCAGTCTGTGACACAAGCTGACCTTTTTCCATTTTCGGCGATCCTATCTTGAGACCCGACACCGTGATGATTCGTGGAAGTTGGTTGATCCGATCAAAGAATAGAGCCGCCGTGTGGTAGACACCAGTCACTTCAACGTTTACCGGCAATTTAACGAACAGCTTTGACGGGTCTTCCGACTGGTTTCCCGGCTTCCACAACTTTATCTCGAGGCCCAATCGGACACCCAGATCTGATATCTGCTTCAACAGCATGATCGCTTCCTCTTCGGGTGGGAGCCGATCCTTTTTCTTTGCCAACTCGATTTCCAACTGCTTGCTCGCGGCAATCAATTCATCGAGGTGCTTCACTTTTATCGTTAGGGTTTGAATCTCACCTTCCAGCTTGCTGTTCTCTGCCTCGAGTGCCACAATAGTGGTCGCTTTGGGTTCTATAATATAGAAGTAGAACGCAGCCACAATGCCGCCGACAAGCAAGACCAAAAGCGCAGCCTTTTGTGGAGCTGGGACATTGCGAAGGGCGTCAATATTTAAAGAAGGCCGCACCATCTTTATCCCTCTCTAACTGGGGCAGCAGAGTTACCACTCGATACGGGGGGTGGTGGCGCAGGTGACCCTTTTAGGCGAAACACCAACTTGAACTGAAATACGTCGACATTCTTCTCGACTACAGCCTTACTCTCCTGCAGGATGATGCTGGTAAAATAGTCTGTTCGGCGCAAGTTATTGACGAATTCGACGACATCATCGTTGGTAAGTGCTTTCCCCTCAATCTCAACGGCATTAGAAGATAGGCCTAACTTCGTCAGCCACAATTTAAGCGGCTCAAGGCTCTGGCTCACGTGATCTAGGACCTTTACTGGGCCCATTCTTGACTGTTCCAGCTGATCAATGATCCGATTCTTGTCTTCGAGGAGCTTCTTCCGCTGCTCAAAATCCTGTACTTGTTTCACCTGCTCCATGAGTTGAGCAACCTGCTTTTCTCTGTCTCGTTTTTCCTCTTGTTTGGCCTCGATCTCGTTATCAAGTGCGGACGAATACCACCAGCACCCTGCCAGAGTTATCAATATTACTCCCACGCCGAGGAGCGCCTGGGCACGTACATCATACTGTGGCCTCGCATTTCTTCCTTTAGGTCCGGGAAGGAGATTGATACGAATCATCTGTCACCCACTGCCCTTAAAGCCAACCCTACACCAACCGCTGCCGATGGGGCCAAGTCAGCCAATGTGTCAGGATCTACATCGCTTCCCGTAACCTCGATTTCGGCAAATGGATCAGCCACTTCCAGAGGGATTTGCATTCGGTCACTTACTTGCTGCATCAGCCCATTGACTTTCGCCACTCCGCCACAAAGCAGCACACGATCAAGTTCGGAATTTGTCGTGGAGGTCTTAAAGTAATCCACTGTCCTCGCGATTTCAGATGCAACCTCTCCGCTTATACTGTCCATGACACTGTCCAGGGACACGGAGCTGGAGTCCCCGGCGTGAGTACTTTTTTTACTTTCCTCTGCCTCTTCATAAGAGAAACCCATCTCACGCTGAATAGCTTCTGTATAGCGATTGCCACCCAGGGGAATATCTCGTGTAAACAAGGAAGAACCGGCGCGGATGATGTTCACGTTCATCACACTCGCACCTATGTTGACAAGCGCAGTAGTTTCATCCCTGGCCATGGGATAATTGACAGCGTGCATATTTTCGATCGCAAAGGCGTCAACATCCATGACCAT
>JABAOE010003176.1_pt2 | contig 17516 bp, 13 predicted proteins | sample 7062141 | NCBI WGS metagenome assembly JABAOE01 (sample SAMN14538627, study PRJNA623070) | marine sediment metagenome | biome: marine biome [ENVO:00000428]; feature: marine pelagic biome [ENVO:01000023]; material: deep marine sediment [ENVO:00002113] | place: India: Gulf of Khambhat ... | reverse complement strand
ATGCGGTCGGGCTTGAGCTCGGGTAACAGCGCGAGGGTGTTCAGCAGGTTTTCGTACCGGGGGCGCAGCCGGCGCATGCGTTTTTCGTAGGCCTCTATGCGCATGCTCAGGCCCTCGGGAAACGCATGCTCGAGGCCGAGTACGAAATGATCGGACTGTTGCGGCTCGAAGAAGCGGTCGACACCGTCCTCGACCTGCAACTCGTTGATAGCCTGAGACTGAAAGAAGCGACCGACGCTGCCGCGCAAATAGGTACGGTCGGCGAGCCGGTAGCGCAGGCCGATGCGTGGGCTCAGCGTGCTACTGTTATCCGGGTCGAGTGTTTGCTTGTCCCAACGCAACCCGAAGTCGGTCGCGAGTCTCGGCGTCGGACTGTAGCGCAGGCTCGCGTAGAGCCCGTAGTGGTGCCCGCTTGGATTGACGAGCAGGTTTCGCGAGCGCGAGGTTGTCGTGGCCGCACCCGGATCTGCGAACAGCAGGTCGAAGCTCGCCTGGTCGTGGTAACCGTAGTGTGCGCGGGACCGATTGATGTTGCCGCCGAAGCGAATCAACAATTGGTCGTTCCGTTGCCATACCCAGTCACTCTGCAGCGTCGAGATCGTAATGTCGCGGGACTCGTTAAGCGAGCCGACACTGACGCCAGGCTCGTCGACGAAGCCGCTGCGCGTTCTGTCCAGCTGCGAGCTTGCAACGATCGTTGCACCGCTCAAGTCCGGTGTAAGGCTGTGATCGAGACGTAGCCACAGATAGTGCTCGTCATCCTCGGCACTCGCTGCGCGACTGCCGTCGGCGTCGGTGAGCGAAATTTCATCGGCAAAGAAGAGGTAGTTCGCCGTTACGCGCAGCCGCTCGTTTACGTCGTAGGCGAGCTTGGCAAACGCGTCGAGGTAGCGGGGCTCGCCGAGATGGCTGCTGTGCGTATCGAACAGCACATCGAGGTTGCTGCGACGGACAGAGCCGATCCACTCGCCCGCACCGTCTGCGAACCGGCCGGCGCTCAGCACGGAGGTATTGAACAAGCTGAAGCCAATCTCGTGGTAACGGTCCTCGGGCGGGCTCAAGGAGACGATATCGACGACGCTGCTCATGCGATCGCCGAACGTGGCCGGGAAACCGCCGGTATAGATATCGATCGAGCTTACGAGGCGTGGGTCGACCGTGCTGAAGATGCTCTGGAAGTTCTTCAGATGATAGGGATTGTATAGACGCAGGCCGTCGAAGCGTACGAGGGTCTCGCCGACCTCGCCCCCGCGGACGTTCGTCTGCGCGCTGACGCCGTTGGTTGCCGTGCCCGGCAGACGCGCAACCGCGCGCAGTGCATCGTCGCCGAAGTCCGGCAAGTACTCGATATCCTCACCTGTCAGCAACGCTTGCGATGCACCCGGCGCTCGTGTGAGCTCATACTGGCTCGCGGAGACGACGACCTCCTCGTGCGCTGCTGTCGAAGACGTGTCGACATCAATGTAGGCGAGTGCGGTTTCCTCGGCGGTTACACGGACTTCTTCGACGATTGCGAAGTCGTTGACGGGATAGAGCACGGAGATCTCGTAGACACCTTCAGACAGTCCGTGGAACGCGAAGCGGCCATCGCGCTCGGTGAGCGTGCGCAGGTTCTCGCCGACGAGGCGCACGGCGACGCCCGGTAAGGGCGCACCGCTACCCGCCGTACGAACGACGCCTCCAATGCCGCCGGTCGGTGGTGGCTCGTCGACGGCCGAGACATCACGTACGACGAGAAAGGCGCCCTCCGGGCCGGGCTGCGTCGTCAGGCCCAGCGGCGCCAGAATCTCCCGCAGCGCGGTCGCCGGTTCAGCAGCGGACGGCACCACGTTCACGCGCGACCACGGCTTGATGAGGTCACTCGAGTAGAAGACGGTCAGACCGTTACGCTCGAGCGCGGCGATGGCCTCCTCGAGGAGCATGCCGCGCTGCAAGCCGAGGGGTCCCTGCGCCGCGGCAGCGGCTGCAAGCAATGCGCCTACAACCAAGCAGGCGTAGCGAAGATGGCCCATGTGAGCTTTTTTATCATGCGGCGGGCTGCACATCGATGATACTCGTCCCAGCTTGACTATCCTCCTGCGGCGGTCCGATCGCTGAGCATGCTCTTTGGTGACTACGGCACGGCCGCACGTGGGCTGATCAACAGAATACCGTCGTTACCCAGTGTGTAGTCGAAGTCTGTCGTCGAAAGCATGACATCGAGAGCTTGCAGGGGCGTGAGGTTCTCGGCGCTGCCATGCAGGATGACGGTGCGTGCACGCGTTTCCGTGACGGGCGCATCGAATCGTAGTTCGCGGCCGGTCTCGCGGGCGACCCAACTCAAGAAGAGCAGCAGCGATTGACCTTCGACCTCTGGTGTGCCCGCGAGCGTCTCGGCCCAGCCCCAGTCGGGATCGAACGGCGAAAACGGGTCGCGCTCGACGACGCCATCGCGTCGCACGTTGAGCTGCTCACCTGCCGAGCCCGTGACCGTATCCGTCGTTGCTTCGGGTGTGAGCTCGACCGCACCTTCCCGCACGCGAATACGCACAGTGTTTTCGAGCGATGCGACCTCGAACTGTGTGCCGATGTCACGCACGGTGCCGACACTCGTCGTCACCGAAAAAGGCTCGACCGCGTTATCCGCTCCAGCGTCCAGATAGAGCCTGCCTGTGATGAGCTCGATCCGTCGTGTCGCGATCAGCGTCGCGGTCGTTTCGGAGTCAATGCGTAGCGATGCGTCATCCGCGAGGGCGAGCGCGAGCCGCCCGTTTACGGTTGTACGAACGCGCGTGCCTGCCGCAATTGGATCCGCAATCGACCCGACAGACTCCCAGTCGTCTTGGCCCGGTCGTTGAATCAGAACCTCGCCCTCGATGACGCTCGTCGAAGCGACGATCGTCGGGACAGCGCGCTGCAAGAGCGGGGAGATCAGCGTCGCGCTGACCGCAACCCCGGCGAGTGTTGCGGCGAGCGCAACTAGCCGGCGCCGCCTCGAGCGCGTACGGAGTTTTCGCTGCCACGCCTCGTAGCTCGCCGCGCGGACTCGGTCATAGGCGTCCTGTGGCGGTACGGGACGCCGGCCGGCCGCGCTGATCAGCGCGCCGAGCGCGTCGCGCTCATCTGTCGAGCTTTGCGAAGTCGAGCCGTTGTTTGTTTCGTCGTGCATCGTTGCGTCCTTAGGCGTTCGGTCGCGGTTCGGGAACGAGATCGACGGCGCCGCCGATCGCCTCGACGGCCTCGCGAAATGCATTTCGCGCTCGCGTCAACGCAGACTCGGCAGCCTTTGGGCTAACGGCAAGGCGCTCGGCGATCTCGTTCACGGAGAGCCCATCGACGTACTTCCACTCGAGCACGTCGCCGTAGTGTCCCGGCAGGCTGTCTAGCGTTGCCTGTATCAGGCGCTTGAGATCTCGGCGCCCGGCCTGGAACTCGGGTCCCTCGTCGGCCGGGGCCGCAATCGTCTCGAGAATGCTCTTGATGGTGCTGTCCTCCTCGATGAGCGTGACGTGCTGCGGTTGACGCTGACGGCGCCTACCGTGGTCGGTAATCGTGTTACGACAGATCTGGCACATCCATCCGTAGAGCGACGCCTCGGCGCGATAAGAGTCGAGGCGCTCGAATGCTTTGCAGAACGTTTCCTGGACGACCTCGCGCGCGTCGTCTTCGTTGCCGTTCATGCGTGCGAGCGCGAACCGGTACAGCTTCGGAAAGAAGCTGTCGAAGACCTCACGAAAAGCCACCTCGTCGCCTCGCAGCAGGCGCTTGGCGATGGCGCGGTCAGCATGCACTACGTTCAAGTCATCGCTCCCTCTCAACGGAGACGTGCCTGGCTGAAAAATCCTTCGCGCGGTGGAGGCAGACCCCCAGTTTAGGCCATATGCGATGGAATTCCCGAGGCCGTCCATCGCTCGGGCGGCGTTCTGTAGCCCTACGAGAAGTGGTATGGTTCCCGGGCCCGGGGATCTCGGAAGGCCGCCCTGATTGAGGTGCGAGCTGTCTCCTCGGTGAGAAGACTGGGGGACAGAATGAAGCAGAGCTCAGCGTTACTCTCGACCACGCTTATCGGCCTCGCGCTGCTCGGCGGCCGCGCGTTCGCGCAGCACGGATCGGATTGGCCGGACTGGGCCTATGGCCTGTTGGAGCCGCTATCGGCCGACTCGCGCGTCGGGCCGCCATGCCCCGACGGTTCGCGTCCAATCGATTGCGCCTATATCGGTTCACCCGTGCCCGACGACGGCATCAAGCGATCGCTTCCGGAAACGGATCTCACGTTCACGCGAAACGAGGCCTACTACAACTACGGGCCCGCCGACTGGTATCCCGGGGACCACCCGCAAATGCCTGATGTCGTCGCCCACGGCAAAGAAGAAGCGGGCTTGAGAGCTTGCGCGCTGTGCCACTACCCGAACGGTCAGGGCAAAATGGAGAACGGCCACGTAGCCGGGCTCACGGAAACCTATTTCCTCCAGCAGCTCGAGGCCTTTGCGAACGGCACGCGTCGGAGCGCCGACCCGCGCAAAGCGAACACGAACGAGATGGCGATGATCGCAGCGGGCCTGACCGATGAGGAACGCCGAGAGATCGCTGCCTACTACTCTTCTATTCCTTTCAAGCAGATGGTTCGCGTCGTCGAAACCGACGAGGTTCCGCAAGTACGCACGACATCCAATGGCCTGATGCTTCCGATCGAGGACGCGCCCCACGTGCCACTGGGCATGCGGGTCGTCGAAGTGCCCGAGGACCCTGAGCGTACGGAGCTCAGCCGGGATCCACGCGGGACGTGGATCACGTATGCGCCGCCTGGAAGCCTGGCTGCGGGTGAGGCGCTGGTCAGCACGGGGGGCGGCAAGACCGTCGCGTGCGGCACCTGTCACGGGCCGGCCATGACGGGGCTTGCGGATTTTCCGAGCATTGCCGGACGCACGGCAAGCTACACGATGCGCCAGCTCTGGGACTTCAAGCAGGGGACGCGGCAGAGCGCGATCATGGCGCCTATCGTGGCGCAGCTGACGTCCGAAGATATGCTGTACATCTCGGTCTATCTCGCGTCACTTCAGCCCTAACCGCGGAAGAACAGCGTTGGCGGGCGTGTCCTACGCCTCCTAGCCACGGCTCGACGAGAACGAGGTTTGCGCACGTGAGCACGACGAGGACCGGCGGGCAGATCCTGGTCGATCAGCTGATCGCGCACGGCAGCGATTGCGTTTTCGGCGTTGCGGGCGAAAGCTACTTGCCGATCCTCGATGGGCTCTACGCCCGCCAGGGGCAGCTGCGCTTCGTCGCCTGCCGTCAAGAGGGCGGCGCTGCAATGATGGCCGAGGCCGACGGCAAGCTCACGCGGCGACCGAGCGTGTGCCTCGTGACGCGCGGTCCGGGCGCGACTAACGCCAGCCTCGGTGTTCATATTGCGAAACAGGACTCGACGCCGATGATCTTGCTCATCGGCCAGGTGAGTCGCGCGATGCTCGGACGCGAGGCGTTTCAAGAGATCGATTTCTCGAGCATGTTCGCGCCGATCGCGAAGTGGGCCGCGCAGATCGACGACGCGGCGCAGATACCGGAGCTCGTTGCACGTGCATACCGTGAGGCGACGTCCGCACGACCAGGGCCGGTCGTCCTGTCGCTACCCGAGGACATGCTTGCGGACGCGGCCGACGTCGCTGATGCATCGCCGTATCAGGCTGACCGTGCAGCGCCCAGCGCAGACTCGCTGGATCAACTCGTGCAGCTACTGAGCTCGGCCGAGCGCCCGCTCATGATCGTTGGCGGTGGAGGGTGGGACGTCGAGACCGTCGACAACGTACGCCAGTTTGTCGATTGCAGTGGAATTCCGGTTGCTGCGTCGTTTCGACGCCAGGATTATTTCGACAACACGCATCGCTTGTACGCGGGCGATCTTGGCCTCGGCATGAATCCGAAGCTTGCACAGCGCGTGCGCGATGCTGATGTCCTGTTGGCGCTCGGCGCGCGACTCGGCGAAGTGCCGACAGCCGGTTACACATTGCTCGAGATTCCGCGCCCGAAGCAGAAGCTCATCCATGTGCACGCCGACTCTGCCGAGCTCGGCCGCGTCTACGAGGCTGAGCTTGCGATCCACGCGGATCCTCGCGCGATGGCTGGAGCGCTCGCTGGACTGTCGAGCATCGATGGGAGTCGCTGGTCGGAGTGGGCGAAAGCCGCGAACGACGACTACCTCGTGCAAAGTGAGCCCACGCAGACGCCTGGCCCGCTGCAGATGGGCGAGGTCATGAGAACGCTCAGGGAAACGCTGCCGCCGGATGCCATCGTCACAAACGGGGCGGGTAACTACACGGTATGGGTGCATCGCTTTTACCGCTATCGACGCTTCGGCACGCAGCTGGCACCAACGGCAGGCTCGATGGGCTACGGTGTTCCAGCGGCCGTGGCGGCTAAGCTTCGGTATCCGCAGAAGACGGTAGTCAGTTTTGCCGGCGACGGTTGCTTCCTTATGAACGGGCAGGAATTTGCGACCGCCGTGCAGCACGATGCGAACATCGTTTGCATCGTCGTCAACAACCAGATGCTCGGAACCATCCGCATGCATCAGGAGCGGAATTTTCCTGGGCGCGTGATCGGCACGGAGCTCGTTAATCCGGATTTCGCCGCTTATGCTCGCGCTTGCGGTGGTCATGGCGAGGTCGTGACTTGTACTGAAGATTTCCTGGGCGCCTTCAATCGGGCCTGCGAGAGCGCTAAACCCGCAATCATTGAGCTGCAGGTCGATCCAGAAGCGCTGACGCCAGGACAATCGCTTAGCGAGATCCGCGCGCAGGCGCAGGCCCGCGACTATCACCGGGAGTCCGGATGATGGTGAAGAACCGGCGGGCTTTGCACGGCATAATGGTTTTTTCGGAGGAATATCGAGCGTGAACAAGAATCTCATTGCAGGCGATTGGGTCGAGGGGAGCGCGGCCGTTGCGGACATCAATCCATCGGATCTCAGCGATACGATCGGCGATTTTGCGATGGCCGATAAGGACCAAACGCAGGAGGCGATTGCGGCGGCGCGTGATGCAGCGTCATCGTGGCGCGACAGCGGTATCCAGCAGCGCGCCGACGTTCTCGATCGCATCGGCACCGAGATTCTCGCCAGGAAGGAGGAGCTCGGCACGTTGTTGTCGCGCGAGGAGGGCAAGACCTTACCCGAGGGCATTGGCGAGACCGTGCGCGCCGGACAGGTCTTTAAGTTCTTTGCCGGTGAGGCGCTGCGCATTCCCGGTACGAACATCGACTCGGTACGTCCCGGCGTTACCGCAGAGGTCACGCGTGAACCTGTCGGCGTTGTCGGAATCATCACGCCGTGGAACTTCCCGATTGCGATTCCCGCGTGGAAGATTGCGCCCGCGCTCGCGTACGGCAATACCGTCGTCTTCAAGCCGGCGGCCTTAGTTCCGGCGACGGCGCAGGCGCTCGCGCAGATCATCGAGGGAGCGGGCTTGCCGGCCGGCGTCTTCAATCTCGTTACAGGGTCCGGAAAAGAAGTCGGCGAGGCCATCGTCTCATCGCCGCAGGTCGATGCCGTCTCGTTCACGGGATCGGTGGCAACCGGGCGTGCCGTGCTCGTCGGTACCGCCGCGCGTCAGGCTAAGGTGCAGCTAGAGATGGGTGGTAAGAACCCACTCATCGTCCTCGACGACGCTGATCTGGATATCGCCGTCGAGTGTGCGATCAACGGCGCGTTTTACTCGACGGGCCAACGCTGCACGGCGTCATCTCGGCTGGTCGTTACGCAAGGCATTCACGACCGGTTCGTAGCTCGACTCACCGAGCGCATGGAAGCACTCGTCGTCGACAATGCCTTGAAGCCCGAGACGCAGATAGGCCCGGTCGTGGATGAGAGCCAGCTCGGGCAGGATCTCGAGTACATCGATATCGGTCGTGCCGAAGGCGCGAATATCGTAACCGGCGGCGCGCGTGTCGAGCGGGAGGCAAACGGTTTCTACATGGCGCCGACGCTGTTTACGGAGACGAGTAATTCGATGCGCATCAATCGCGAGGAAATCTTTGGGCCGATTGCGTCCGTCATTCGCGTACGCGACTACGATGAAGCGCTTGCGGTCGCGAACGATACGGACTTCGGGCTGTCCTCCGGTATCTGCACGACGTCGCTCAAACACGCGAGTCATTTCAAGCGTTACTCGTCGGCCGGCATGGTCATGGTCAATTTACCGACGGCCGGCGTCGACTATCACGTTCCGTTCGGCGGGCGAAAGTCGTCGAGCTTTGGGCCTCGCGAACAGGGTCCTGCGGCCGTGGAATTTTATTCATCCACGAAAACCTCATACGTCTATGCGTAGCCCGAGAAGGCATTGGGAGACATCATGGCTGATTTAGTGCTCGTGGTAACCGTCAAAGCGCATCCGGACGTCGTCGAAAGACTCAAGCCTGCGATGCTGAAGAACGCCGCGAGCTCCGCGCAGGAAGACGGATGTCTTCAGTTCGACGTCATCGTGTCTCAGGATGACGAGAACACGTTCATTTTCTACGAGGTCTATAAGGACGAAGACGCACTGGCGTCACACCGTAAGACGCCGCACTTCCTGGCCTACTGGGATCTCATGCAAAAGCTGGATGAACAAGTTGAGCGTACGGCGCAACTGTTCGACAGGTTGAGTTGATGACAACGTCGTATCCGGACTCGTGTCTTGGGGAACCAGAACTTTGTCTGATCAAATTCGAACGCTGATTGACGAGTCCAGGCTCACCGGTGTGCAGATTACCGTCGTGGCTGTCTGCTTCTTTCTGAATATGCTCGACGGCATGGATGTGCTCGCGATCTCTTTCGCGGCGCCGGCGATTGCAGAGGAGTGGGAAATTACGCGCCAATCCCTCGGTGTGGTCTTCAGTGCCGCCTTAATTGGCATGACAGCCGGCGCATTGTTTCTGTCGCCGTACACGGATGTCATCGGCCGCAGAAAGATGATTCTGATCAGCCTCGCCTTGATCTCCGTGGGCATGCTCGCGACGGCCTTGGCCAACTCGATCGCGATGCTGATCGTGTTGCGGTTCTTCGCGGGACTCGGCATCGGCTCCATGCTCGCGAGCATGACCTCGATGGTCTCGGAGTACGCGCCTGATCGCTGGCGTAACGTATTCATTCTCGTGTTGCATGCGTCGTATTCGATCGGTGCGATCGCGATCGGATTCGTCGCCGCTTACATGCTACCGATCCATGGTTGGCGGCCGCTCTTCATCGTTGCCGGATGCGCGTCGGCTGTCGGCATTCCGCTCGTCTGGCTACTTTTGCCCGAATCTCTGGATTTCTTGACGAAGAAGCAGCCTAAACGAGCCTTGGAGCAGATCAACGCCGTTCTCCGTCGCATGGGTCATGCGGTTCTAGACGCGTTGCCGACCCGGCACGAGGAGCAAGCGTCGGTTGGGCTGTCCTCGATTCTCGGCGCGACGTTTCGTCAACGGACGATATCGTTGTGGTTAGCGTTTTTCATGGGTTTCGCAACCTTGTATTTCTTACTGAGCTGGGTCGTCACGCTCGCACTCGAGGCTGGACTCGCGCTCGAGAACGCGATCTGGGCCGGCGTTTGTCTAAACCTCGGCGCGTTCTTTGGCTCTATCAGCCTCGGCGTCTTGTCGAATCGGTTCGGCCTGACGCGCATCATCGCCGTCTTTTTTGTTTTTAGTGCCGTCTTCGTCGTTGCCTATGGCTCCGCGCGAGTCAACGTCGCGCTCGTGCTGATACTCGTGTTCCTGCTCATGTATTTCGTCCAGGGCGCGTTCACGGGGCTCTACGCCGTCGCGGCGCGGCTGTATCCGACCGAGATCCGCACGACGGGCATCGGCTGGGCGATCGGTGCCGGCCGCCTCGGCGCGATCTTCGGTCCGATCTTCGCAGGAGTCTTGCTGGGTGCCGGAGTTACTAGAGGTTGGACATTCGCGGTTTTTGCCGTGCCGATGATTCTCGGTGCCATCTTCGTGACGCGGATCAAGCTGAGTGATAGCGAGGCGCGGCCCGGTCGGGACGCTGCGCTCGATCCGAGCTAATCGTCCCCGGATGAGCCGCTGTCGGCGAGCGTAGCCATGAGCAGGTCGCGCTCCGTGACGATACCGACGAGCGCACCGTCTTGGACGATGAGCAGACAGCCCGAGTCCGAGGATGTGAGCTGCCGCATACCTTCGAGGATGCTCAGATCGGGCGATGCGGTTGGCGGCGAGGTGTTCATGAGCGCCTCTACCGACGCTGCTCCATCGCCGTGCTGTGGCTCGAGATTGATCAGATCGCGCGCCGTCAGTAGGCCCACGACCCGACCGTCACGATCCTCGACGGGGACATGGCGGATGTGTTTCCAATCCATGACGCTCGTTGCGAGATCGATAACGTCGGTCGGGCTCACGGTGAAAACGTCGCGCGTCATTATCTCCGCCAGCGTGCGAGGGCTCGACGCATGTTTGGCGCGCTTCGTCTCGATCGCCTCCCAGGCATGCACCGGTGTGTTGCTGTGCTGGCGGTCCAGCATCGTGCGCACCGCTGCCGCACACTGCTCTTGGCGCTCCTCGGTAGGCACGCCGGCTACGGCGTCGAGGAGCCATTGTGCGCCGGTCCGGCCCGAGCTCACGCGCGCTTCTATGACACCGAGATAACGCGCGATCTCCTCGCTGGGCACGTTCACGCTTTCCAGCCCGCTACGCGCAGCCGGGAGGAGCTCGTGCACGAGCAGATTCTGTGCACCGACACGGTGTCCGTCGAGCCACTCGAATTCGCACTGGAGTCCCAAGACCGCGGCAGCAAGGAAATTCGCCTTCGCGTCGGCAAAAGAGATCCGCTTACGTATGTCTCCATACGCACCGTCGAGCCCGAGCATGAGCCCATAGAACAGGGCCGCATTGGCAACCTCATCGAGCACGGTGGGACCGCCGGGTAGAACGCGATTCTCGATACGCAGATGTGGAATGCCGCCGGCGACGCCATAGCAAGGTCGGTTCCATCGCCATACCGTGCCGTTGTGCAGGGTCAGCGCGCCGAGATCGGGTGCGATGCCGCGCTCGACTGCCGCAACGGCGTCTTCGGGTGAGGGCCGCGTCATGATGACGCGATAGCGAGCCACGTTGTCGCGGAAGAGCTCGACGAGCGATTCTTCGAGCCACGAAGAGCCGAATCCGACGCGCGTGGGCATCTCGCGCGTGAGCTGTGAAGCCGAGCGATCGTCGAGCGCTCGCTCGAACACCGCGATACGAGTCTCGTGCCAGAGGCACTTTCCGAGCAGCACGGGCGAGTTGCAGGCGGCGGCGAGAACGGGTGCCGTGATGAGCTGAGCGAGGTTGTAGAGCCGCGCCGCATCGTCGGGCGCGACCTGGAGATGCAACTGCAGGCTCGTATTCGCGCCTTCGACGACGACGGAATCGAACTCCGAATCGAGTTGCTCGAGACCGTCGATGGCAAGCCGAATGCCGCCTCTCTGCGCTTCCAGCGAGGCCTCGTTCAGACACTGGTAGCGCACTTCGGGCGTCATGTTTGCAGCCGTGAGGTCTTCGCGGCGCAGTGTCGGGACGATACCCGTGAGCAGAATCTCACCGCCTGCCGTTTGCACGGCATCTCTAGCGATGGCGATGACTTCGTGGAGGTCGGTCTCGATTTCGGACAGGAACGTCCCAGTGAGGGATCTCGGCTCGAGGTTGGCCTCGAGGTTGAACAGCGCGAGCTCGTTTTGAAAGCGCGAGTCGGAAAGATTCTTTGAGACGATGTGCGCCAGCGGCGCAACGAAACCCCGCGAGTCGACGATATTCATCTCTTGCTCGGCGCCGACTCGTCGCCGGCCCGTCTCGATCATCCCGCGCGCTATCATGAGCTCGAGTGCCTGGATATCTGCGAGAATAGCCTGCGTGAACGTCCGTGCGGTCTGCTCGTTCGCTCGACTGACCTGATGTTCACCCACTTGATTAGAACCGATTCATCGAGAGATCTGACTTGCCGAGGCCGATTATGCGTCAATCGACGGAGACTTCTCCATGACGCGCGCCGCCGTCGCCGCAAGCTCGGAGATCTCGGCACAGGCCGGCGCACAGCTCGTCGCCCGCGGCGGCAATGCTGTCGATGCCGTCCTCGGCTCGGCGCTCGTGTCGATGTGCACGGACATCGGGATCATGAGCCCGGCCGGCGGGGCGCTCGTGGCGGTCTGGCCGCCCGGCGAGCCGCCCGTCGTATTCGACGGCTGTCCCGAGATGCCTGGACGCGGCAACACGAGCCGCAAGCTCGGCGACGGTATGTGGGAGGTCACGTTCGACTACGGCGGACCGGCGCGTCAGCGAATCGGCTTCGGCGCCGTCGCAACGCCGGGCGCGTTCGCTGCGCTCTCGGCAGCGCATCGCTTCGGCAGCCTGACGTGGGAGGCGATCATGGAGCCTGCCATCAGCTGGGTCCGAAAGGGTTTTCCTTTGCGCGGCGGCGCGGCGGAGTATTTGCGCTACACGCATGAGGCGATCTACAGCTGGCAGGATATGACGCGCGAGCTGCTGCATCGCAGTGACGGCACGCCGCTCGCCAACGGTGACGTCGTGTCGATACCCGATCTCGCCGATAGCCTCGAGCAGATCGCCACGGAAGGTGTGCAGACGCTTTACGGCGGCCCGCTCGGTCGGCGCATCGCAGCGGGCGTGCAGGACGGCGGCGGATTGCTCGGCATCGCGGATCTCGAAGCCTATCGGGCAACGGAGCTTCGCGCGATCGAGGCAGATCTCGGCGACTGGCGCATCGCGACAGGTCCGCCGCCGTCGATCGGCGGGCCTTGTCTCGTTGCGATGCTGCATTTGCTCGATACGTGCCCCGAGCGCGAGCTCGCGACGCGATCCATTCGTTGGCTCATCGACGCGCAGCATGCCGTGCTCGGTTATCGTGCCGGAAGGCTCGACGGAGCCGTCGACGCATTGCCCGAAGCGGCTGCGCGCCTACTGGACCTCGCCCAAATCGGGGAGCCGTCGCGGTTGCTCTCGGCACCGTCGACGATTCACATTTCTGGTGTCGACGATACAGGGCTCGGGTGCTCGCTCACGGCATCGGCCGGCTACGGATCGGGTGCGATGGTGCCGGGCACGGGCATATGGCTGAATAACTCGCTCGGCGAGGTCGATCTTCATCCACAGGGGCTTGCCGGCTTTGCGCCGGGAATGCGCCTGAGCTCGAACATGGCGCCGACCGTGGCTAGACGCGGCGACGGTGCCGTGCTCGCGATAGGCTCGCCCGGCGCTTCACGGATTACGACGGCCATCGCACAGACACTCTGGCACCACATCTTCTTCGGTCTGCCGCTCGAGGCGGCCGTGGAGCATCCGCGTCTGCACGTAGAGCTGTTCGGCGAGACCAACAAGATCGCGTACGAGCACGGGCTGCCGGTCGAGCCCGTCAACGGCTTCGAGTTGCGGGAATTCGAGCGACGTTCGATGTACTTCGGCGGCGTTCAGGTCGCTCGTTGGAGCCCGAGCAGCGGTTTCAAAGCCGTGGCCGATACGCGCCGAGGCGGCGCGACCGCGGAGATCTGACTTGCCAGCAGCTGCGGGACGACCTCCGGCGGCTACTGCGGTTTTCGGAAGGGGCCGTAAACGCCTTGCCATTGCAGCGCGCGTCGTGGACCATCGGGCAAGGTGTAGTTCGGGGGAGCGCTGCTCGGCCGCGGCTGAGTGACCGGGTAGCGAAGAGCAATGACTCGAGTGCGGAAAGTCCACTGTGAAACGCCGTGACACGTTGCAAGCCTTACTCGGGTTCGGTCTGTGGCTGCCGCTTGCCAAGCGCGCGCGATCGAACGAAGAGGCGGCCAGCGCGCCGCCCCAGGAGAACGACGTCTTCGTATTTGCGTTCGGCGAGCGCGAGGGCGAGGTGATCGGCGCGGACGATCTCTCGGTCGGAGCCGGTCAGGTATTTGCGTATCCAATGGATCCTACGACCGGCATCGTTCGCAACGGTACGCGCCTGAATCAGATACTGCTGGTCCGGATCGATCCAGCGCGTCTGTCGGAGCGCACGCGATCGAGATCGGCTCAGGGAATCGTTGCGTATTCGGCGCTATGCACTCACACCGGTTGCGACGTTGCCGACTGGGATGACGCGACGCTTCGTTTCCAATGCCCTTGCCACGATTCCCAGTTTGATCCGGCCGATGCTGCACGTGTCGTCGGTGGTCCTGCACCGCGTCAGCTTCCGTCGTTGCCGCTCAAGGTAAACGATGGGGCGCTTGCGGCAGCGGATGGGTTCGATGCTCCGGTCGGTTTTCAGCAGCCCGGCACGGATCCGTTCGGTTTCTAAGTGGAGCGAGTCATGAGGCGTGCGTGCACTTTGCCCTTGATCGTTACGAGTTGTGTCCTCGGCATGATGCCCGCGGTGGGCATGACCCAGAGTATCCAGAACTATCGGTCCGTAAGCTCGCAACGATTGCTCGATCCGGAGCCCGAGAACTGGCTCATGTACCGGCGTACGTACGACGGCATGGGTTACAGCCCACTCGATCAGATCGATACTGACAACGTCAGTAGTCTCGTGCCGGTTTGGACGTTCGCAACAGGCATCACAGAAGGTCATCAGTCGCCGCCGATCGTTAACGGCGGCGTCATGTTCATCACGACTCCCGGCGCGCAGGTCATCGCGCTCGATGCGCGCACAGGTGAGCAGCTCTGGCGCTACAGACGCCAGCTGCCCTTCGATCTCCAGCAATCGCATCCGACGAACCGCGGAGTCGCGCTTTACGAGGACCGTGTCTATGTCGCCACGGTCGATGCGTTCGTCGTAGCGCTCGACGCGCGGACCGGAGAGGTCGTTTGGGAGACTGCAGTCGAGGATTATCAGCGCGGCTACTACATGACGATCGCGCCGCTGATCGTTGCCGGCAACGTCATGGTTGGCGTTTCCGGCGGTGAGCGTGGCATCCGGGGATTCGTGACCGCACTGAATGCCTTCAACGGGGAAGAAGTCTGGAAGACGTACACGATTCCCGCGCCGGGCGAGTTCGGCAACGACACTTGGCCCGGCGAATCGTGGCAGACGGGTGGCGCACCGGTATGGCTCACCGGCACGTTCGACCCCGAGACAAACCTGTCGTACTGGGGAACGGGCAATCCGGGTCCGTGGATCGGTGATCAGCGAGAGGGGGATAACCTCTACACGAACTCGGTTATTGCGCTAGACGTAACGACTGGCGAGCTCAGGGGCTATCACCAGTATCACTGGAATGGATCCTGGGATTGGGATGAGGTCACGGCGCCGATGTTGCTCGAGGTCGAGCGCAATGGTGGAACCGTGAAGAGCCTCGTGCACGCTGGGCGCAACGGTTATCTCTGGATTCTCGAGCAGACGGCCGACGGAATCGAGTTCGTCGATGCTTGGCCGTACGTTTATCAGGACGTCTTCACGAGTATCGACCCGCAGACGGGCCGCCCGACCTACGATCCGGAGAAAATCCCTCGAACCGGCAACCCGGCGACGTATTGCCCGTCGTTATCGGGAGGAAACAATTGGCCGCCGGCAGCGTATAGCCCGCAGACGGGTTATCTCTACATTCCGGCGAACGAAAACCTGTGTACGACGCTCGAAGGCGAAGAGGACGTCGTCTATCGGCCTGGTCAGTTGTTCATGGGTGTGGATATCGGCCTCAACGTCAGGGCCGGCGCGGATCATATCGGTGAGCTGCAAGCTTGGAATTTGAACACGCGCGAACGTGTCTGGACGCATGAATACGAGCTCAACAACTGGGGGCCCGTGCTTGCGACCGCTGGCGGATTGCTTTTTACGGGCGGAACGCCGGACCGATACTTTCGCGCGTTTGATGCCGAAACGGGCGAGGTACTCTGGCAGCAACGCACGAGCTCGGGAATAACGGGTATTCCTTCGACGTACGTCGTTGACGGTGTGCAGTACGTCGCCGTCCAATCCGGTTGGGGCGTCGACGCGCAGCGCATGCTGGGCCGCATCGACGCCGATCTCGGGATTACGACGGCTGTGCCCCAGGGTGGCTCTCTGTGGGTCTTCGCGTTGCGCTAACGGCGATCTTTGGGGTCAGAGTAAAATCTTCTAGAAGATTTTACTCTGACCCCACCAATCCAATAGACATGTCACCGAGAATAGCCACGCTCCTCGTTGTCGCGATTCTTTGGACGCCTGTCGGCGTCCATGCGCAGTCCGAAGCGATTGCGCGTGCCGCCACGCCTGGCATCCATCAAATGACGTCTGCCGACGGTCGGCGTTACACATTGGCAATTCCAGACGGGTATACGGGACAGGAGCCAGTGCCGCTGATCTTGTCGCTGCACTATGGTGGAACAGTGACGCCGTTTTACGGTCGCGGGCTCGTCGAGGCGTTAATCGGTCCGGCGTTTCGAGGCCTAGGCGCGATCATTGTCGCGCCGGATAGTGCCGCGGGAAACTGGACCAGCTCGATGGCGGAGCAACAGGTCTTGGAGTTGCTGGATCACATCGAAGCCAACTACAGGATCGACGCTGACAGGACGTTAGTTACCGGCTACAGCATGGGTGGCGGTGGAACCTGGTATTTTGCGCCTCGATATCCCGAGCGTTTCAAAGCGGCGATCGTCATGGCCGGGCGACCTCAAGCTGATTCGACGTCTTTCGAGTGGGACACGCCGCTATACGTCATCCACAGCACGGCCGATCAAGTTGTACCGCTCGCCTCGACCGAAGAGACCGTGGAGCAATTGCGCGGGCAGGGGGCGGCGGTTGAGCTGGTCGTCGTGGACGGGATCTCTCACTATGAGATTCCTCGGTATCGTCCGTATCTCGAGGCAGCTTTACCGTGGATCGAGGAGGCATGGACACGATGAGGCGTAATCTACGAACTGCGTTCTTCGCTGTAGCAATACTGTTTAGCAGCGCCCCGTATGCTCAAGATGCGGATGTGCTTCGCGTGTATAGCTCTAACGGGGTGCGTGTCGTTCTGCAAGAGATGCGGCCGCAGATCGAGCAGACTATTGGGCACACGCTTGAATTTGAGTTCAGCACCTCTCGAACGCTAACCGACCGACTCTCGGCTGATGAGGCATTCGACGTTGCGGTACTGACACCGCGCCTCATTGATGAGCTGGACGAACTGGACAAGATAGCGTCGGAGTCACGCGAGGCGTTTGCGCGAGTGGGTATCGGTGTCGCTTCGAGGCGCGGGACGCCGGTCAAGCCCGTCGGAACGCTGGACGAGTTGCGCCAGACGTTCCTCGAGGCCGAGTCGGTCGCTTTCGGTGCGCGCGGTCAGAGTCGCCGCACCAATGAGGCGAGCTTTGCGGCGTTGGGCATTGCGGATGAGATGCGCAGCAAAACCAGATTGACCGGTGCAGGAGAAGCGCCTGTCCTGGTTGCCGAAGGAGAGATCGAGCTCGTGCTTTCCTTGGTTAGTGAGCTGTTGCGGGAGCCGGGCATCCAGTTCCTAGGTCCGCTGCCGGCGGAAGTTCAAGGCTATGTCGATTTCGAAGCGGCCGTCAGTGCCGGCACGCTCGATTCGGATGCCGCGCGCGCGTTCGTTCGTTTTCTGTCGACACCTGCATTTACCGCAAGTCTCGAGAAGCACGGT
>JABAOE010002540.1_pt2 | contig 17524 bp, 15 predicted proteins | sample 7062141 | NCBI WGS metagenome assembly JABAOE01 (sample SAMN14538627, study PRJNA623070) | marine sediment metagenome | biome: marine biome [ENVO:00000428]; feature: marine pelagic biome [ENVO:01000023]; material: deep marine sediment [ENVO:00002113] | place: India: Gulf of Khambhat ... | reverse complement strand
AGCGGGATACTTAATTAACGATCTTTTAGACTTGGAAAATGATAAAAACCACCCAACCAAAAAGCTTAGACCTCTTGCTTCAGGAAAAGTAGATAAAAAAACTGTTTATATATTGATCCCTCTACTATTTATTATTTCTGTAGTTATCTCAACTAAATTAAGTATAAATTTTTTACTGATAACATTAATATATTTTACTATCTCCATTCTATATTCCATAAATTTAAAAAATATATTCTTAATTGATGCCCTTTGCATAGCTTCTGGATTTTTACTAAGAATAATTGCAGGGGGAATAGCTTCTGGTACGAAAATTTCCACATGGTTGTATATAACCACCATAACTCTTTCACTATTATTGGCATTTGGTAAAAGAAGATCCGAACTAAATATAAATAATTCGGATAATGAATTCCGAAAAGTATTAAAACATTATAATAAAAATTTTCTGGACAAAACTATTATTATTTTTGCAGTTTTATCAATTATAGCATTTTCATTGTATGCATTTTCTAAAAATACCGGCTTTTTTTATATCACAATACCATTTATTTGTTTTGGTATGTTTCGTTACATTTATTTAATCAGAGGTGAATCCGGCAGCGAGCCAACCGAAACGCTTCTAAAAGATAAATGGTTGTTTGGATCTGTTTTTATCTGGATTATCCTTATGGGTTTAATTGCTAACTTTTATAATATATTTAGCTTCCTCAATTAGCTCATCTTTAATTCCCTGTTTTATTGCCTTTCTTGCATATTTCTTGGCAAGTTTCTTCTTGTTAAGTTCCAGAAATATTTTTGATATTAATAAATTAGCCTTAGGGTATGAACCGTTTGATCTGGTTAAAGCTGTAATCAAAAAAGCATAAGAGTTATAGTAATCCATTATTATTTTGTTTTTATTTGCTCTTATATAATAATAAAGTCCAAAATGATAATACGTTCTATTATAATCAGGGTTAAACTCTATTGCTTTGTTAAGCCACTTAATTGCAATTGAATCTTCACCCTCATTAAAATATAAAATCGCCAGTTTATTGCATGTGGCAGCTCTTCCATATGATGTATCCTTAAAATTGGGATTTAATGCTAATAAGTACTGTTCTTTTGCCTTTTCAATTTTTCCAGTATTTTCTAAAGCCAATCCATAATTTACATGTGGAAATGATTGATTAAACGATTTTATGGAAGTATCTTTCCAAAGTGATAATCTGTTCTTCCAGACTCCTTGTCTTTCGATATTAAGATAGGTAAATGAAATCATAAAAAACAAGAAAATTGTAACAGATAATATCTTTAGCCTGTCTAGATTGTAAAGTTTAAAAAGAAAAAATGACAAAAGAAGGCAATAACCAATTGAGGGTATGTACAGATATCTTTCAGCCACTGGGGTAGGAACAATACCCAAATAAAGAATAAGAAGAGAGGGTCCTAGAGTTACTATTATCCAGAATATAGAAATAGAAAGAATCTTAATTGCTTTAGCCAAAGAATAGAAAAAAATAAAAATTAATAAAAGAAAATATAATACCGCTCCTAAGACATAAAAATTTCCCCCGGGCAACTCCGCTATAAATGCATTTAAATTAAAAGGGGCAATAAGTGTAGTTATATAATATAAGTTTGCTGAAAGCAGTTTTAATAATTCGTTTATAATTTCTATATCCTGAAAAAAATAGGCTGAAATACCTAAAGCAGACGAAAAACTTTTTGTTATATTTGTGAGTTCTATTGGAAACGATCTAATATTAAAATAGATAAGAATTAAAAAAAGATAAAAAATGTATGTTAATAGTTGCTCTTTATTTAAAGACCTTCTTACTATATCAATGAAAAAAACGACAAACGGAAATGCCAAAGCTGTTTCTTTTGAAAAAAGTGCTAACATAAAACACAACACGGAAATGGGAATAAAATAACTCCTGTTCATTATGCTTAAATGAAATATGCTCGCTAGAGAAAAAAACATGCCACAAAGCAGATCTGTCCTTCCTGAAATCCATGAGACGGATTCAACGTGAACAGGATGCAGTGCAAAAAAAAGAGCGGATATTACAGCTATTAAATAATAAGAAGATATTTTCAAACCTTTTAAAAGAATAAAAGATAATACAAAAACAAGTAAAACATTGATTGAAAATATAAAGTTATTCGTCAGATGAAAACCAAAGGGATTTTTTCCCCAAAAGTAATTATCCGAGATATAAGAGAGAACAATTGCTGGTCTGTAATAAGTTGTATTTTTATTTTTTTTAATGTCTGGTATAAATAATTTTGAAATACTACCAGACTCAAACTTACTAACGCTTCTTTCTATTAAAGCCACATCATCCCAAACAAAATCATTGCTTAACGATGGAAAATAAACAATAAAAGAAAATATAAAAAGTGATATTGCCGATAAAAGAACCTTCTTGTTTTTTATAAACTCCATAACAATGGAATGTTTTATCTAAATAGATCCTCCGAAGGATCTCTTATTAAATCTTTAGAACCTTTCTCACTATTTATATATTTACAGCCCCTGACAATAACTACAGGAATTGATTCGGCTTTTTCCATTAAAATCCCCCCAGCACATGCAATCTGATCTGCTGTTGCCATCTCGGTTGCGGTGAGTTTCAATCCTTTGGAATCTCTTTGACCTCTAAGATCAGTCAAAGCTTTTAATCCCGATGAACCAATTGCAATATCAACTAATCCATTTCTCCACGGTCGACCTACAGTATCGCTAATTATCACTGCTATATTCTTCTTAAATTTTTTTCTTATTTCATTCCTTATCAATTTTGCGGATTTGTCAGAATCTATAGGCAACAAAGTAACCATATTCCCCCCGGAAACATTTGATGCGTCCACACCGGCGTTTGCAGATATCAGTCCGCCTCTTGTTTCAACTATTAACCTTCCTTTTCCGCTTACTCGTTCATCCATTTTGATTATTTTTTTGGTCTCACTTAAAATCACTTCAACCAATCTTGGGTCTTTAGAAATTTCTTTGGATAATGTTTTAGCATATTGCGATGGCTTAATATCTTTCAAATTTACTAATCTGTTTTCTGCTTTGGAAACAATTTTTTGTGCAATAACAACTATATCCTTAGACTTTAAATCCAGTCCGTTACTACTCAAAGCACTTGCAATAATTTTCCCAATATTGTCACCAGGTTTAACTTCCGGAATATTAAACACAGGAATTAAACTAATTTCGTTATTATTTTTCATATTTTATAAATTAAATTTTTTTGAGAAGTATATCAGAAAAAACAAATCATAAGGAAATTTTGATTGATTCTTCGGATTTAAACCTATTAATTAATTCGTCTTTTTTTTCATTTGGTTTTTTAAAAATCTCTCCCTTATCTTCACCAAATGCATCGGAGTGCAACTCTATACTAAGATCAAAATACCTATTCGCAAGTTCTACATAAGAAGTACTTTTTTTCATTAATACATCTGCATCATCATCGCTTCCATCAAAATAACCTAACAAGATTTCTGTTGCATTTCTAATGCAGGTTGCACTCTTCCTGTATGTTTTGACTGCTTCCATAAAAACATTATATGGTTCCTCCATATTCCCTGGTACAAATAACATATCAAGATCTTTACCTATTTTATCCAGTATATCCACAACCTCTTTAGATGCTTTAAAGCTATAATCAAGGTCACCCGACTTTAGAATTTCTCCAAACATTTTTCTTATGGAAAGTAAATTGCTTGTAGATGCAGCCATATTATAATGATAATTAATCAGTTCTTCGTCTTCAGACCAGGAAATACCCGTGAATTGAAAGGTAATAATAAATGTTATAATTAATATTTTAATCATTTATGACCACTGTTAATAATGTAAATATATACAAGTAAAAAAAAGTATATCATCTTAAGTAATCTTAATTAAACTTTATTTTGAGCTTTAAAATAAATGCCTAAGGAGTTATAACTAGTGGAACAATTTTATTTAAACAGAAAATCTGATCTTGAAGAAGAGAATCAATTTGACATCTCAGATATTGCTAAAGAATCAGGGTTGTTAATAAGTATTTTTGTAACTTCCACAATCTGGACCGAACTTATAAAACCGGACGAAGAAGCAATAAAAAGCGGAGAGAATGAAACAAGCAGAATAAAAGAAATATTATCACATTTAGTCACTTCTATAAGACTTGCCAGGCAAACAAAACGATCCAATATAATTAATTTTAAAACACAGCTTACCAGTGATGGAAAAAGCAGGGATTATGAAATTATTTCATACCTCGGACCCATAAACAAAGATAATAATAACCCTTGCATAACATTATTATCGAACGATGATCTATAATTTCCGAATATATTCTTAACTAATAAAATATATATATTATACTCTTACATACAATGGGGTGTAATAATTCAACTCAAGAAATTTATTTTGATAATAACGCTACAACAAAGCCCTTACCGGAAGTACGGGAAGAAATGCTAAAAGTGCTTGGTGATTGTTTTGGTAACCCATCCAGTGCTAATGCAGCAGGTGAAAGAGCAAGAAAATTTCTAAACAGATCACGCACGTCAGTATCAGAGATTTTAGGTTGTAACAGCAATCAAATAATTTTTACCAGCTCCGGAACAGAATCAAATAATATGGCATTTTATTCCTGCACATTGAATAAAGAAGATAAATGCAAAATAATTACAACAAATGTTGAACACTCATCTATAAAGAAAATGTGCAGTCATCTGAAATTAAATGGAGTCGATATAACAACTTTAGAAGTAAACAACAAGGGATTAATTGATTTAAACTATCTTGAAGAACTGTTAAAAGATGGCGTTGATTTGGTTTCCATTCAATGGGTTAACAATGAAACCGGAGTAATTCAGGATATTGCCAGAATTTCAGAACTTTGCTCAGAAAAAGGTGTACTTTTACACACCGATGCTGCACAGGCTGTTGGAAAAATTAGAATTAACTTAAGCAACTTACCAATTGATTTTCTTTCTTTCACAGGTCATAAACTAAACGGTCCACAGGGATGCGGGGTATTATATGCAAAAGATAAATTCTTTATTAACCCTATTTTGTTTGGTGGATTCCAGGAAGATGGTTTCCGCCCCGGGACTGAAAATCTCCCGGGGATTGTAGGATTAGGTAAAGCCTGTGAAATAAGACATAAAAACCTTGATAAAATAATTGATAATCTAAAAAATCTTAGAGATAAATTTGAATCTATGCTGTTGGATTTTATCCCGGATACCCGTATTAACGGGGAAAAACATAATAGAGTGTGTAATACCACAAATATTAGATTCAATAATTTCGATGGAAGAGAACTCATTTCTTTAATCGATAACGAAGGTGTAAGATGCTCCCAAAGCTCAGCTTGCACAAATTTTGAGGTCAGCCCGTCTTATGTCCTATTAGCAATGAATTTAACCGAGAAGGAAGCTTACTCGAGTATAAGATTTAGTTTTGGTGTGGACAACAATTTTGATGAAATAAAAAGAGCGGTGGAAATTATCAGAGATAATTGCAACAAATTAACTCCTGCATGAACTATTTCTTTGGACCAGAAATTTTTCTTTTTATCAACTTTATAATATCATCTAAAATCAAATAAAGTGATGGTACCAGAATAAGCAATATAATTGTTGAAAATAACAATCCAAACCCAAGTGATATTGCCATAGGTGCAAGAAAAGAAGCTTCCCCTCTTTTTACAAACATCAAAGATGACAAACCTCCAAATGTTGTTAAAGTGGTTAGTATAATTGGCCTGAAGCGATATTTTGCAGAATAGACAACCGCCATCATTCTCCGGTTTAATTTCCTCGCTCGCTTGTTGATAAAATCCATAAGAAGCAAGCTGTCATTTACAACAATTCCGAGTAGGGCTACCATTCCTATGATAGCCGGTAATGTAATTGGCTCTCCTCTAATTAATATTCCGGTAATTACCCCTATCATAGTAAATGGGAGTATGCTCATTATAATAAATGGTTGAAAATATGACCCCAAAATACTTGCAAGAATAAGATATATCAACACTACAGCTGCAATAGATGCTCTTTTAAAATCTTCCATTGTTTGTTGATATTCTTCTTCCTCACCGCCGAGCGTGTATGAATATCCAGGGTAATCTTCAAGGATTTTATTTAAATAAATAGAAGCATTTTCATTTACTTCATTTGATGTTGTTATTTTCTGATCAACTTCAGCTTGAATGCTTACTGTTCTTTGAGAATCCGATCGTTTTATATCAAGAATGCTAGGTGATTCAGATATATCAGCAATTGTGCCCAACGAAACCCATCCCTTAGAAGGAGTTAAAATTTGATGTGACACCAGAAGTGATATGAAATTAACGGATGATAAATTATATTTTAAATTAATATCAGCTTCTTCTTTACCAATCCTTGTTTGAGCAACTGTTAATCCATCGACAAGAGTTCTAACTTCTTCAGCAACCAATCCTGTGTCCAAACCGAAGATGCCTGCTTTTCTCTCATCCACTTGAACTTTTATTTCTGGCTTGCCCCAAACCAAATCGTCATTTATTCCACTTACTCCTGCCTGCTTTTCTAAAAATTGCTGAACTTTAAATGAGATCTGCTTAAGAATTTCTAAATTATTGCCTCTAACTCGGATATCAACCGGCTTTCCGGTTGGTAGTCCTGCTTCAATAATAAAATCAATCTGTTTTGGACCCACAACATTTGAAATGGTTATGTCTCTTACATTATTGCTCAGATCAATTGCATTTTCTTCCCTCTTCTCGAAATCTTCATACTGAACAATTATTGTAGCAAGATGATCACCAACTCCGGTCGCTTCGCCTGTTATATCCAGCCCAACCATTGAAACTATATTTTTCAGGACATGTTTAGGGATATTTTCTTTAATAATGTTTTCTATTTCAATAACCGATGAAGTAGTATATTCAATGCTGGATTGAGAAGGATTCTCAACTTTAATTCTAGCTTCCGATGTATCATGAAGATAAAACATCACATTAGGCATCTGTCTGAATATCATCACTGCCAGAACAAAAATAATAAAAAACGCAAAGACCACCACATATCTGTTCCTTAAAACAAAATATAAACTTTTTAAATAAACAGATCTAAATTTTGTAATCCAGTTTTTTGAATTCTTTTTTACAGCTGGTTTTAGCCAGTCTGCACAGTGTGAAGGCATAATCAGCAATGCTTCCACTAAAGAGAACAAAAGAGCAAAAATTGCAACCTTGGGAATTACCGACAGGAATTCCCCAATTAAACCCGTTGCAAAAAGCAGGGGAATAAATGCAGCAATATTTGTTAAAACAGTTGCAATAACAGGAAGAGCTACTTCTTTGGTACCTTTTATAGCAGCCGGGATAGGGTCCATACCTTTGGCTATATATCTTTGAACATTCTCTACAACAATTATTGCATCGTCTACAACGATCCCCAGCACCATAATTAAACCAAACATAGAAAGTAAATTAATGGTTATCCCGTTAAACTTCATTAATATAAAAGCCCCTAGAAATGAGACCGGTATACCAAGAGCTGCAATTAAAGCTGCCTTCTTATTTAAAAACAAACCAAGAAGAACTAAAACAAACATTAATCCTAATCCACCACTTTTTAGCATGGTTTCAAAGCGTTTTTTAACCCAGTAGGATTCGTCATTTGTTAAATCAATTTCAATCGAATCTGGAACTGTTTTCTTGAATTGCAATACAAGTTCATTAATGCTTTGAACTGTTTTAATAGCATCTACGTCCTTTTGCTTATTAACCCAAAAGGTGATTGCAGGTTTTCCGTTTATCCTGGCAATTGAAGAAACTTTTTCTTCACCTAATTCTATTGTTGATATATCACCGAGAAAAACATGCTTTGCTTTTACACTTTTGCTAATAGGTATATTCTGTAAATCACTGATATTATTTACTTTTCCTTTAGTCCTAACCAATAATTCAATCTTGTCCTGTTTTACACCACCCCCTGGAAGATCGAGGTTTTTTTGTCTTATGGAATTCTTAATCTGTTCGACGCTTATTCCATATTGTTTCATTTTATAAATGTCGAGATTCACCCAAAAAACAAGATCACTCAAACCGGACGATATTAAATTATCCACGCCTTTAACAAGGAGTAGCTCGTCTTTGAGTCTTAACGCATATGACCTGAGTTCTTTTCTTGGAACATCAGTTCCTGATATAGCTACATTAATTAAAGGAAATGTGGGAGTAACTTCTTCAACAACAGGCTCTTCGGCATCCTCAGGAAGTTCATCTTGTATTCGTGATACTTTAGAATCTATATCCTGGGTTATTTTTTTTACATCCTCTCCGGAATTTAATTCGACTGTTATCGAAGAAAGTCCCTCCGAAGAAGTTGACTTAACTAGTTTAATTCCTGAAATATTCTTAATTTCTTCTTCAATAGGAATACTGATAAGCTGTTCAATGTCTTCTGCCGAGGCTCCGGGAAAAACAGTTTTTACAGTAACTATTTCTAATTTTATAGAAGGAAAGAGTTCAAGGGGTAAGACCAGGGCAAAAGCAATTCCTATTAATATAATGGCTCCCATTAATAGGTTTACTACTACTGAGTTTTTTACAGAGAATTCAGCAATATGCATATCAATTAACTACATTCACTTGCTGTCCTGATGTTAAGCCGGTGTTACCCTCAATAATAATCTGAGAATCTTTTGGAAAACTCTCAACAGCTATAAAACCGCTTTTATCATTAGCCCAACTAACATCCACAGGAACTTTTACAGTAGTTCCGTCTTTTACAACAAACACAAAGATCTCATTAGAATCTGAAAGAACAGATGTTCTTGGAACTTTTACAACATTTGTAAGTTTTTTTACTGGAATTTTAATAGTTAAAATCTCCCCAGGCCACCAATTTACACTGCTGTCTTTTATTTTGTACTCTACTTCATAAGTGCCTGATATATCGTCGAAATTCTGACTAACACCAATTACCTTACCTACAGCAAATTCGTCTTTACCGTTATTATTAACATACATTTCAACTTCCATTCCATCTTTAATCAATCTTGCAATTTTCACATCAACGCCTGCTATCACTCTTTTGGTCTTTAAGTTAACCACTTTGGCCACAATTTCCCCATTTAACACTTCCTGACCTATATCAGGATCCACTTCAACTAATTCTCCTCTTATCGGGGACTTGATTTCTAGATTATCATAATCCCATTTAGTTCTGTTATATGATGCTTCAAGGGCTTTTACTTTCGCCTTATCAGATTCTAGTTTATTGAAATTTGAATCAACTTCGTCCTTGGCAATTATCCCTTTTTCAAATAAAAGCTTATTCCTGTCGTATTTTCTTTGGGTTTCCTGCAATGAGGCTTTTGCAGATTCCAGGTTATATCGGGCTTCCAGTAGCCGAACCTCTGTCCTTTCATCATAAAGTTCTAATATTGTTTCGTTCTTTCTTACTTCCTGTCCCCTTTTAAAAAAAACACTTTTTACCCACCCACCAACATTTGCTCTTATATTTACTGTCTGTCCGCCCTCGACTCTTCCCAAAACTTCCTTATAAATCCATCCTTCGGTTGGCACGATTGTTATAGTCTTAACGGGTTTAAGCACTAATTCATTTATAGTCTTTGCAGCATCTGACCTGACTGACAACAACCTCAAATACAAGACACCAAGGAATAAAACAAAACCAATAAATATTAAAATAAATACAAGCCAATTTTTTTTATTCATTTAAAAAAGTAAAAAAATAATATAAACTAATTCCCGTAAGCTAAGAAAATTAGTGTATAGTTTATCTTTATTTATTTATTTTAAAAAATTATTTATAATATCTTAAGATAATTTAATGTTGCTTTTTTATAAGAAGTACATTAATATTGAATTTCAATTACATTCTTAAAGGAGGGAAGATGAATAATAAGCCGATGACAAAATCACAACTAACAGGGGCTATTGCAGAAAAAGTAGGTGTAACAAAAAAAACTGCAAACGAATTTTTGGATGAGTTAGCAAACATTGCATATAATGAAGCAAAAAGCAGCGGACAATTCACAATTCCTGGTCTTGGAAAATTAGTTCTGGATAACCGTAAAGCAAGGATGGGAAGAAACCCTGCAACTGGCCAAGCTATACATATTCCTGCTAAAAGAGTCGTAAAATTCAGAGTTGCTAAAGCGTGTAAAGACGCAATACTAGGCTAATATCTATTTAAGAATAACCCCTTTTAAAAGGGGTTATTCTTATTTTTTCAAACAACTTTTCCATTGATAGACCAATTGATCATTTCAATTGGATGTGCTGTTTTTATTTCCAAACCTTTAGCTCTAAACCCTTTTTCAATTTGTATCAAACAGCCCGGGTTTGCAGCTAACAGCACTTTTGCACCTGTTTTATCAATATTTTCAATTTTCTTTTCAAGAAGTTTTTCAGACATTTGTGGCTGAAGAACATTATAAATACCCGCACTACCACAACAATGATCTGATTTTTCCATCTCATTAAACTCCACTCCCGGTATCATATTAATTAATTTTCTGGGTTCCTCTTTTATTTTCTGTCCATGGACGATATGACATGCATCCTGATAAGTAACTTTTAGATTTAATTCCTTTAACGAACTTTCAATCCCTATTTCGGATAAAAACTCCATTATATCCCTTGTTTTATCTGAAAACATCAAGGCTTTTGATTTATAATTATTGTCATCTTTTAAAATTTCTTCATATTCCTTCATTGTAGACCCACAACCAGCGGAATTCACCAATATATAGTCGACATCCAAAACACTAAAAATATCAACAAGCTCCCTGGCTAGCTTCCTTCCTTCATCAAGCCTACCAGAGTGAATGGAAAGTGCCCCGCAACAACCCTGGTTATTTGGAATAATTACATCACATCCACTATTAATTAAAACTTCAACTGTTGCATTATTTATTTTCGGAAAGAAGACGCTTTGAACACAGCCTGTCAATAAAGCAACTCTATACCTGCGTTCAGTTTTTGATGGGATAAATTCAGGATAGTATTTCATAAAAGGAGAATCTACTTTTGGAATCATTTCATACAACGACTTTAATTGAGGGCTAATTTTCTGAAGAAAAGATGGTTTTAAAATACTTCTCATCCTAAGAAAATTAATTAAATAGAATAAAGGTAATAGAAATTTTAATCTGGAAGAATAGGGGAATATTTTAAATAAGGAATCTCTAAAAATTTTATCAAACCAATTTCTTTTATATCTCCTTTCTATCTGTGATCTTGAATTTTCGATCAGACTGCTATATTTAACACCTGAGGGACATGCAGTTTCACATGCAAGACATCCTAAGCACAAATCCAGATGATTGACAAGTGAACCCCCCATCGGAATTTCTCCTTCAACAGCTGATTTTATCAGATAGATCCTTCCCCTTGGCGAATCGAGTTCATTACCTGTTTCAAGATAAGTAGGACATGCGGACAAACAAAAACCACAATGAACGCAGTCCTGAATTATCTTTAAACTTGGTTTATCTTTCTCATCAAAAGCTTTAAACTTTTCTATTTTATTTGCCCCACTACTTACTTATCGAGAATGATAATCTTACTTCTTTTGAATTTGAAAAAGCTTCATCAAGTTTTTCTTGAGTATTAAATTCTTTTTCGTTTAATTCTTTTGCACTAATCTCAAAATACAATTTATCTTTACTAAATGGATTGGGTTTAACTTTAAAATTCAGACCATCTTCAGAAATTAAATCCACAATAACCTCCTTTCCATGATAGTTTACAGGAACTTCTTCAATTCTCGTTGATGCCCAACCATGGCAAAGCGTAAGGGAAATAATATCACCAAACTGAAGAAACTTAAGATTTACACCGACATCTGAAGGTAATAAACCATTAATTTCCTCACTTGTGAAATTTATATCCAACATTTTTGATACAAACCAGTTTATCTTGTTCTTTAATATTAATGATGTTCTGTTATCAGGATTTTTTATTAGAGTTTGATTATTAAACTTTAAAAAATGTAGTGCAATTAATGCAGAAGCATATGGATTTTTTCCCGAGTGCATTTCAAAAGATTCAGACCATATTTTATATTGATCATTTGTGTACATTTCCATAAAATTCTTTGGAAATCTATTGCTTATGTTTAGCCAGGCTCTGGAATCCCATTTTTTCCATCCACAATCATGCTCTTTTATCGCCAATAAAACTTCGTTTTGGGGAATAATATCGGCAAATTGATCATTCCCCCAATTTTTCATAATATCATATGCCAGCACTGAATGATCGTACTGGTTTATCAACAGCCAGCCATTATCGGTTTCTCTTCTAATCATTTAAAATATGCAGTGTCAATCAAACATTTTTCCCGGGTTCAGAATATTATTAGTGTCAAACTGTTTTTTTAACATTTCCATTAAAGATGTTGCGGATCCGAAACTATCCCATACTTTTATATCATTCTTCAGTTCTTGATTCAGATTATAAAACATAATATTTCCTCCGATAGCCCCAACCTGACTTCTCAAAAGATTTGCAGCATATAAAATATCACAATCATTACTATCTATTGATATTAAAATTCCTCCTCTTAGAGGTCTTGATACCGCTTCGATCCTCACATTAAGATTTGTTGATATATTTTCCAGATCTCTAAGCAAATTAAAACATGAATTTATTGGCAAAATTACTTTTGCTAATAATGAATCGGTTTTATTAAATGGAAATTCTCTTATATCTTTCCATAATTTCATTTCCTCTGAATCTTTTAAACTCAGTATAAGCTTAGTATTGTTGCCTGCAATTTTTTTTATCTCATTTATCTGCTCATTAACCGCATCGGTAAAATTTTCTAACTTTAAAACCACATATTTTAATTCTTTATCTTTGAAAAATTCATTATCAATAACTTCACCTTTAAAAATTTCCATGCATGATGGAACTATATCGGCTCCAAGTATATCAATTGCCACATCGTGCAGTTTTGAGAATTCATCAAAACCCAATACAATTGTTTCGGAACATTCCTGACGGGGAAACAACCTGAAGCTGGCCTCAACTATTATCGAAAGTGTCCCAAGAGAGCCAACAAGAAGTTTGGGTATATCGTACCCTGCTACATTCTTTACTACTTTTGCACCACCCTTAATAATTTGACCATCAGCTCTCACTGCCCGAACACTCAGCAGCAATTCTCTGCATGTGCCAAATCTCGTACTAAGCGGTCCGCATAAATTTGTTGAGATTAATCCGCCAATTGTTGCTCCTGAGTCGAGAAATGGCGGATCAACAGGTAATAATTGATTACTCTTATTAACTTCATTTTGAAAATTTCCAACTTCGACGCCACACTCAACAGTTGCAACCATATCAGAAATTTCATGATCTAAAATCCTGTTCAAATCCCTTAATGACAAAAGTACTTTTGTTGAAATTGAGGGGTTTCCAATAAACAACTTTGTTCCACTCCCGATTGGGGAAATGGGTGTCTTTGTTTTAAAACAATATTTCAGTATCTCCGATATCTCTTCTATTGAATTTGGAAATACAATAATTTCAGGAAAGAAATCCTGATATCCAAATTTATTTTTTAAATAATTTGTATCTATCAGTTCATATTTGGAAACGATATTACAAAGACCTTGAACATGAGTCATATTTTTATTCTAGAACATCTCCCCTAAACCTTCTTTCTGAACCGGATGCACTTCGAATTTCTTCATGCCCGGTTCTACGCATGTTCTCGGCGTTGGAAAAACTTTTCCCGGATTGCAAAGACCATTTTTATCAAATGTGCAACGAATTAAATTCATTGTATCAAGATCCTGATCGTTAAACATGAGAGATAAAAATCTTTTTTTATCAAAGCCGACACCATGTTCACCTGTTATACTTCCCCCAGCATTAACACAAACATCCAAAATCTCCCCTGCCAATTCTTCTGCTTTTTCAAGTTCTCCTTCGTTTGCAGGATTATATAAAATTAATGGGTGAAGATTCCCATCACCCGCATGAAAAACATTTGCCACCCTTAACCCATGCTTGCTGCTTAGTCCATCTATTTCAACCAGAACATCCGCAAGTTTACTTCTTGGTATTACACCGTCCTGGACATAATATTCAGGGCTCATCCTGCCCATTGCAGCAAATGCGCTTTTTCTCCCTTTCCAAAAGACTTCCCTTTCTGCTTCATTTTTCGCAATTTTTATCTGATTCGCAGAATTGCTTTTTAAAACACTCTCAACAATAGGTAATTGGGATTCAACTTCCGCAGTTGGTCCATCCAGTTCTATTAACAATATTGCTCCCGCATCTTCCGGATATCCTGCTTTAACTGTAGATTCCACTGCCCTGATACTAACATTATCCATAATCTCCATACCCGCGGGAATGACTCCACTTGCAATAACACCTGCTACTGAAGCACCAGCCATTTCAATCTTTTCGAATGATGCAAATAAGGTTTTTACAGCCTGGGGTTTCTTTATAATTTTTAAGATAACTTTGGTTACTATACCCAAAAGCCCTTCCGAACCTACAACTAAGGAGAGGAGATCATAGCCAAAATTTTCAAGCGTCTTACTCCCCAGTTCAACAACATTTCCATCCGGAACAACCATTTCCACACCCAACACATGATTTGTTGTCACTCCATATTTTAAGCAGTGAACCCCGCCTGAGTTTTCAGCAACATTTCCTCCAATCGTACAAACTATTTGGCTTGAGGGATCAGGAGCATAATAGAATCCGTCTTTACTCACGGCTTCAGTAACCGAAACATTTACAACCCCTGGTTGTGCTACTACAGTTCGGTTAGGTATGTCAATTTCAAGAATTTTATTCATTTTAGTAAGTGATATAACAATCCCTTCTTCTGTCGGGAGGGCTCCTCCAGAGAGTCCGGTTCCAGCACCTCTTGGAACAAAGGGGATCATTTCCTTGTTACACAATTTTACTATTTCTGAAACTTGCTTGGTTGAAGATGGAAGTACAACAAATAACGGTTTGATTCTATATCCAGTGAGTCCATCACATTCATAAGCAATAATCTCATCATCAGACGAAATCACTGCTTCTTCGCCTAGAATTTCTATAAGTTTTAAATTAAAAGCAGCTTTCCAGGATTCGGTAATTTTTTTTCTTTGATTATTCATTTTAATTTGGTTTATTTAATACTTTGAGCTCTATAATATATCCTTAATAATAAAAATCTTAAATATTGAAATTGACTAAACTAATAAAAGATTCCGATCCGAGTGTATTTAAAGAAATCGCAAATTGCGTAAAAAATAGTGGTGTGTTCATTTACCCAACCGAAACACTCTATGGAATAGGATGTCTGGCATCTAACGAATCAGCTTGTGAAAAAATAGTAGAAATAAAAGGAAGATCCGAAAACAAAGGGTTAATTGTACTGGTAAAAGACAAAAAAATGCTGGAAGACCACTTCATAATAAACAAAGAAATAACAAATAAATATTTAAAAATTGATAAACCTCTTACCCTTATACTCGAAAGCAAAACTGAATTTCCCCGTGTCGTTAGCGGAGGTACAAATAAAATAGCAGTTAGGATTTCATCGAATATATTTGTACAAAAACTTCTAAATCTGTTAAACGAACCAATAACTTCAACCAGCGCTAATATCAGCGGAAAAGAAAACTTATTCGAATTTGATGATATTTATAACAATTTTAATAACAAAGTTGATCTTATTGTTAACTCTGGTAACATTCCCCCTTCAAAAGGTTCAGCAATTCTGGACCTTACAAAAAAGCCCCCAACCGTAATTAGAAAAGGTGATCTGACCGACTCGGAAATCAAGGAGTTTCTTTATGCCTAAAATGAAAGCTTTTAAGGGAATAAGATATAACGATAGCAAGATTGATGATTTTAAAAAAGTTTTGGCCCCACCCTATGATGTAATAAACAGCAAACAGCAGGATGAATTTTACAAACTGGACCCACACAATGTAATCAGACTTATTCTGGCTAAAGGTGAAGGTGATCAAAAATATAAAAATGCCAGTGAAACCTATTCCAAGTGGCAAAAAGAATATCTTTTGATTCAGGATACCGAACCATCAATCTACCCTTATTACCAGGAATTTGAATTTGAAGGACAAAATTATAAAAGAAAAGGATTTATCTCGACCATCAAAGTAGAAGAATTTGAAAAAAAAACCGTCCTGCCACATGAACAAACATTTAAAAAACATAAAGAAGACAGACTGAAGCTTACAACCGCCTGCAACTCTAATATGAGCCAGGTATTCAGCATCTATTCAGATAAAAAAGGTGAGATTGAAAAACTTATAGACGAGAATTTATCAGATCCTGTTATAGATATTGTCACCGATGATGGGATAAGAAACACTTTCTGGAAAATTTCAGATGAAAAAACAATAACCAGAATCTCCAAACTTTTGGAAGATAAATCACTGCTGATTGCTGACGGGCATCATCGCTATGAAACTTCAATAAATTTCAGGAATCAACAGAGGAAAAAATTTAACGAAGCATCGGGAAACAAGCCCTACGATTATGTAATGATGTATTTATCAAGGGGTGAAGGTGAAGGATTAATAATTAATCCAACTCATAGGATAGTTGAAAATTCCGGCTTCGAAGCCACTCAAGAATTAATGGAGAGTCTTAAGGAGTCGTTCAATATTGAAAATATATCTACTGGGGATGCCGAGAATCTCGAATATAACCAGATAGCTGTAATAACAAACGACCCTGAGAACACATACAAGCTCACACCTAAAATAAAAGTTGAAAAAAGCTATGATAACCTGGGCGTGATGCTTCTTCACAAATATATATTCGGAAAGCTTATTGATGAAGGCAGGGCCGGCATAAAGTTTTCAAAATTCTTTGACGAAGCTGTTGAAGATGTCCAAAACGGAGATTTCGAAATTGGATTTATTTTACCGAAATTGAACGCAAACGATATTTTTGATGTAGTTATGGATGGCGTAAAAATGCCGCATAAAACTACCTATTTCTATCCCAAAATACTTTCAGGGCTTGTATTTAATCCTCTTTGGTAAAACCTCTATATCAAAAGTTTAATTGGTTTTCTCCAATTTTATTTATATAAATAAAGATAATTGTTTTATAATTAATAATAATTATCAAAAGGAGGTTTATAATGTCAGCACTAATTGTACTCGCAATAATAGCAGCAGTAATTTTAATATTAATTTCAATTTATAATGGTCTTATAAAACTAAGAAACACATCAGAGCAAGCCTGGTCCGATGTGGATGTACAATTAAAAAGAAGGTACGACTTAATCCCAAACCTGGTTGAAATTGTAAAAGGATATGCATCTCATGAACAGGAAACTTTTGAAAAAGTCGTTCAGGCAAGAAATTCGGCAATGAGCGTAACAAATCCAAGTGAAAAATCTACTAATGAGAATTTTTTACAGTCGGCCCTTAAGAGTCTTTTCGCATTATCGGAAAGCTACCCTGATTTGAAAGCAAACCAGAATTTTCTTGATCTCCAGGATGAACTCTCCCAGGTTGAGG
>JABAOE010004813.1_pt2 | contig 17528 bp, 19 predicted proteins | sample 7062141 | NCBI WGS metagenome assembly JABAOE01 (sample SAMN14538627, study PRJNA623070) | marine sediment metagenome | biome: marine biome [ENVO:00000428]; feature: marine pelagic biome [ENVO:01000023]; material: deep marine sediment [ENVO:00002113] | place: India: Gulf of Khambhat ... | reverse complement strand
CGCCGAGGGGTGGTTGTGCGACTCGATCTTGAAGGCGAGCGCGTAGCCGTCGCCGACGTCGATGACGCCGGCGTTCTCGCCGGGGCCCTGGATGACCCAGGGAGCCTTCGTGGGGAGGAGGCGCAGGAGCCGCTTCGAGTTCTTGTACCCGCAGTGCTCCGACCACATGGCGCTGAAGATGCCGAGCTCGGTGAAGGTCGGGTCGCGCCCCACGATCGCGCGGATGCGCTCGAACTCCTCCGGCGAGAGCCCGTGGTCGTCGACCACGTGCCGCGTGATCTCGGGATCGCCAGGGCGGGGGCGGACGGGGGTCTCCGTGGCCGTGCCGTCGGCTGTGCTCACGGTCGGTTCACTCTCGGGGGCGGAAGGGTGGGGGAGGCTCGTCGTTCGTCCATTCAGCTCGCGAGCGCAGAGAGGCTCGAGGCGAGGGAGGTGAAGAGCGCGACTCCGTCGGTGGATCCGAGGATCGGCTCCATCGCACGCTCCGGATGAGGCATCATGCCGAGCACGTTGCCCCGCCCGTTCGTGATGCCCGCGATGTTGTGCCACGACCCGTTCGGGTTGGCGTCCTCGGTCGGCTCTCCTCGCGCGTCGACGTAGCGGAAGACCACGAGGCCGTCCTCCTCGAGCCGCTCGAGCGTGTCCCGGTCGGCCTCGTAGTTCCCGTCGCCGTGGGCGATGGGGATGCGCAGGATCTGGCCCGCGGAATAGTCGGCGGTGTAGAGCGTGTCGGCCCGCTCGACCCGCAGGAGCACGTCCCTGCTCTCGAAGCGCAGGGAGTGGTTGCGCACGAGCGCGCCCGGGAGCAGCCCGGCCTCGCAGAGGATCTGGAAGCCGTTGCAGATGCCCAGGACCGGTCCGCCCGCGTCCGCGAAGGCGACGACGTCCTCCATGATCGGGCTCATGCGCGCGATCGCCCCGGGGCGCAGGTAATCCCCGTAGGAGAAGCCCCCGGGCAGGAGCACCGCATCGTAGCCGGAGAGGCCCCGCTCGCGGTGCCAGACGAAGCTGGGATGGCCCCCGACGTGCTGCGCCGCCTTGTAGAGATCGTAGTCGCAGTTCGATCCCGGGAAGGTGATCACGGCGACCTTCACGAGCCGGCCTCCTGCAGCTCGCCGACCACCGAGACCTCGAAGTCCTCGGTGACCGGGTTGGCGAGGAGCTTGCGGCACATCGCCTCCGCGGCCTCGATCGCGGCCGCCTCCGACGCCGCCTCGACGTCGAGGTAGATGGCCTTGCCCACCCGCACGTCCTCGACGCCGCCCCAGCCCAGCGACTGGAGGGCGTGGTGGATGGCCTTGCCCTGCGGGTCCAGGAGCCCCGGTCGGGGCTTCACGCGGACTTCCAGCTTGTAGCGGCTCAAGCTCGGTCCTCCAGAGAGTGGTCGACGTCGATGCGGTTGGCCGATCGGCCACGGGGGCCGAGGTCCCGGTAGTCGACGGCACGCACCTCCGCGCGCGCGTCGTCCTCGTCCTCGTCCTCGTCGAGCAGCGGGTCGCCCCCGGGGATGCGGTCCAGGAAGCCGAGCAGCACCGATTTCGAGAGTCCCCACGTGATGTAGACGAGGTGCGCCGAGAAGAAGTAGTACCGGGGCACTGCCAGCGCGGTGAAGAGCGCGCCGGAGACGAACACGGTGTTGAAGATCCCCCTCGGGGTGCGAAGCCCGATCTTGGGCAGCTTCGCGTAGGGCACGTGGCTGACCATGAGCACGGACAGGAGCACCATTCCGACCGCCATGATCTGCTGCCAGGGGAGATCGGAGAGGTAGGTGTCGAAGAGAGGGGTCTGCGAGAAGGGATAGTAGGACGCGAGCGTCATACCGGCAGCCGGCGAAGGAAGCCCGTGGAAGTAGCGCTTGGCCTCCCCACCCTGCTCGATGTTGAAGCGGGCCAGCCGGACGACGATGGCCGTCACGTACACGAACGAGAGGATCCAGCTCCACTGCGTGTCCGCGAAGAAGAGGGCGTACAGGATGAAGCCGGGCGCGACCCCGAAGGAGATCGCGTCGACGAGCGAGTCGAGCTCGGCGCCGAAGCGCGATCCGGTCCGGGTGAAGCGGGCGACGCTGCCGTCGAGCATGTCCAGGACGCCCGCGAAGATGATGCACCACCCCGCCCACATGAAGTCGTCGCGCGCGGCGGACACGATCGCGTAGATGCCGAAGAAGAGGTTGCCCAGCGTGAAGGCCGACGGGAGGATGATGACCCCACGCTGCAGCGTCGGCCGGCGGGCGCGCCCTCGCTCGTTCACGCCGGCTGCTCCTCGCCCGCGGGGATCGAGCTCGGCTGGCGGGCCAGGACGGTCGCGCCCACGAGAGCGCGGTCCCCGACACGGCAGGTGATCTCCCACTCGGTGGGCAGGAAGAGGTCGACGCGCGAGCCGAAGCGGATCAGCCCGATGCGCTGCCCGCGCACCACGCGCTCTCCCTCCGCCGGATCGGTGACGATGCGGCGCGCGACGAGCCCCGCGATCTGGCGCACGAGCACGCGCCCGTGCGTCGTCGCGATCCCGAGAGAGGCCTGCTCGTTGTCCTCCGACGCCTTGTCCAGCCAGGCCACGGCGTAGGCGCCGGGCGTGTACGCGCGATGCTCCACGGTGCCCGAGACCGGCGCACGCTGCACGTGCACGTCGAACACGCTCAAGAAGATCGAGATCCGGTTCGCCGGGCCCCGCAGGAACGTCGGCTCGTCCACCCGGTCGATGCGGATGACGCGGCCCTCCCCGGGGGCCACCACGAGCTCCGGGGCCTCGGGCAGCGGCCGGCTCGGATCCCGGAAGAACCAGAGCACGAAGACGGCGAGCGCGGTCGCCAGCGCGGCAGGAATCCGGAGCGCCAAGCCCCCGTCCCCGAGCGTGACCGCCAGCCACAGAGCACCCGCGAGGAAGCCGCCCGCCGCAGCGAACGGGTATCCCTCGCGGGCCAGCTTCACCGGTCGTCCCCGAAGAGCGGGGGCCGGTACTCGGCCAGCGGCGTGCCCGTGAGGCGGCGGAAGACGTCGGCGTACCGCTCCGACGCCGCGCGCACGACCTCCGGCGGGAGATCCGGGGCCGGGGGCGTCTTGTCCCAGCCCTCGAGCCCGTCGAGCCAGTCGCGGATGGGCTGCTTGTCGAGCGACGGCTGCCCCCGACCGACCCCGTAGCTCTCCCTCGGCCAGAAGCGGGACGAGTCGGGGGTGAGCACCTCGTCGATGAGCAGGAGCTCGCCGGAGGCGTCGAAGCCGAACTCGAACTTGGTGTCGGCGAGGATGATGTCGCTCGTCTCGGCCACGTCGCGACCGTGCCCGTAGATCCGGAGCGAGAGGTCGCGGAGCCGCCCGGCCAGCTCGTCGCCGAGGAGCTCGCGGGTCTGGCCGAACGTGATGTTCTCGTCGTGCTCCCCCTTCTCCGCCTTCGTGGCCGGCGAGAAGATCGGAGGATCGAGCCGCTGGCTCTCCTGGAGCCCCTCGGGGAGGGGCTCGCCGGCCAGCGTCCCGCTCTGCCGGTACTCCTTCCAGGCCGAGCCCGAGATGTAGCCGCGCACGACGCACTCGACCAGCACGGGCTCGGTGCGGTGGACCAGCATCGAGCGGCGGGCCCATGCCGCGCGGCTCGCCTCCAGATGGGGGTGGCGGGCCACGATGCGGTCGGGGTCCACCGCGATCAGGTGGTGCGCGACCTCGTCCTCGAGCTGCTCGAGCCACCACGCCGTCACCAGCGTGAGCACCTCGCCCTTGCCGGGGATGGGCTGGGGAAGCACGACGTCGAACGCGCTCACGCGGTCGGTGGCGACCATGAGCAGCGTGTCGTCGTCGACCGCGTAGACGTCGCGGACCTTGCCGCGGTGGAGGAGCTCGAGGTCGAGCTGGGACTCGAGAACCGGTGCGTGATCAGACATGGAGTACGGGATCGGCGATGGACGGGGTCTCGCGCCCCTCGAGCGCGGGCCTGACGTGGTCTTCCAGGAAACGGCTCACCTGCTCCGGGGCGCGACCGACGAACCGCATCGGGTCCACGAGGCCTTCGAGCTCGTCGCGTGCGAGCCCGAACGCCTCGTCGTCGGCGATGCGGTCGAGGAGATCGGCGTCCGCGCCCTCCTCCTTCATGCGTCGTGCGGCGGCCATCGAGTGCTGTCGAATCCGCTCGTGCAGCTCCTGTCGATCGCCGCCCCGCGACGTCGCGTGCATCAAGATCGTCTCTGCGGCCATGAAGGGAAGGTGCTCGGCGAGATTCCTCCGCAGGACCTCGGGGTTCACGACGAGCCCTCGGGCGACGTTCTCCAGGAGGAGAAGGCAGCCGTCGAGCGCGAGGAAGGCGTCGGGGACCGAGAGGCGCCGGTTCGCCGAGTCGTCCAGGGTCCGCTCGAGCCATTGCGTCGCCGCCGTGAACGCCGGATCCTGGGCGAGCACGATCACGTGCCGCGCGAGCGCGCACATCCGCTCCGCCCGCATGGGGTTCCGCTTGTAGGGCATGGCCGAGGACCCGATCTGCTCGGCCTCGAACGGCTCCTCGACCTCCCGGAGGTGTGCCAGGAGTCGGAGGTCGTGACCCACCTTGGAGACGGAGGCGGCGACGCCGGCCAGCGTGGCCTGCACCGCGTAGTCGACCTTGCGGCTGTACGTCTGCCCGCTGACCGGGTACGTCTCCTCGAAGCCCATGCGCCGGCCGACGGCCCGGTCCAGGGCGTCCACCTTGTCGTGGTCACCGTCGAAGAGCTGCAGGAACGAGGCCTGGGTCCCCGTCGTCCCGCGCACGCCGCGGAAGCGCAGGACGGCCATGCGGTGGTCGAGCTCCTCGAGGTCGAGCAGGAGGTCCTGGATCCAGAGGGTGGCGCGCTTTCCGACCGTGGTCGGCTGGGCCGGCTGGAAGTGGGTGTACCCCAGCGTCGGCACCCCGGCGTGCGCCCGGGCGAACTCCGAGAGCGCCCGCACGCACCGGACGACTCGGGCACGGACGAGCCCGAGCGCCGCGCGGTGCAGGATCAGGTCGGTGTTGTCGCCGATGAAGGCGCTCGTCGCGCCGAGGTGGATGATGGCGCGGGCCGCGGGCGCGTCGTCGCCGAAGAGGTGCACGTGCGCCATCACGTCGTGCCGGAAGCGGCGCTCGTACTCGGCGGCGCGCTCCAGGTCCAGCGTGTCGACGTGGGCGCGCATCTGCGCGAGGGCTTCCCCCGGGATGGCGAGGCCGAGCTCGGCCTGCGACTCCGCCAGGGCGAGCCAGAGCCGTCTCCACGTGCCGAAGCGCCGCGCCGGCGAGAAGACCTCCTGCATCTCCCGGGACGCGTACCTGTCGGACAGCGGGTGCACGTAGCGGCTCAGGGTGTCGTCCGTCACGGACCCCTCCGGCGGCCGGGGCCGCAGCGCTCCGTCCTCTCGCGACCCATCTCTCAACGCCCCCAGTAGAAGTTGCGCACGATGTAGTCGCCGTTGCGCTCCAGGTACATCTGGATGCTCCCGCGGCCGGCCAGCACCTCGAAGGCGCGCTGCACGTCCTCTGCGCTGCGCATCCGCACCCGGTTGACCACGACGATCACGTCACCGGGGAGGAGGCCGAGCTGGGAGCGGAGCTGATCGGAGATCCCGGTGATGTAGGCGCCCTCGGAGCTGACGAGCCCGCGCTCCAGCTGGATCGCCGGCGTCACCGTGATGAGCTCGATGTCGCGCAGCACCGTGACCCGTGCGGCGGTCATGGAAGGGAAGGCGGTGGCTTTGATCGAGAGGGGGCGGGCCTGACCCTCGACGCGCAGCGTCAGGTCGTCACCGGCCCGCAGGTCGAGCAGCACCGCCTCCCAGTCGAGGGGGCTCCCCAGCGAGCGGCCGTCGGCGGCCATGAGGCGGTCTCCCGGCTCCAGGGCGGCGTCGTCGGCCGGAGAGCCCGGCGCCACACGGCTCACCCGCACCCCCCGCGTGCGCCCCCACTCGTCGGCGGCCACGGGCTCGACGTCGATCCCCACCCAGGCACGACGCACCTCGCCGGTCCGCAGGAGGTCGTCGGCGATCTGCATCGCGCGGTCGATGGGGATCGCGAAGCCCAGCCCCTCGCTTCCGCCGCTGCGGGAGATGATCGACGCGTTGATCCCGATGACCTCGCCGGCCCCGTTCACGAGCGCCCCCCCGGAGTTTCCCGGGTTGATCGCCGCGTCGGTCTGGATCATGCCGAAGTAGAAGCCCTGATCCTCGGACGAGGGCGTGATGTTGCGGCTCACCGCGGACACCACGCCCGCCGTCACCGTCGGCTGCGGGTCGCCGACGTAGTTGCCCAGCGGGTTTCCGATCGCGATGGCCCACTCGCCGATCATGAGGCCGTCCGCGGTGCCGACCGGGGCCACGGGCAGGTCGGCCCCCTGGATGCGCAACACCGCGATGTCGGCGACCGGGTCGGTCCCGACGACCTCGGCGGGCGCGTCCCGGCCATCCGGGAGCGTGACCCGGATCCGGTCCGCGCCCGTGATCACGTGGTCGTTGGTGAGCACGATGCCGTCGGCGCGCACGATGACGCCCGAGCCGAACCCCGCGCTGCGGCGCGCCGCCCCGGGCGGCAGCATCATGCTCTCCCACCAGGAGCGGGCGCGCACCTCCTGCGTCCGCAGGACGCTCACGCTTACGACGGCGGGCGCGACCCTGCTCGTCGCGCGCACGATGGCGTTGCCGCGGTCCTGCTCGATGTGGGCCGAGACGTCCCCCTCCCGCGTCGCGGCTTGCGGACGCGGAGCGGTCGCCTCCGTGGGGGCTGGACGCTCGGCGAGCTCGAGACCGACCCCCTCGGGCTCGGCGTTCGCCGACTCGGGCGCGCAGGCGGCCAGGAGGCTGGCCGCGCAGGCCAGCACGCCCAGGACCCGAGGGGCGCCGCCCGGGCGTCGCCGAGGTTCGTGACTCTCCACGTTCCTGACGGTCCTCCTCCCCCGCTTCCGCGGAGGTGGGGTCAGGCGCCTGACGCGGATCGGCGCGGTGGGCTCACAGCGCCGCACCGAGCCGCTCCCAGTCCTTGAGGAAGCCGTCCAGGCCCCGATCCGTGAGCGGATGCTTCGTGAGCTGCCAGAGGACCGACGGCGGGATCGTGCAAGCGTCGGCGCCGATCATCATCGACTCCACCACGTGGAGCGGATGGCGCACGGACGCGGCCAGGATCTCGGTGTCGTATCCGTAGTTGTCGTACACCTGACGGATCTGATGGATCAGCTCCATACCCTCGCCGGAGGCGTCGTCGATGCGTCCCACGAACGGAGAGACGAAGGTCGCGCCGGCCTTCGCGGCGAGGAGCGCCTGCGAGACGGAGAAGCACAGGGTCACGTTGACGTGGTGGCCCTCGGCGACGAGGGCCCGGCAGGCCTTGAGCCCGTCCTCGGTGAGGGGAACCTTGACCACCGCGTTCTCGTGGATGCCGGCCAGCTTGCGGCCTTCGGCGAGCATCGTGTCCCTGTCCAGGCCCACCACCTCGAGGCTCACCGGTCCGGGCACGGCCTCGCAGATCTCCAGGTAGAGCTCCTTGGGATCGCGATCGCCCGCGACCTTGGCGACGAGCGACGGGTTCGTGGTGACCCCGTCGATCAGGTTCGCGTCGGCGGCTCGTCTGATCTCGCCGATGTCGGCGGTGTCCAGGAAGATCTTCATGCTGGGCTCGGGCTCCTTCGAGACGAGGGCTTGGAGGAATGGGGGTGCGGCGCGCTTTCGGCGTAGGTCACCGAACGCAGGAACAGGCCCTGCGGGGGAGCGGGCGGTGAGGTGGTCAGGTCGGGATCGGAGTGCAGCAATCTAGCGACGTCGCCCGACGGGCGTCGGCCACGCGCCACGTCGACCAGGGTCCCGACCAGATAGCGCACCATGTGGTGGAGGTAGCGGTCCGCCGTGATCCGCAGCTCGACGCCGATCGGGTGCTCGGACCAGCTGGCCTCGGCCACCCTGCAGCGCTCTCCGCGCTCGGGCTGGCCGGCCTTCGAGAAGGCACGGAAGGAGTGCTCGCCCACGATCGTCCGGGTCGTACGCCTCAGCCGGCCCGCGTCCAGGGGGGCGCACAGGGGCCAACACCAGCGCCGGTGGAAGGGCGACGCCGCCTCGGGGCGCAGCCCCACCGTGTACGAGTAGGAGCGCGCGAGCGCGTCGAAGCGAGGATGGAACTCCGGGGAAGCCTCGGCCGCTCGCTCGATCCACACGTCCGCCGGCAGCACGGCGTTCAGGGAGCGCCGCACCCGGTCTGCCGTCCAGGACGAGGGCATGTCGACCGCGGCAACCTGGCCGGTCGCGTGCACGCCCGCGTCCGTGCGGCCCGCGGAGAGAACACGGCGAGGGGAGTCGGCGAGCCGCGAGAGCGCACGCTCCAGCTCTCCCTGGACCGTCCGATGGTCGGGCTGGAGCTGCCAACCGTGGAAGCCCGAGCCGTCGTAGTGGACGGTGAGCTTCAAGCGTGTCGTCGCGGGGGGTTCCACGGCGGAAAGGTAGGGGGGGCTCGGTCGATGTCAACCAGGCGCGAGCGGGTGGCGATTGACCGAAAAGCCGCATGGACATTAGGATTTCAGCCCCCCCGGCCCGGGGGGCTTTCCACGGGAGGGAGCGGATGAGCCAAGAGTCGTCGAGCGCGTTCCTCAGCGAGCTCCTGGAGATCGTGGCCGAGGGCGACGCCCTCACCGCCGACCAGGCGGAGGCGGCCATCGACGCCTTCATGGACGGTTCGGCCAGCGACGTCCAGATGGCCGGCCTGCTCATGGGCCTGCGCACGAAGGGGGTGGAGCCCTCGGAGATCGCCGGTGGCGTGCGAGCCCTGCGCAAGGCGATGATCCCGGTCCGCTCCGGGGATCCGGACCGGCTCGTGGACACCGCGGGAACAGGCGGCGGCACGGTCACGACCTTCAACATCTCGACCGCGGCCGCCTTCGTCGCGGCCGGGGCGGGCGTGCCGGTGGCGAAGCACGGGAACCGGTCGTTCACATCGCGCTCGGGAAGCGCGGACGTGCTGGAGGCGCTCGGCATGCGCATCGATCTCTCGGCGGAGCGGATGAGCGAGGTGCTCGCCGAGGCGGGCATCGTGTTCATGTTCGCCCCGCTCCTGCATCCGGCGATGCGCCACGTGGCCCCCGTCCGCCGCGGGCTCGGCGTCACGACGGTGATGAACATCCTGGGGCCGCTCACGAACCCCGCCGGTGCCCGACGTCAGGTGATCGGCGTCGCCGACCGGCGCCTGCTCGGCCTCATCGCCGACGCGCTGCGGGAGCTCGATCACATTCGGGCCCTCGTCGTGCACGGCGCGCCGGGGCTCGACGAGGTGAGCCCCTCCGGGATCACGACCGTGGCGGAGCTGCGCGGCGGCCACGTACGGACGTACGAGATCTCCCCCGAGGCGCTCGGCCTGGAGCCGCACGACCCCGCCGGCCTCGCGGGGGGTGATCCGACGCACAACGCGGCGGTGATCAGACGGGTGCTGGAGGGGGAAGCCGGAGCGCCCCGGACCGCGGTCGTGATGAACGCCGCCGCCGCTCTCGTGGCGGGCGGGGCGGCGGACGACTGGAGGGACGGCGTGGAGATGGCGGAGCGGGCTATCGACGCCGGTCGGGCCGCGGCATGTCTCGAGCGGTTGCTCGACGCTTCCCGGCGGGACGGGGAGTGAGCCCCGACCGGGCTCGTGCGCGTGGGATCCGGGCCGCGCCGCCTGCGAGGCGGGCGATTGGGCACCCGGGCCGGGAGGCACCCGGGGCGCCGCCCGCCCTCCACGCGGCTCAGTACTCGAGGCTCAGTACTTGCGGATGACCCCCACGACCACGCCCTGGATGCGCACGTCCGCGGCGTCGACGAAGATCGGCTCCATCGTGGGGTTCGCGGGCTGCAGACGGACGCGGCCGCCCCGCTCGCGGTAGAGCTTCTTCACGGTCGCGGACTCTCCCTGGACGAGCGCCACGACCATCTGGCCGTCCTCGGCGGTGCTCTGAGCCTGCACGACGATGTAGTCGCCGTCGCGGATCTGCTCCTCGATCATCGAGTTGCCCTCGACGCGCAGCACGTAGTTGTCCCTGCGGCGGCTGACCATGTCCGGTGGCACCGCCACCGTCTCGGTGTCCTGGATGGCCTCGATCGGCATGCCCGCCGCGACGGCCCCGAGCAGCGGAAGCTCGAGCGCGGGGGAGCTCGCCTCGGCGCCTACGAGCTCGATCGAGCGGCTCTCGTTGTAGGACTTTCTTATGTAGCCCTTGCGCTCCAGATTGCTCAGGTGCTCGTGGACCGTGGCCAGGGACGAATATCCGAAGGACTCCGCGATCTCCTCGAAGCTCGGTGCGTAGCCCCGGTCGTCGATGAACGACTCGATGTAGTCGAGGATCTCCTTCTGACGCTTGGTGAGGGGCATGCTCCCTCCCTCCGGCGGTGGGGAACCCGAATAAGAACCGAAGTAAGGATACCCGAACGTTGCCCGAAACGCAAGAATCCGCCGGCCTTCCGGGGATCCTGGCCCGGATCGTCGAGACGAAGCGCTCCGAGCTCGAGCGCCTGCGCGAGCGGGCCGGGGAGCTCGAGCGGGCGGCGGCGGCGGCACCTGCGCCGAGGGATTTCCGGGGCGCGCTCGCGCGACCCGGCACCGTATCGCTCATCGCCGAGTGCAAGCGGCGCTCGCCGGGGGCGGGACCGATCCGGCCGGAGCTCGAGCCGGCGGCGCTGACGTCCGGCTACGAGCGGGCGGGCGCAGCCGCTCTGAGCGTGCTGACGGACGAGACGTACTTCGGGGGGAGCACGGCCGACCTCGGGTCGGTGAGGCGAGCCACGTCGATCCCCCTGCTGCGCAAGGACTTCACGCTCGACCCTCTCCAGGTGTACGAGGCCCGGGCGGCCGGAGCGGACGCGGTGCTGCTGATCGTGCGGATTCTCGACGACGCGCGCCTCCGGCTCCTGCACCGAGAGGCGAGCGCGCTCGGCATGGCGGTGGTCGTGGAGGTCCACGAGCGTCGGGAGCTCGACCGGGCGGTGGCGGCCGGCGCCTCGGTGATCGGCATCAACAACCGCGATCTCGCCACCTTCCGGACCGACCTGGCGACGACGCTGGAGCTGCTGGAGCACGTGCCCGGGGATGCCCTCGTCGTATCGGAGAGCGGAATCCGTGACGCCCCGGACGTGATCGAGCTCGGCGAAGCGGGCGTCGACGCGGTCCTCGTGGGCGAGACGCTCCTTCGCGCCCCGGACCCGGCGGCGGCCGCCGCCCGGCTGTCCGGACTGCCTGCGCGGGCTCGCCGGGGCTGAGGGTCGGGGCGTGCGCGTCAAGATCTGCGGACTGGCCCGTCGCGAGGACGCGCTCCTGGCCGATGAGCTGGGCGCCGACTATCTCGGCGTGGTCCTCACGTCGGGATTCGGGCGCAGCGTGGAGCCGGAGGCGGCAGCCCGCATGCTGGCCGGAACCGACGCCCGGAAGGTCGCGGTCGTGGTGGACGAGTCACCCGCGGGCGCGGAGGAGCGCGCCCGGGCCATCGGTGCCTCGGTGATCCAACTCCACGGGCAGGAGGATCCCCGTGACCTGGAGGAGCTTCGCGCCCGCGGACCGTGGTTGCTGTGGAAGGCGGTGCGGGCCCGAACCGCCGCGGACGTGCATGGGGCCGTGGGCCGCTTCCGGGGCGTGGCCCACGGAATCCTCGTCGAGGGCTGGAAGCGAGGTGTGGTCGGGGGGGGCGGGGCGAGGCTGCGCGTGCAGCCCGAGGAGGTGCGGGCGGCGGTCCCCCGGGAGGTCGATTTCGTGCTTGCGGGCGGGCTGGATCCGCAGAGCGTGGCCGAGGCGGTGGCACTCTTCCTGCCCGACGTTGTAGATGTCTCGTCCGGCGTCGAAGCCGGACCGCGACGCAAGGACCCGGAGCTGCTCCGGGCGTTCCTTCGGCGGGCCAGGGCGGCGGCGCGCGCGACCGAGGGACGTGGTGACGAACGGACGCCGGGAGGGCGACACGCGTGAGGATCTCGAGCGAGACCGCATCCGCGGCTGCCGACCACCGGTTCGGCGTCTTCGGCGGGCGCTACGTGCCCGAGACGCTGATCTCTGCGCTCGACGAGGTGACCGAGGCGTACGAGGCGGCCCGAGTGGACGCCGCCTTCGAGTCCGAGCTCGATGCGCTCCTGCGCGACTTCGTCGGCCGGCCCACGCCGCTCTACCACGCGCGGCGGCTGGGCGACGCGGTCGGCCATCCGGCCGTCTTCCTCAAGCGCGAGGACCTGAACCACACGGGCGCCCACAAGATCAACAACACGCTCGGCCAGGCGCTGCTCGCCCGGCGGATGGGCAAGCACCGGATCATCGCCGAGACCGGCGCGGGCCAGCACGGCGTGGCGACCGCGACCGCCTGCGCGCTCTTCGGCCTGGAGTGCGTCGTCTACATGGGCGAGGAGGACGTGGAGCGCCAGGCGCTCAACGTGTACCGCATGGAGCTGCTCGGCGCCGAGGTGCGGCCGGTGTCGTCGGGGACGCGCACGCTCAAGGACGCGACCAACGAGGCGATCCGCGACTGGGTCACCAACGTCGAGACCACGCACTACATCATCGGCTCCGTGGTCGGGCCGGACCCCTTTCCCCGAATGGTGCGGGACTTCCAGGCCGTCATCGGCAGGGAGGCGCGGGCCCAGGTGCTCGACCTGACGGGCCGCCTGCCGGGTGCGGTGGTCGCATGCGTCGGCGGCGGGTCCAACGCGATGGGCATCTTCCACGCCTTCGTCGGTGACGAGGGGGTCCGTCTGGTCGGCGTCGAGGCGGGCGGCGCGGGGCTGGAGACCGGGCGCCACTCCGCCTCGCTCGCGTCCGGCACACCCGGTGTTCTCCACGGCTCGCTCAGCTATCTTCTGCAGGATGCCGACGGGCAGGTGGCCCCTGCGCACTCGGTTTCTGCGGGTCTGGATTATCCGGGGGTGGGACCCGAGCACTCGTTCCTCAAGGACTCCGGCCGCGCGACCTACACCCACGTCACGGACTCTGACGCTTTGAGCGCGTTCCACCGGCTTTCGGAGTTGGAAGGCATCATCCCGGCACTGGAATCGGCGCACGCGATCGCGTACGTGCTGCGCGAGGCCTCGGCGGTCGAGGGCCCTCTCCTGGTCTGCCTGTCGGGCCGAGGAGACAAGGACGTGGCGCACGTGGCGCGGACGGAAGGCAGGGGCCTGCTGCTGTGAGGATCGGGTGAGCGATCAGGACGGAGGAGCCGTGAGGGCCTCCGCGGGCGACCTCGGGTGGGCGGCGGAGACCGCTCTGCCCGTCGAGCAGGTCCGCTCCCTCTTCGTCACGCTCGGCAAGGCCCTGCGCGCCTACCAGCTCTACGACGAGAACAACCCGGTGCGCCACCGCTTCGTCGAGACGCTGCGTGGCGAGCTGGCCGCGCTGTGGAGTGACGCGGACCGGCTCGTGGTGACGATCGACGAGGAGCGCATCTACCTGGCAGACATGGAGGTCTACCACTCGGAGTCGCGCAACGACTCGCTCGCGTTCCTCTTTTTCAAGGACGGAGTCCGCGAGGTCACCCTCCTGCCCGGGATCGAGCACGAGGAGCTGGAGGGGTTCCTCGGCGTCCTGCAGAAGGCGCGCAAGCTCGTGCCGGAGGGCGACGACCTCCTGACCGTGCTGTGGGAGGAGGACCTCCAGTGCCTGCAGTACCAGTTCGTCGACCTCCTCGCGGAGGGTGTCGTGCTCCCCGAGCCGGGGCAGGGAAGCCCGCCGGCGGAGCTTCAGGCGGCCCTCGCGGCCGAGGACGCGGAGATCGCCGCGCAGGAAGAGGCGGCCAAGGGGGGCTCGGCGGCGGCGGACACGCCGCCCACCGTCAAGCAGGACGACTTCAACCCGACGCTCTACGCGCTCGACCCCCGGGAGATGGAGACGCTCCGGGCCGAGGTTCAGAAGGAGTTCGAGCGGGACATCCGTACGGACGTGCTCAAGGCGCTCTTCGACCGGCTGGAGGAGCATCAGCGGCGGGAGCGGCAGTCCGAGATCCTGGGTATCCTCGAGTCACTCCTGCCCAACTTCCTCAGCAGGGGGGGGTTGGTGGCGGCCACCGACGTCCTGCGGGAGCTGCGCCGCCTCGAAGGAGTCGAGGGCGTGTTCGATCCGGAGCGGCTCGCGAAATCCCGGAGCATCCTGGACGAGATCAGCTCCTCGGGGGCCATCGAGGAGCTGATCCAGGCCCTGTATGACGGGACCATTCGAGCGTCCTCGGCCCAGCTCGGTGGATTTCTAACCTTCCTGCGGGGTGGCGCTCTCGCACCGCTGCTGCGCGCTTCCGAGACGGTCCAACATCGCGAGCTCCAGGGCGTCCTGCGCGCGGCGGTGCACGGGATCGCGGATCGCAACCGGACCGCGCTCCTGGAGCTGATGGCGGAGGACGACCCCGTCGTCGCTTCGGGCGCGGCCCGCCTGGCGGGCGAGATCCAGGTGCCCGAGGCGGGGCCGAAGCTCGCCGGGCTGCTCGTGCACTCCGCCGCCTCCGTCCGGCTCGCCGCGATCGAGGCCGCGACCACGCTCAAGGCGTCGGTGGTCGCCGGCCACCTCGAGAAGTGCCTCCAGGATCCCGAGCGCGAAGTCCGCATCGCGGCGGCGCGCGCCCTCGGCGAGCTGCGCTACTCGCCGGCGGCCAGGACGCTCGCCTCGATCGTGAAGGGCAAGCCGATCCGCTCGGCGGACATCACCGAGAAGGTCGCGATCTTCGAGGCTTACGGGTCGGTCGCCGGGGACGGCGGGGTCGAGCTGCTCGCCCACCTCCTGAAGAAGAAGGGCCTGCTCGGCAGGAGGGGGTCCACCGGGATCAGGGCGGCGGCGGCCCTCGGGCTCGGGCGGATCGGAACCGCGGAGGCCCGTGCGGTGCTCGAGCGGGCGGCGCTCGACGACGATCCGGTGGTTCGCAGCAACGTGAACCGCGCGCTGCGGCAGGGGGACTAGGATCGTGACGGAGCTCAACTACCAGGAGCTGGGCCGCAAGCTCCTCGGCGCCTTCTACGGAGCGCTCACCGCGCTCAAGCTGTACCCGGTCGAGAACGAGACCGTCCAGCACGCCGTGACCGAGCTGCACAAGCTCGTGTCGGGGATCGCCGAGGCCGACGGCACGGCGGAAGTTCGCGTCGTCGGCGACTTCTTCTTCCTCAACGAGACGCGGCTTCGGCTCGATCTGAGCAACTTCGCGACCTTCGGATCGTTCGCGAGCGCGCTGAGCGACCACGGCATCGGGGCCGTGGAGATCCGGCGCGGGATCCGGCGGTCGGAGTGGGTGCCGTTCCTTTCGATCCTGTTGCGCCCCCCTGTGGCGGAGAATCCGTTCGGCGGATTCCTCGAGCGGTTCTCGGGCGCGCCGGTCGAGCACATCGAGCCGAGGCCCGCGTCCGAGGTCGAGGAGCCGGCCGATGACAAGGAGGCTCTCACGGCGGCGAAGCGCACCTACGCGCAGTCGGTGAAGGTGGCCCGCGACGCGCTGGGCGACATGCGCCTCGGCAAGGCCGTCAACGTCCGCAAGGTCAAGCGGGCGGTGCAGGGAATCGTCGATCAGGTGCTGTCGAACGAGTCGTCGATGGTCACGATGACCACGCTGCGCGACTTCGACGAGTACACGTTCACGCACTGCGTCAACGTCTCGATCTTCAGCGTCATCATCGGGCAGCGCCTGGGCCTCGACCGGCTGCAGCTGTACGAGCTGGGGCTCGGGGCCCTCTTCCACGACGTGGGCAAGCAGCGTCTGGCCCACGAGCTGATCAGCAAGTCCACGGCGCTCACCGACGAGGACTGGGAGGGGCTCAAGCAGCACCCGGTCGAAGGCCTCCTCCTGCTGTTCCGGATGCACGGGTTCACGGACGTGCCCTATCGCCAGATGCTGATGGCGTACGAGCACCACATGAAGGTGGACCTGACCGGGTACCCCCCAAGCCGGAGGTCCCGCGAGCCGACGCTCTTCTCCCGCATCGTAGCCGTGGCCGACGCCTTCGACGCGGGGACGTCCGTACGGAGCTATCAGTACGAGCCCTGGCCGCCGGACGCGGTGCTGCGGGAGATGCGCGACAACCCCAAGCGCGGCTTCGACAAGCTGCTCGTCAAGGTCCTCATCACCGCGACCGGCGTGTACCCGGTCGGGACCCTGGTCATCCTGGACTCGCACGAGCTCGCGATCGTCTCCCATGTCAACCCCGATCCCGACCTCCTGCACCGTCCGAAGGTCCGGGTCATCTCCGATCCGGTCGGCCTGCCGCTCGCCCGGCCCAAGACGATCGACCTCGCGGAGCTCGATGCCGGGACGGGCCTGCCCAAGCACCAGATCATCAAGACCACGGATCCGCAGAAGTACGGGATCCGGGTCAGCGACTACCTGCTCGCGTGATCGCCGAGGCGTTCGCGAGCCGGCGTGCGCAGGGCCGGCCCGCGCTCATCCCGTACGTGACGGCGGGACACCCGTCGGTGGACGCCACCGTCGCGGTCCTCGAGGCGCTGTCCGACGCGGGGGCGGACGTGCTGGAGCTCGGCATTCCCTTCTCGGATCCGCTCGCCGACGGGCCCACGATCCAGCGGTCCTCGTTCCTCTCTCTAGAGGGCGGCACGAGCGTCCGGCGCGTCCTCGCCGACCTCGCTGCCTTCCGGGCGCGACGCGACACCCCGGTCGTGCTTTTCACGTACCTGAATCCCGTCGTCCGCCTGGGCGTGGCCGAGTTCCTGAGCAGGGCCGTCGACGCGGGAGCCGACGGACTCCTCGTCACGGACCTCCCGACGGGGTCGGACCCGGCGCTCGAGGCCAGGATCGTCGAGTCCCCCCTCGACCTGATCCGGCTGGTCGCGCCGACGACACCGGCAACGCGCATTCCCGAGGTCGCGCGCGGCGGCTCGGGGTTCCTCTACTACATCTCGCGCACGGGCGTCACCGGCGCGCGCCAGCACGTCCGCGTGGAGCTCGAGGCCGAGGTGCAGGCCGTCCGGCGGGCGGTCGAGCTGCCGGTCGCCGTGGGCTTCGGCATCTCCACCGCGGAGCAGGCGGCGCGCGTCGGCGCGGTGGCCGACGGCGTCGTGGTGGGAAGCGCCCTGGTCCGCACCCTCGAGGAGGAGGGTGTCGACGCGGGGCGCGCCTTCGTCGCCTCCCTGCGTGAGGCCCTCTAGGCGTTCGACGGCCGGTCAGCCGGGCACCGCCAACGCCTCGGCGACCGAAGGGTCCGGTCGGACGAAGACGGTGCGGACGCGGTCCGGCACGACGGTCCCCGGGCCGGCGCCGCGCGGCTTGCGAACGTGCTTGCGCCGGGTCCAGTCGACGGGGACGCTGCCCGAGGTGCGGGCTTTCGAGTGAAGCGCGGCGAGCGTCGCGGCCTCCGCCAGGTCGCGGCCGGGGGGGGCGCCCTCCTCCGTCCAGCGCAGCACGACGTGCGCGCCCGCGGCGTGGCGCGCGTGGAGCCACACGTCTTCCGGCGAGGAGTGCCGGAACGTCAGCTCGTCGTTGAACCGGGCCCCGCGCCCGACTCGGATCTCCAGGCCGCCGCTGCTGCGAAAGACGCGATACGGGAGCCCCTCGACGCGCGCTCCGCGGCGACCCTCTCGGATCCTGGCCGGAAGGGCCGCGCGCACGGTGTCGGGGTCGACGGCACCCTCGAGCGCCCCCT
>JABAOE010005001.1_pt1 | contig 17546 bp, 22 predicted proteins | sample 7062141 | NCBI WGS metagenome assembly JABAOE01 (sample SAMN14538627, study PRJNA623070) | marine sediment metagenome | biome: marine biome [ENVO:00000428]; feature: marine pelagic biome [ENVO:01000023]; material: deep marine sediment [ENVO:00002113] | place: India: Gulf of Khambhat ... | reverse complement strand
TTTGGAATTAAATTTCCTGCCTGTTGCCTACGTTCCCGCCATGGTGTTCTATGAGGTGGAACGACTTGATATCGTGAAGATGGTGCGGCTGAACAAATTGCAAGACTTAGGGCCGCTCGGACTAACGGAGCCGGTCCAGGCCGTTGCCGACGTCGTGATGCGCGGATTTTCGACCTGCGTGCTTGCTCCCCGCATGGCGCAAGCCATAAAGGATGTCCCGCTTTTCCGTGGCATGACCAGCGAGCAAGCTACGAGGCTGGCAGGTGTGTGCACCGTGCGGGATTTTCGTGCTGGCGAGCGGCTCTTCGCTCAGCACGATCCGGCGGACCGGCTGTATCTCGTACTCCAGGGTCGGGTCGTCATCAGTGGTGGAAATCCACCCTCTCCGGTCGGAACGGTTCGCGCCGGAGAAACCTGTGGAGAAATCTCTCTGCTCTCGGCTAGACCTCATTCAGCCAGTGCCACGGCTGAGGGTCTGGTCGAAGCAGCTGAACTTTCACGGCGTGACCTGGCTGATCTTATTCGCCGACGTCCCGACATCGGCGTCAACATCTACCGTAATCTTGCGGTTGGCCTCGGTGACAAGCTCATGCGCTCCAGTGGTGTGCTACGGGAGCGAGAATCGGCGACGTCGGAAGTGTTGCATCTCACACCCAAAGCACCCTCAGCCGAAAAATAGGGTGGTCATTCGGCATTCGTCTCGCGTCGGTAGATGTTCCCGGCTCAAAGTTTCGGGAATCTGTGGCCGTTCGGCATCGGTTGTCGCGTGATAACTCTGCCGTCCATGGCGACTGACTATATTGGCGTGTTTCTCCTGCGCTAACATGACAAGCAAACGAGGCCCTTCTTCGGATCTTCCCCAACCCGCAGTCGAGGCGCTGTGGCACGGCCATGTCATTGATGCGATCCAACTAGTGCGCCTGGAGCGGAACATTGGCCTGAAAGAGGCAAAGGAGCAGGTGGACGCCTATATCGGTACCCAGCCGGCCCTCCAGAAAAAGATGGAACAGATCCTCGGAGAGACGCGGCAGAGGTTTATCCGCTGGCTGATCGGCATCTTGCTGCTTGCCGTCGGTGTTGCGTATCTCGTGATGTAGGGGGAATGAACAGGCTGGATGAGTCAAGAAAGAGGCGGCCCATGCGATCGGATCGTCCCGCACTGACGATGGCCGATTTGCCTGCTGGTAAGGAGGTGTCGATGGGGTGGTATCGGAGGGCGACGATGCGAATTGGTCTGGCCTTATGGTGTTTGCTGGGTGCTAGTTCTGTGTTTGCTGCGGTGCAAGTGATGTCGGAGGCCGCATTGATGGTGGACGGGAAGGTGACAAAGGGAGAGAAACAGCAGCTTGGTCATTTAACATGAAAGAGTTGCTTGCGTCATTCGGACGAGCCGAGATAGCGGTACAGAAGGAAGATCTCGATGCCCTCATGGAATTTTATTCGCCGGCGTACAACTATCACGGCTTGAAAGCGACCGATGTTCGGCGGGTGTGGGGTGAAGTCTTCAGTCACTACAAGCGGGTGACATCCACCCATCTCTTCTCGGATATTTCAATCGTGTAGGTGGACTCTCTCAGGTTCGTGCGGAGGTGACTTGCACCGGCGGCTTATACGGCACCGATGAGCAAACGGGTAACACTCGACAGTTGGGTTCGTGAGGTGCACTACCTGGCGAAAGAAGAAGGGGATTGGAGGTTCTTAGGGAATGCCGGGGGAGCGCCCAGTGCTGCTCCATTTTCGTCTGCGCCACATCATTCCCTCTTCTGAGGGCCGCGTTTCTCCGGCTGTGCTGGCAGGAGATCAGCTTGTTTGTGGCGAATGCCCGAGCATCCCGTCTCTTCGCCGAGGATCNNATCGTTCACAGCCGGACTGTGACGGCTTTCACTTCGGTGTATAGCTCCAACGCGTCGTGACCCATCTCTCGGCCCCATCCGGATTGCTTATAGCCACCGAAGGGCAGCGCGGCGTCGAAAATATTGTAGCAGTTGATCCATACAGACCCTGCGCGCAGCTCGGCTGCAATGCGATGAGCCTTGCTGACGTCACGGGTCCATACCGCTGCTGCCAAGCCGTAAATCGAATCATTCGCCGCTGGCAACACTTCGTTGATGTCTGTAAACGGGACTGCGCAGACGACTGGCCCGAAGATTTCCTCTTGCATGATCTTCATCTTTTGCGTGGTGTCGACCAGTACAGTTGGTTCCACGAAATAGCCTTTGTCGCCCAGCTTCCGACCGCCGACCACCGCCTTCGCACCCTCGGAAAAGCCTGACTCCAGATAGCCGAGCACGCGCCGTTGCTGCTCATCTGACACCAACGGTCCCATTTGAGTGGAGAGATCCATGCCCGGTCCAACTGTGATCTTCTTTGCGTCCGCTGCCACGCCCTCCACCACCGTGTCAAAAATCCCCTTCTCAACGAAGAGCCGGGAGCCGGCGCAGCAGCATTGGCCGTGGTTGAAAAATATCGCGCTAGATACCCCAGGGATGCTCGCTTCCACATCGGCATCCTTACACACGATGTTCGGGGACTTGCCTCCAAGCTCGAGTGACACCTTCTTGAGATTCTCTGAGGCTGCGCCAAGGATTAGCTTTCCCACTTCTGTAGAGCCCGTGAAAGCAACTTTGTCCACATCGGGATGCGCGGCCAGGGCCGCACCGGCGGTGTCCCCGAATCCCGGCACGATGTTGACGACTCCGTCTGGGAATCCGGCTTCACAGATGAGCTCACCGAGTCGCAAGGCGGACAGCGGTGTTTGTTCGGCAGGTTTCAGCACGACGGTGCAGCCGGCAGCCAAGGCTGGGCCCAGCTTCCAAGCCGCCATGAGCAGCGGAAAGTTCCAAGGGATGATCTGGCCGACTACACCGACCGGCTCGCGCAGTGTGTAGGCCAAATACTGGGCACCGGGAGTGTAGGGGACTGAAAGGGGGATCGTGTTGCCCTCGATTTTGGTTGCCCAACCAGCCATATAGCGGAAGAGATCCACGGCTAGTGGCACATCAGCCACGCGAGCCACGCTGACCGGCTTCCCGTTATCGAGCGACTCCAGTTGGGCGAATTCCTCGAGGTGAAATTCAAGTAGGTCGGCGAGCTTCCAGATCAATCGTCCACGCTCCGAGGCTGTGAGCCTGCGCCACGGACCGCTCTCGAAGGCGTTCCGTGCCGCGATAACCGCTTTGTCAATGTCGACACGGTGACCCTCGGCTACTTGGGCAAGGACTTCACCTGTAGCTGGGTTGTAAGTTGGGAAGGTCTTCCCCGAAGCGGCTTCGAGCCATTGGGCGCCGATGAGCATCTTCCGGGGCTTGCCGACAAATGTACGGATCTGCTGGTGCATCGGGATTTCCCCGATTACTGTACCCATGATGGTTCTCCTTTTCGGCTATGCGATTGTATATTGTGATGATGTCGGCTAGGCGAAATCAAGAACCGAGCACTCTATTTATAATGCATTTGGTAGAAGACGAAGACAGTGATCTCTCTGCCCCCTCACCTTTTCATGTGGCTTTGACAGAGGTGATCTACTTTTTGGTAAACTCCTCCACGGGATGACAGATCAATCAAGGCATTTCCCTGATCTACCGCAGAGTGTGGTTGATGCGCTGTGGCGCGGCAACCGAAGGGAAGCGATCGAGCGCCTTCAGCAGGAACACAACCTTGATCAGGTAGAGGCGAGAGAGCAGGTCGCAGCCTATATTCTATCCCATTCTGCCCTGAAACGAAGGATGGTAAATGCCGAGTCAGAGACTAGGTGGTCCTTCATGTGGTGGTTGATCCTGCTGCAGGCCATTGCCGTTGCCGTCGGGTACTACCTTTTGTTTCAGGAGTGATGACCATTCTGCCAGACTGAGAGGGGAGCCCGGTCGCGCCCCATCCAAAACTATGGTCTGTACCCATTCCTTTTCCGGCACAGCCAGTCCCCCTGTTCTCCCATCTGATTACTGATGTCCGTTATTACACCCAGAGCGCCGGTTGTTTCCTCGTCGAGGTCCCAATCGGACTTGCCACCATCGAGATTGCCGCAGTTCAATAAAACCGACTGGTCCCAGATACGCCAGGATTACGAGGCGACTATACTCAATTCTCCAATTTCTGAAAAGCAGAGCCAGGCATAAGCATATTAACCCTGTGTCTCCCCCACCCCCGTCATTTTGGACCCGGGGCTGCTAGTCTGTTTCAGAGATAGGTAGTTCTGAGGACGGTGCAGGCCAGACCGAACAGAATGTCTCGGTCATGAATCGACCCCGTTGATCAGCTGTCTGTCAATTGCCTCCTTGCATTGTCCTCACTGAACCATATAAGTGTGGCTCGGGCTCTGCTACTATGCGGGTCTCTATCTACGACCATGAGTGCTCGTACCCTGCCGAAGCAGGTATTTCAGCCCCTTCTCGATGCATTGCACGACCGCGGCTATCGTGTGGTGGGGCCGGTGGTGCGTGATGGGGCGGTGGTATGGGAAACCGTACAGCAAGTCGGAGACCTCCCGATCGGCTGGCGGGATACGCAAGAGCCAGGACGGTACCGTCTCGAGCAGTCCGATGAAAATCACATCTTCGGAGTCGTTCACGGACCGCAATCTCTGAAACCCTTCAGTTTCGCACCCCGCGAACCTTTGCTCGCTATCGAGCGCACGAGGAAGGGTTTTACGACTGCACCTATGCTGCCAAAATCGGAGAAGGTTGCGGTGCTGGGAGCCCGGCCCTGCGATGTAGCAGGTTTGGCGGTGCAGGACCGGATTTTCCTCCGCGATGCCTATCTCGATCCCTATTATCAGGCGAGGCGCGAGGGGCTGTTCGTAGTTGTCGTGAACTGTACCAGAGCGTTGTCGACCTGCTTCTGCGCTTCGGTCGGAACTGGTCCTCAAGCTATGAGCGGCTTTGACCTTGCCCTCACCGAATTGGATGAGGTCTTTCTCATTGAAGCCGGGAGTCCCGAGGGAATAGAAATTATCTCGGCGCTTGCGATCGACCCTGCTTCAAAGGAAGACGTCGAAAAAGCCAAATCGAAAATTACTTCCTGTGCGACAGGTCAAACGAGACGTCTCGACATATCCGACCTGCCGCGGGCCTTGTATGACGCGCACGAGCACCCTCGTTGGGATGCCGTGGCGGCGCGCTGTCTTGCCTGCGGCAACTGCACAATGGTCTGTCCCACCTGTTTTTGTCATGCCGTCGATGAAACTCTAGACTTAGCAGGTCAACGGAGCGAGCATTCGAGACTGTGGGATTCCTGTTTTACCCAGGAACATGGCTACATTCACGGGAAGAATTTCCGTCCGACGGTCAAGGATCGCTACCGCATGTGGCTGACGCACAAGCTGGCATCCTGGATCGATCAGTTCGGCTCGTCTGGCTGTGTCGGCTGCGGGCGTTGCATCACCTGGTGTCCGGTGGGGATTGATTTGACGGAGGAGCTACCTGCCTTGCTAGAGCGTGGATCCTACAATGCAGGGGAAGGGGGTCCATTGTGATGGATCGGCCGCAGACCATCGTGGGAATACCGAAGGAGACTTATCCGGGGGAAACGCTGGTTGCGCTCGCACCGTCACACGTTCCGCTACTCACAAAGGCCGGCCTGGAAGTTCTGGTCGAACCCGATGCCGGTCGGGCTGCGGGCTTCGAGAATGACGCCTACCGGGTGAAAGGCGCACAGCTTGCGACAAATCGCGCACAGCTGTTTGCATCCGCACACGTGCTGCTTCAAGTCAGGACCTTTGGTGCAAACCCTGACAAGGGCCGCGACGACCTTCCCCTGCTCGGCCCCAAGCACACCGTCATCGGATTGGCCGACCCATTGGAACGGCCACAGGTAGCCAAGGAGTTGGCGAAACGCGGTGTGTCTTCGTTCGCCATGGAGCTGATGCCTCGAATAGCCCGCGCACAGAGTATGGATGTGCTGTCTTCCCTTGCCACCATAGCCGGCTACAAATCGGTGCTTTTGGCTGCGCTGCAATTGCCGAAGCTGTTTCCAATGTTGACGACGGCGGCTGGGACGATCGCGCCGGCTCGTGTGTTGGTGATCGGTGCCGGAGTCGCGGGTCTTCAGGCGATCGCGACTGCTCGCCGTCTGGGGGCGGCGGTGTCCGCTTACGACATGCGTCCTGCGGTGAAAGAGGAAATAAAGAGCGTGGGTGCAAAGGTTGTGGAGTTGCCCATCGAGTTCGTCGAGGTGGAGCAGGTCGGCGGCTATGCCAAGACGTTGGAGAAGGAGTTGTCTGAGCAGCAACGGGAGTTATTGACTCCTGTCGTAGCCGCCAGTGATGTCGTGATCACCATGGCGGCCGTGCCCGGACGACCCGCCCCACTCTTGATCACCGCCGATATGCTCACGCGGATGGCCCCCGGCTCAGTCATTGTCGACGTAGCCGCTGACCGGGGCGGCAACTGCGAACTTACCTGTCCGAATGAGACCGTGCGGCATCATGGGGTAGTGATCATGGGCCCAACCAATCTGCCGAGTACGGTACCGACCCATGCAAGTCTGCTGTACAGCAGGAACGTCGCCAATATGCTTCTCTATTTGTGCAAGAATGGGGTGTTGTGTCTGGACCTCGAAGACGAGGTCACACGGGCAACCTTAGTCACGCGAGGGAAAGAAGTCGTGCATCCAAGAATCGGATCGCTGCTCGACCTTGGAGATGAGACAGGCGTATCCGATAAGGAGATCCCATGGATATCGCAGTGATTGGGTTGACGGTGTTTGTCTTAGCCCTGTTTGCCGGATTCGAGATCATCACCAAAGTGCCCCCCACGCTCCATACGCCCCTTATGTCGGGCGCAAATGCAATTTCTGGTGTGACGATCGTGGGCGCCTTGTTAGCCACCGGGTCTGAACGGGATCCGTTGTCGAGTGCCCTTGGATTCGCCGCCGTCGTGTTCGCGACTGTCAACGTGGTGGGGGGATTCCTCGTGACGCACCGGATGCTCGTCATGTTCAGATCGCGCAGGAAGAAGGGATGATGACTGCCGCCTTGATCAATCTCGGCTACGTGGGCGCTTCTGCCCTCTTCGTGCTGGGGCTCAAGGGGCTAGCGCATCCGGACTCGGCGGCTCGGGGAAACGTGCTGGCTGCGCTCGGAATGTGCTGCGCTGTTGTGCTGACATTGCTCGATCGGCGCGTGCTCGGTTACCAACTAATTGCTGTGGCGTTGCTGATCGGATCGTTGATCGGCGCGACGCTGGCGCTGAACATTTACATGACGGCAATGCCGCAGATGGTGGCGCTGCTGAACGGCCTCGGTGGCGGAGCGTCTGTGCTTGTGGCCGGAGCGGGTCTCCTCGAAATTCGTGATATCTCGGTTACCGGGCCAAACCATTTTGCATTTGCCGCAATTGTCACCGGCGTCATTGGCGCGGTCACATTCGCGGGGAGTCTTGTCGCGTTTGCCAAGCTCCAAGCCCTCATGACAGACAGTGCCATTCGATTTCCCGGTCAGCACACCATTAATGCCGGATTGGCGGCTTGTGCCGCAGGCCTCGGACTCTGGCTGCTGTTGGCTCCTGGACCGAACGACGCCTATTGGCTCGTTGTGGCCGTCTCATCGGTACTCGGGGTGTTGCTCGTGTTGCCGGTGGGGGGAGCCGACATGCCGGTGGTGATCGCATTACTGAACTCCTGCTCGGGACTGGCCGCCGCTGCGACAGGATTCGTCCTCAACAATAACGTGTTAATCATTGCCGGATCATTGGTCGGGGCATCAGGGTTCATTTTAACGCAGATGATGTGCCAGGCGATGAATCGATCACTGGTAGCGGTGATGGTCGGGTTCGCTACGCCCGCAGTACCGGGCCGGGTTGATGAGAATCTCTATGCAGGCCGGGTAAAGGCCAGCTCACCGGAGGAGGTCGCCTTGTTGTTGGATACCGCTCGCCGGGTGGTGATTGTGCCCGGGTTCGGGATGGCTGTATCACAAGCTCAGCATAATGTAGCCCACCTCTCGGAGATGCTGCAGTCGCGGGGCGTCGAGGTCGAATTCGCTGTTCATCCGGTCGCTGGACGAATGCCAGGACACATGAACGTGCTGCTGGCGGAGGCGAATGTCCCCTATGAGCTGCTGAAGGACCTCGAGGAAAGCAATGCCGCATTCGAGCAAACCGACATGGTGCTCGTTATCGGCGCCAATGACGTCGTAAATCCGCTTGCGAGGACTGATCCAGGGAGTCCGATTGCCGGGATGCCGATTCTCGATGTCGACCAGGCGAGGACAGTTGTGGTGATCAAGCGGAGTCTCAGTCATGGGTTCGCAGGAATTCCGAATCCCTTGTTCGTGGCGGACAACGTCATCATGCTGTTCGGCGACGGCCGGCAGATGGTACAGGCTGTGACGCACGCGTTGAAAAAGGAAGGCAAACGTTCATGAGCCCAGGGTTGACCTCGCCATTCGCGGACCCCCATAGGGACCAACGTCCCAACCCCTATACGATCCAGCCGGCGATGATCCTGGACAAGCATCGAGAAACGGATGGCATCGATACCTATCGTTTGCAGCTCGTCGATCATGAGCTTCGTCGGACGTATCGATTTTCCCCAGGCCAATTCAACATGGTCTATCTCTTTGGGGTCGGCGAGGTGGCTATCTCCATTGTGTCGGATCCCAACGAGCCGGAATATCTCGATCACACGATCCGCCGCGCCGGGCGTGTGACCAAAGCGATCGCCAGGCTTGGAGTCGGAGATTCACTGGGGATCCGCGGGCCCTTCGGACGCGGGTGGCCGTTAGTGGATATCCACGGGAAGGATATCGTGGTGGTTACCGGTGGACTCGGTTGTGCTCCCGTGGTGGGGGCGATCGAATACATCTTTCGACGACGGAGCAACTTTGGCGCCATCAAGATTCTCCATGGCATTAAGACTCCCCACGACCTCTTCTACAAGGAACGGTTCGAAGCCTGGCGGCGTTATCCGGAGACCGAGATCTATTTGACCAGCGATCAAGCTGATAAGAATTGGCAGTATCATGTCGGGGTCGTCACAGAGCTGTTTCATCAGGTCCGGATCGATCCAGCAAGAACGGTGGTATTGATGTGCGGACCGGAGATCATGATGCGACTGGGGGCGCCGATCCTCATCGAGCGGGGCGTACCACCACCCATGATCTATGTGTCTCTGGAACGGCACATGGAATGCGGCATCGGCCTCTGTGGGCACTGTCAGATGGGTCCCTACTTTCTCTGCAAGGACGGACCGGTCATGTCCTATGATAGAGTAGCGCACTTATTGGGACGAACGGGAGTGTGATTTGAACCAGCAGTTAGCCAAAAGCCTTCGGCGATCCGCTTCTAGGGCAACAACTCCACGAGCTGAGTGCTAACGGCTGAAAGCTGAAGTCATACGAGGATGACCGTGGCTCGATCGCTGCATCGTGCGGCAACAGATAGAAAATTGAAGCTCGGCGTCTTCAAGTTTTCCTCCTGTGACGGCTGTCAGCTCAGCGTGTTGAATCTGGAGGACGAATTGCTCGCGCTGGGCGAAGCCCTGCACATCGTTTATTTTCCCGAAGCCTCCAGCGCTATGGGTAAAGGGCCATTTGATCTGGCATTGGTTGAAGGGTCCATCACGACGCAGGAGGATGCGAGGCGCATTCAGACCGTGCGCGAACAGGCAAAGGTAGTGGTGACGATCGGTGCTTGCGCGACAGCGGGTGGTATTCAGGCGCTTCGCAACTGGGCTGATGTGGAGGCGTTTAAGCAGGCCGTCTACCCAAGCCCCCAATATCTCCAAAGCCTTCGTACCTCAACGCCGATCTCGAAACATATCCCCGTCGATTTTGAACTCTGGGGATGTCCGATCGACAAGGGGCAATTGTTGCGGGTCATCACGGATTTCCTTCACGGAGTACAACCTCGTCTGTCGGCCAACAGCGTCTGTCTTGAATGCAAACGACTCGGCCATATCTGCGTACTGGTCGCCAAAGGGGTACCCTGTCTCGGGCCGGTTACGAGGGAAGGGTGCGGTGCGATTTGTCCTGGCATGGGCCGGGAGTGTTACGGTTGCTTCGGTCCGACTGAAGGGCTTCCGAAAGGCCCTGGTATCCCACCCAACACCAGTTCATTGGCTCAGCAGTTCAATCGAGGCCTCAACTTGATTCCAGTCGAGATCGTCCGGCGGTTCCGTGGCATCAACGGATATGCGGAGCCGTTCAAACAGGAAGGCGAGGTGTGGGAAGCGAAGAAGTAAACCGCGGCGGGGGGAAGGGAGAAGAAGCGGACGATGCCGGGGAATAGCAAGAGGACGAGGACTATCGCCATCGGAACGCTCGCCCGAGTGGAAGGTGAGGGAGCATTGCGTGTCACAGTGAAGAACGGTGAGGTGTGTGATGTAGAACTGCGCATTTTCGAACCGCCCCGCTACTTCGAGGCATTCCTGATTGGCAGGCATTATACCGAGGTGCCGGACATCGTAGCCCGCATCTGCGGGATCTGTCCCGTCGCCTATCAAATGAGCGCCGTCCATGCGCTGGAACAGGCCTTTGGGGTTCAGATCCCCGGACCGATTCGCGATCTTCGACGGCTGATTTATTGCGCCGAATGGATCGAAAGCCATACCTTGCACGTGTACATGCTCCATGCGCCGGATTTTCTCGGCTACGATGGGGCGATCGAGATGGCCAAGGACCATCGCGATACGGTGACGCGCGGGCTCCGACTCAAGAAGGTGGGAAACCGGCTGCTGGCTCTCTTAGGTGGTCGCTCGGTGCATCCGGTGTCGGTGAAAGTCGGGGGGTTCTCGCGCGTCCCGATGCGCTCCGAGTTGAACGAACTGCGAGATGAATTGCTGTGGGCACGGGAAGCAGCAGTCGACACGGTGCGGTGGGTCGCTGGATTCGAGAAGCCGGGATTCGTGCAGGATTACACCTTTGTCGCGCTCAAACCGTCTGATGCATATCCGTTTAACGAAGGCTTAATCGCGTCGAGTCGAGGATTGGCCATCCCGGCCACGGACTTCGAACGACACTTCACAGAAACGCAAGTGGCGCACTCCAACGCCCTTCACTGTAGCTTGGCAGGATCGTCCTATCTAGCAGGACCCCTGGCTCGACTGCATCTGAATGGTGCGCACCTCACTCCGCTGGCCCAGCAGGTTCTGCGTGGCATTGATCCGGCCTTCCCGCTTTGCAATCCCTTTGAGGCGATCGTTGCTCGGTCGGTCGNNCGATCGAGGAGGCACTGCGTTTGATCGGAACGTACGATCCCCCTCGCAAGGCGTCTGTTCCCGTTACGGCCAGGGCTGGAATTGGCGTGGCCTGCACGGAGGCCCCGAGGGGACTTCTCTATCATCGTTATGCTGTGGACGATCAGGGTGTGATCCGAGACGCGAAGATCATTCCTCCCACGTCCCAGAACCAGCGCCGGATTGAAGATGATCTCCGCGCCTTTGTCCCAAGGGTGCTGAATCTTCCCACGAAGAAGGCGGCACTGGCATGTGAGCGCGTCATTCGTTGTTACGATCCATGCATTTCCTGCGCGACCCACTTCTTACGACTCGAAATCTGCGAGGCGATCGCATGATGAAGGACTCTTCGCCGGCGGCCATTCGAGTAATCGGCGTAGGCAATCTCTGGCGGGGCGACGACGCGGTAGGGCTCCTGGCAGCGCGCCTCCTGCGCGAGAGACAAGGGCCGTCGATCGAGGTGATCGACGGAGAAGGCAACGGCTTGGTGCTCCTCGAAATGATGGAGGGTGTCGATCACGTCGTATTCATCGATGCCGTGAAAGGAGGCGGACGGCCGGGTGAGATCATTCGCCTCGATCTATCTATGGAAAGCCGATGGGAAAATACTGTGTCTTGCTCTACCCATGCCATGGGGCTTGCCCAGGTGATAGATCTCGCCCGGATCTTGGGACGGTTGCCAAAGCATGTGGTGCTGTATGGCATCGTGATCGAGTCCGCCGAATCTGGCGCTCCTCTTTCTGAAGCCGCACGAGCGGGGCTCGAGACCGTCGTCATGCAAGTGAACGAGGAAGTCGAGAGGGTTCGATGCACGAAGTGCATTTGATGAATCAGGTCGTCAAGACAGTGGCGGAGGCGCTTGGAAAAGCTGAGGGGGCGAAGCCATCTCTGGTGCGTCTCAAGGTCAGCGCTCTGTCCCATCTCGTAAGCCATGATCTCTCTTCACTGCAATCGACCTTCGACCTCGCCAGTCTCGGAACGAGGGTTGAGGGTGCCATGCTGGATATCGTGACCGTGCCAGTCGAAGCGCGCTGTCGCACTTGCGGCCTGGTTTCAAATGGTGCCCAATTTGCCTTCACGTGCGATGCCTGTGGTTCAATAGAGGTGGATTTTCCCGAGATTCCTGAAGTAGTCGTGCAGGAAGTGGTGGTGACGGAATGACCGCCGGCTTCGCTACACGTGTGCGGATAAAAGTCGAAGGCACCGTGCAGGGCATCGGGTTTCGTCCCTTCGTGTATCGCCTTGCCCATGAGTTGGGCCTTGCCGGGTGGATCATGAATGCCGCGGACGGCGTGACGATCGAGGCGGAAGGAACGGCCGAGGCAGTCGACCGATTGCACGAGCAGCTTCAAACAGGTTATCCGCCCGGTGCGCGAATCGATCGAATCTGCTGCATTGTGATTCCTCCCTTGGGCGCGGGCGTGTTTACAATCCAGCCGAGTCACGAGGAGGGAACCAAACACCTGCCGATTGCCCCAGACTTGGCAACCTGCGCTGACTGTGTGGGGGAGTTGTTCGATCCAGCCGGCCGCCGGTTTCACTATCCTTGGCTTTCCTGCACGCAATGCGGCCCCCGCTTCAGCATGGTCACGGGTGTTCCTTATGACCGGGCGCAGACCACGATGTCTCGATTTATACTCTGCCAGGCTTGTCGCGAAGAGTACGATGAGCCCACTGATCGGAGATTCCATGCGGAATCCACAGCCTGTCCTCAATGCGGACCTCAGCTCTCTCTCTGGCTCCATCAAGGGGAAGTGTCGGCCTATGGAGACGCCGCGCTGGGGCAGGCCTGCGAAATGATTCGAGCAGGCGCTATTCTGGCGGTGAAAGGGATCGGCGGATTTCACCTTTGGGTTGATGCCACTTCTGAGGCAGCAGTCCAGCGCTTGCGCGATCGCAAGCGGCNNCATGTTTCCGTCCCTAGGGGCGATTCGCAAGAACTGCGAGGTATCGCCTGGCGAGGTAGAATGGCTGATTTCGCCTCAGGCACCGATCGTTATTCTGTACCGAAAGGATTGGGCTACCGTGGCACAAGCGGTTGCGCCGGGGAATTCGACAGTCGGGGCCATGCTGCCCTCTGCGCCGTTACATCATCTGCTGATGAGAGAAATTGAGGTGCCGGTCGTGGCGACGAGCGGCAATCGGTCGGAGGAACCTCTCGTGACCGATGAACGAGACGCGTTACGACGGCTGGGGGATCTTGCGGACGGGTATCTCATTCATGACCGCCCTATCGCACGTCCCATGGATGATTCGGTCGTTCGATGGGCGAAATCTGGTCCGATCGTCATTCGCCGGGCGCGAGGGTTGGTCCCACGGGCGATTCAGTTGCCAGACGGATTCACTGCCGTGGGGCCGGTGCTTGCGGTTGGCGGCCATCTGAAGAATACGGTTGCCCTGCTGGAGGCGAATTGTGCCCTGCTGAGTCAACATTTGGGCGATCTCGCCACAGTCGAGACAGAATGTGCCGTTCGACAGGCCATTGATGATCTGCAGTGGTTGCTGCGAGTGAAACCTCGGGCCGTCGCCTGCGATCTCCACCCCGACTACCGCTCAACAAGCCTAGCGCAGGAACTGTCTGCGCGATGGAACGTTCCGCTCATTCGGGTCCAGCACCACCACGCGCACGTGGCTTCGTGCATGGTGGAGCATGGTGTGGCTGGTGAAGTTCTCGGGGTTGCGTGGGATGGGGCTGGGTACGGCACGGATGGATCGCTCTGGGGCGGCGAGTTTCTGGTAGCCACGTATCGGGGTTATCGACGGCCGGTTGCGCTACGACCCTTCCGATTGCCGGGAGGAGAGCAGGCAGTACGAGAACCATGGCGAACAGCCTTGGCTGTACGGTGGGAGACCTTTGGCCTGAAGGGATGCCGCGTCAAGTCAGGGGAAACTTCCGGGCAGAGGGCATTAAGAGAACAGATCCTCGCGATGCTCGAAAAACAGCTTCACTCACCGATGACGAGCAGTGTGGGGCGCCTCTTTGACGCAGTGGCTTCGATGTTGGACCTCGGCCAGGTTGCGAGCTTTGAGGGTCAGGCAGCCATGGCGCTGGAACGGGAAGGGATATCGGGTAGTGCTAGGGATGATGGCGAGATCTATCCCATTCTGCTGACTGCAGATGATGGGGGACAGCAGCAATGCGTGGCCGATTGGAGGCCGATGGTGCAGTGGATCGAGCGTGATCTCTGCTCTGGGGTTGAACGGTCGCGGATTGCTCATCGGTTTCACCGCTCACTCGCGGAACTCATCGGCCAAGTGGCGGAATTGGTCGGTTTGGAGCAGGTTGTACTGACGGGGGGGTGTTTTCAGAACACGTTGTTGGCTGATCTTGCTAGGGAGCGCTTGGAGTCGGCGGGATTTTCTGTGTTAACTCATAGCCAAGTGCCGCCAAACGATGGAGGGCTCTCCCTGGGCCAGGCGGTCATAGCAGCGATTCAGGCAGAACTGATGGGGCAAAGTTCTCCATAATATGCCGATGGGTAGGTGGGAGGGGGGGGGGTATGTGTCTGGCTGTGCCGGGACAAGTATTGAACATAGAAAATGACCTGTTGCGGACGGCGACTGTCTCATTTGCCGGGGTGACCAAGTCCGTGTCTTTGGCCATGGTGCCGGAAGCGCAGGTGAATGATTACGTAATCGTGCATGTGGGATTCGCCATCAGCAAGCTTGATGAAGCAGCGGCACGCCATTCTATAGCGCTGTATCAGGCGATGGCGAAATCGACAACCGAAGACCGAGAAGGAGACTCAACGTCGTGAAATATGTCGATGAGTTTCGGAATCGTGGCTATGCCGAAACGTTAGCAGCAGCCATTCGGAATAACGCCAGAAACAACTGGACGATCATGGAAGTCTGCGGCGGGCAGACCCACTCCATCGTGCGGTTCGCGCTCGACGAATTACTGCCCAAGAGCGTAACTCTGGTGCACGGGCCCGGCTGTCCTGTCTGCGTAACACCGATGGCGTTGATTGATCAAGCCATCAAACTGGCCTCCATTCCGAATGTTACCTTCTGTACCTTTGGTGATATGTTGCGGGTGCCGGGATCGCATCAAGATTTGTTCGCCGCCAAGGCGGCCGGCGGTGATGTGAGGATCATCTATTCCCCTCTCGACGCAGTGAACCTTGCCCAGTCTCTTCCCGACCGCCAGGTCGTGTGTTTCGCCGTGGGGTTTGAGACGACGGCGCCAACCTTTGCTATGGCGGTCCAACAAGCTCAGAAACTGGGGCTGAGCAATTTCAGCTTATTGGTCGCTCATGTATTAGTGCCGCCGGCGATTGAGGCAATTCTCTCGGCTCCCGAATGCCGAGTGCAAGGCTTTCTTGCCGCAGGCCATGTCTGCACTGTCATGGGTTATGAAGAGTATGAACCTTTAGTAGCGAAATTTCGGGTTCCGATCGTCGTCACGGGGTTTGAACCGGTTGATATTCTCGAGGGCCTGTTGATGGTGATTACTCAATTGGAACAAGGGAGGGCGCAGGTTGAGAATCAGTATGTCCGGTCGGTGAGTCGAATTGGCAACCACGCTGCCAGGGCAATCGTGGCGGAGATTTTCGAGCCGGCCGCTAGAACATGGAGAGGAATTGGCACGATTCCCCGGAGCGGACTACAGCTCACGCGCACGTATGAACGGTTCGATGCCAGCTGGCGGTTTCAACGCGAATTGGCAGATTGTACGACAGAGGGGGACGAAGACTCGACATGCCGCAGCGGGCTGGTGCTGCAAGGGCTGCTTAAGCCAACCGACTGTGAGGCCTTCGCGACTCGCTGCACGCCAGAGCATCCGTTGGGAGCGCCTATGGTGTCGGGTGAAGGAGCCTGTGCAGCCTATTACCGGTATCGAAGCCACGCGAGACGCGACTTGTGAAGCCATTGCTCACTGGTTTCATGTTGCCAGAGTTTTGCATCATGTAGACGTTGGAAGTGGAATGGCAAACGTGCAACCCACCATGCAAAGATGAACGACGCCTCAAAAGATACGAGGAAGTGAAGGTGAATAAAAGCGAACGATTAGTTGGACCAGCTTGCCCAGTGACGTCGTCGGAAGGAAGGGTCGTGCAACTGGCCCATGGAGGTGGTGGGAGGTTAATGCAGAACCTCATTCGGAACGTCTTTGTCCGGTCATTTGGTCATTCCCTCTCTTCCCCCTTGCACGACGGGGCCACGGGACGAGTGTCCGAAGGAACGCTGGCGTTTACCACGGACTCTTACGTTGTGCGGCCTCTGTTTTTCCCGGGGGGCGATATCGGCAGCCTCGCCGTCCACGGCACGGTGAATGATCTAGCGATGTGCGGCGCCACACCTTTGTGGCTCAGCGCGGGCTTTATCTTAGAAGAAGGGCTCGCGATGGAGACATTGGAGCAGGTCGTCGATTCAATGGCCCGAGCGGCGCGGGATGCCAGTGTCTCCATAGTGACCGGTGACACGAAAGTCGTCGATCGAGGCAAGGGTGACGGCATCTTCATCAATACAGCTGGAATCGGTATCGTCCCGCCTGGAGTCGTGGTTGGTCCTCAGCGGGTGGCAGTAGGCGACGTGATTCTCCTGAGCGGTGCTTTGGGGCAACACGGTGTGGCTGTGCTCAGCACGCGAGAGGGTCTCTCGTTCGCTGGCACTCTCACCAGCGACTCTGCTCCACTGCACGGCGTGGTGGCGGACCTCATCGAGTCAGGGGTAGAGATTCACTGTCTGCGCGATCTGACCAGGGGTGGTCTGGCTAGTGCCCTCAACGAAATCGCCTCGGCTGCGAACGTGACCTTGTTGATGAACGAGCAGACAATCCCGGTTCGAAACGAGGTGTTAGGGGCCTGCGAAGTGCTGGGGCTGGATCCTTTGTATGTGGCGAACGAAGGTCGATTCGTGGCGTTCGTGCCCGAGGCGGATGCGGAACGTGCCTTGGCCGTCATGAGTAATCACGCAGTTGCCAAAGACGCGTCGTTGGTGGGCACAGTTAGTCGTAACGAGTCGTCTGCCGTCATCCTGAAGACTGTCTTGGGGACCCATCGCATTCTCGACCTGTTGTCTGGTGAGCAATTACCTCGGATCTGCTGAAATGGCCCGAGTTGCGAGCCCTTGTCCGAGACCTCGTCAGGACACTCCCAGGTTAGAGTTTTCTGTTCCGCCCCCTAGGGCCATGGGACTGCTGGGCTGATGCAGCTGCGAGTGAGACGCGGATACAACGTCGACAGGTCCGCTGGATTTTTTGGACAAGAACTGGGGGCTTCCCCAGTTCGTCGATCTTATCCCATGGCGTAAAGTGAGCAAGATTCAGGGAGGACTACGCATAGGATTCCATGTACGAGTCTGATTAGACGACGAAAGTAATTGTTGTCAGAGTCGCGGCTAATGCGCACGATAAGAATAATAAAAAAGGAGGG
>JABAOE010007475.1_pt1 | contig 17549 bp, 16 predicted proteins | sample 7062141 | NCBI WGS metagenome assembly JABAOE01 (sample SAMN14538627, study PRJNA623070) | marine sediment metagenome | biome: marine biome [ENVO:00000428]; feature: marine pelagic biome [ENVO:01000023]; material: deep marine sediment [ENVO:00002113] | place: India: Gulf of Khambhat ... | reverse complement strand
CGAAGTTGATAGAAAGCTTAGCTCTGATGATCTATTAATCTGTGACGGTAAACGCCCAGTTGCGCTTGCAGGCGTGATGGGAGGAGCAAATACGGAAGTATCAGAGAGTACTAAGAACGTTCTGCTTGAGAGCGCTTACTTTGACCCTATAACAATTAGAAAAACTTCCAAAACCAAAGGGCTAAGGTCCGAGTCCTCCTACAGGTTTGAAAGAGGAGTTGACCCAAACTCGGTAGTTAAGGCCCTTGACCGCGCGGCCGAGTTAATTAGAGAGCTTGGAGACGGGGAGATGGCCAAAGGTGCAATTGATGAATACCCCGCCCCTATTGAGCCTGCTGAGGTAAAACTGTCGCTAAAGAGAGCGAACAGAGCGCTTGGCACTAATATTACAAAAAAAGAGCTCTCTAGGATTACACAAGGGCTTGAGTTTGAGGAGATCGAAAACAGCGGAGATGAGTACACATTCCGTATCCCGACCTTTAGAGTTGATATAACAAGAGAAATTGACTTAATTGAAGAGGCAGCCAGGCTGCATGGATATGACAAAATACCCACTACCTTACCTCAAGTGGCGATGTCGTCAGAAAAGCTGAATATTAATAAAATAGTGCAGGATAAATTTAATGAGCTTCTTATATCAAGAGGGTTTTACGAAGTAATCAACTACAGTTTTGAGGATCACGAGCTGCTAAGCTTAGTTAAAAAGCAAGAAGCGCTAAAAATCTTAAACCCTCTAACTACAGAAAGCTCTGTTATGAGGACAAGCATGCTTCCCGGTCTTCTAAAAAACGCTATGCTAAATCTAAATCACCAGGAGCATGATATAAGGCTTTTTGAATTCGGCAGAGTATACTTGCCGATCGAAAACAGCGAATTACCTAAGGAAATAAGAAAATTATCAGCTTTGGCAACCGGACGGAGAGAACCTGAGCTCTGGGGCAAGGAGGAATTCGATTTCTTTGATTTTAAGAGCATCTTGGAAGGGGCATTTGGGGCCCTTATTAAGAAGGAGGATGTTGATTACCATAATGCTCAGGAAATTGGATTTCTTCACCCCGGAAAATCAGCTAGTCTCGCAGTCAAAGACAAAGAGATAGGATATATTGGAGAGCTTCATCCGGACTTGAGTGAGAGGCTTGAGATTTCTAAAAGGGTTTATGTATTGGAAATTGACTTAGATGAAATAGCGACTCTATCAAAGCAAAAGGAAAAGAGTTTTAATCCTCTTCCCAAGTTCCCTTCTGTAAGAAGAGATATAGCCCTAATTGTTGATGAAGCGATACCGGCTGCGGGAATACTTAAGGAAATAGACAATATCGGCTCGAATTTAATAGAAGATGCAGAAATATTCGACGTCTATACCGGAGAGCATGTGGAAGAGGGGAAAAAGAGTGTTGCAGTGTCTCTTCAGCTCAGGGCAGCTGATAAAACATTGACCGAAGAAGAGATAAACAAAGTTCAGGAAAAAACAGTTAAAAAACTCGGCTTGGCTCTTGGAGCCGAATTACGTACAATATAGAATACTAAATCGAGGTATAGAGATGACGAAAAAAGAACTTGCAGATGTAATTCACACGAAGATAGGCCTGTCAAAAAGGGAGTCGGCAGAGATAGTTGAGTTCTTCTTTGACATTACAAAAGACAGGCTGAGCAAAGGCGAGGGAATTAAGCTTCCGCGCTTTGGCAGTTTCAGAGTTCAAAACCGCAAAGCTAGGAAAGGGAGAAACCCCGCTACCGGAGAAACGATTGAGATAGCAGAGAGAAAAGCAGTAGTATTTAAGCCAAGCAGGTTTCTCCGTGATTCAATAGATAAACATACAGACTAATGTATGAAATATTTGTATAGTTTCTTTAGAAACAACATCCTAACAGGCATTCTGGTAACAGTACCGTTTGCTCTTACCATATTTGTGCTGTACAAGCTCGGGACTTGGATTATAGGGCTTGTAAGCGCGGCACCTAATAAATTTATTGGTGAGCTTGTTAATCAGCACAATCCCCTAGTCTCTCAAACTATATTATTTCTCATAGGACTTCTAGGAACATTGCTGATAGTTCTGATTGTGGGAGCAGTAGCCAGAAATATCCTGGGCCGCAAGCTGGTTGGATTCAGCGAATACCTTATCACTAAGATTCCTTTTGCCAGAACAATATACATAGCCACAAAGCAGATAGTAGAGACAGTAATGGGCAGAGGAGGTATGAAGAACCTCAAACGTGTGGCTATGTTTGAGTATCCACGGAAAGGAATTTATTCAATTGGATTTATCACCGGGACTATTGAGGACGGGATCCAACATAACCGATCTGGACAAAAACTTGTCAGCATATTTGTTCCCACCACACCTAACCCTACCAGCGGGTATTATATAATGCTTCCTGAAGAAGATATAAAAGAATTGTCGATTTCTGTTGAGGACGCATTTAGAATAATAATGTCAGCGGGTCTCGCTGCAAACAATTCAGAAAATGCTGGGACGGGTAACAAAAACACTTAAAAAGTATCAAATGCTCACCCAAGGTGAGAAAGTAGTTCTCGGAGTCTCGGGAGGTGCTGACTCTATAGCATTGCTCTATTCCTTAAACGAGCTTATTGAGTACGGCCTCGATCTAATCGTAGCTCACCTAAATCACGGCATTAGAGGAGAGGAGGCAAAAAGGGACGCGGAGTTTGTAAAGGAGACTGCAAGGAAGCTTGGACTTACATATGTGTACGGTGAGGTCGACACACTTGAGTATAAAGAAGAACACGGACTTTCTCTTGAGGACGCAGCAAGGACTCTTAGATATAAGTTTTTCGATCAAGTTCTAAGCAAGCACTATGCAACAAAGCTTGCCACAGCCCATACGTTGGACGACCAGGCCGAGACCGTTCTGATGAGATTAATTAGAGGAAGCGGATCGCGGGGACTCTCCGGAATCCCACCGGTTTCAAACCATATAGTAAGGCCGCTTATAGAAACAAGCCGATCGGAAATAGAAGAGTATCTCCGAGGTAAAGGAGTTAAATGGGTTGAGGACTCAACAAATGTATCAGATGAATTTCTAAGAAATAAGATAAGGAGCGAGCTAGTACCTGTGCTTGAGAGCTACAACCCGCAGATTAAAGAAACACTCTCCCGTACGGCTGACATACTGAGATCAGAGGACGAGTTCGTAACAAAAGAGGCTATTAAACATTTTGAGAGCACATTTAAACTAAACGGGTCGGAGCTGGTTGGTGATCTAAACAATTACAGCAGCATCGATAAATCACTTAGGTTCTCGCTACTGAGAGCAGCAATTGAAAAAATTTCCAGTTTGAAGAACATCTCCTCAATCCACATAGTCTCGGCTGATGATTTTCTGCTGTCTGATACAACCTCAGGGGAGGTTGAGCTTCCGGGAGGAAATATAGTCGTAAAAGGCTATGACTCATTTCTCGTTACAAAGAAATCTGAGCTTGACCGGGAGTTCTCATATCTAATTCAGTCAGAGGGAAAGTGGGGGTTCCCTGAGCTCGAGGTTGAGGTCTCGACAGTAAAATCAGATACTCTGGACGAGAATGATGAAAGCGTTGCATACTTTGATTCCGACTCAGTAGAGTTCCCGATTGAAGTTAGAAACTATAATCCGGGCGACCGATTTTGCCCTCTTGGTATGAGAGACTCTAAAAAGCTTCAGGACTATTTCACCGATATTAAACTCCCTAAGTTCCTTAGGTCCAGAGTTCCAATTTTCTGCACCGGAGGTGAAATTATGTGGCTTGGGGGGATAAGGATTGACAATAGATTCAAAGTGATAGACAGGGAAAATGCACTTTTAAGGTTAAAACTGATTAGACCGAGCTTTTCCTAAGCACCCCAGGCAAGGCTTTGATGTGCCAGGTATGCTGAGCCTATAATACCTGCGTCGTCCCCAAGCGCGCCCTTTTCTATTCTGACTCTTCCCATGGGGGCACGGAAAGCCCTCTTGCCGGCTTCTTTGCGGAGTGAGTCTATAAATAAATCCCATGCATTTGAAACCCCTCCGCCGATTACAACCATATCTACATTCAGTAAATTTATAAGACTTGCAATTCCTATTCCCAGCGCTACTCCGACTTCATGCCAGATAGAAAGAGAATATTCATCCCCCCTGCTTGCAGCTTCCATAACTATTAGCGGAATATCCTCTATATCTAAGTCTATGACGCTTTCTCTTAAATTGGTAACTACATTTTCATCTTTGAGCCCTTCATGGACCATCCTTTTTACGGCATTGGCAGATGCATAGCTTTCAAGACAGCCGTAGTTTCCGCAGTTACACCTTGCACCGTCGGGATAAATTGTCATATGCCCAATCTCCCCCGCCATTCCGCCTACCCCCGTCCATAATTTGTCACCGATTATAATTCCCCCTCCAACGCCTGTACCCATTGTAATCATTATCATCGAGTCTACGTCTCTTGCTGCACCCATCCACCATTCTCCGAGTGCAGCACAGTTGGCATCGTTCTCAATCACTACATTGATATTACTCCCTAGCTTTTCATCAAGCACAGACCTAAGCGGATAGTTGTCCACATTGATTATATTCGGCGCATCGGTAACGATTCCGTTTTCTGAATCCATTATTCCCGGTACACCAATGCCGATATCGTATACTTCTTCACCGAGGCTAATGTCCTTGATAAAATCAGCAAGGTTATCTATCAGCCTATCTATCCCCTGATCTGCCTCAGAGAGTATTTTCATCCTCTTTAGGATATTTCCCTGACCGTCAACCAGAGCACCTCTCAGGTTTGTCCCCCCAATATCTATACCAATTACAGTATCGGCCATTTCACTTCCTTTTCGTGTTATAATTCCCTTCTCAGCAAATATCGTTGAGTGACTTAGATTAGACAATATAGCTTAAAATGCCAATTAAAAATAAGATACTTTGTTATGAGAGTTCTCTGGGCGCAAACGAGGAGATGTATGGAACAGCCCCAAGAGTAGATCTGTGGCTGCTGATTGAATACAGAGGGAACTGGTCCGGCAGTGCATATAAAGACAGTAAAATACCAAAGAGCGTAAAATCTCATATCAATAAAGAGCTTAAATCGGTAAAGAACTCACGTCTGCAGCTAATTAAAAAACACAATAACAACGAGGATGATTTGAGGTGTTATATTGCAGTATCCACTGAAGCTAACCCAAGGTTATATGAGTTTAAATTCAATGACTACAAGGATCTCTCCTCACTTAAGATCAAAAAAATTATAAAGTCAGACAAATATATATCCGATGAAAAAATCTATATTATCTGTACTAACGGCGAGTATGACACATGCTGCGGCAAGTTCGGAATGCCGGTCTACTTAGACGTTTCAAAAGGGAAATACGGGGGCAAAACATGGGAAGCAAATCATATTGGCGGACACAGATTCGCATCAACCTTTGTGTGCCTGCCTCACGGATTGGTTTACGGCAGGGTTAGAGAGGCAGGGGTTGCTGAGAGCATAATAGAAGAATATGAAAACGGCAATATTAAATTGCAAAGCTACCGGGGACGTTCATGTTTTCCGCCTCAAGTGCAGGCGGCTGAATACTATATGAGAAATGAGACCGGGAACATAGATATTGCTGATGTAGTTCTAAAGAGCGTCAAAACAAAAGATAAGAAATCCAACGTGAAGTTTGTATCTCGTGCTGATCAACTATCTCACAAAGTTAAACTCCGCCAAGATAAAAACGCTATTAAGGTTATTAAAAGCTGCGGTGATAAAAACTCATACATTCCGCAGTTTAGGCTTATTGATTACTCTTGATCCTAGACCCGTAGGAATCCTGATGAAAAACTTGGCTGGGATCCTTTCTGAATTTGTGAGAGCTAACGAGCCTTTCATCAAAATATCCAAAAGGCAGCACTGTCAAAACATTTAGATGCTCAGGGATATTCAGATATTCCTTAAGGCCTTTTTTCTCCAGCCTCCCTATCCAGCATGAGCCAAGCCCACGGCTCCAGGCGGTAAGCACCATGTTTTGAACAGCGCGGGTTGAGTCTATCTCATGCCATTTAGATGAAGGGTCCGTCACAACTACAACCGCAAAATCCACTTGGGTAATAAAACTCCCGCTAAGGCAGTATTTTTTCATATCGTTAAGCTTGGATTTATCTCTAATCAAAAGAAACTCCCAGGGCTGATCGTTATGCGCACTGGGAGATAGCCTTCCCGCTTCAAGCACCTTCATGACAACCTCATCCGGCACCTCTTTCTGTATGTAGCTTCGAATCGAGCTCAAAGTAGATACGCATTCAAATACTTCCATTTTCTTCTCCTTAATATTTTCATCTACAGCATTGAGTATTAGTGAAAAGACTCTATACTTACGTCTCTAATTATGACTTCCAAAACAGCAAATATACAGCCTCTTCAGATAAAAGACTGTGCTTTATTACAGATTGCAACCGGGGTAAGTGCTCAGAACCTTCAAGAGCTCACAGAATCGTTATCATTGATCCACCCTGATTCCATCACATATCATTTTTTTGGCACAAAGCTCAGAGCTAGTTTTGAAGCTCCTGAATATCAAAACGATTTTGCCGCATGGGCATACAAAAGTCTCCACGACAACGGACTTGCAGAACGCTTGAGCCTCATTAACCCCGGGAGATTTTCCAGCACCGATGATCTTAGGGACAAGTTGATCGAGGTTATACGCTTGAGCCTTAGCGAAAATGAACCCCCGGCTATAGCTAAGGAGAGCGAGAAATTTCAGTTCATTCGCTCTGAAGAAGTCCTATTTGATATGAATATGAGTGTCTCTAACCCCAAGCAGCTGGCAGATTTAATTACCGAGATGCCGCTTGGGAGCATATATTATCACTTTGTTGATTCCAAAAATAGTATCGGCTCTTGGTTATCACAGTTTGGAGACGATTATAAGGACCTATCTCAAGAAATAATGAATATTGATCCATATTTTTACACACTAGACGAGCTGCGTACAAAAGCCTCTCAGGTATTTTGCGATTATTTCAAAGGAGCCTCAAATTGAGCGAACTACTCAAATCCTACGCTGAAGTTGCAGGCGAAGATGCGATAATCAAACTGCAGCAGCTGGCTGCTCCGATGGAGGGAGCAAAATTTGTGCACGTCAACTCGACCCGAGTTGGAGGTGGTGTGGCAGAGATACTTATGAAGATGGTTCCTCTCATGAATGAGCTCGGGATAGATACAAGCTGGGAAGTAATCACGGGGGAGGACAAATTCTATCAATGCACAAAAAGCATGCATAATGCCCTTCAGGGGGATGAGATCGATATTCCCGCCGAGCTGCTAAGGGCATATGAAGAAACCAACGCCAAGAATGCAGATACTCTACGTCCAATCTTGGAAGATGCGGACTATGTAATTATTCACGACCCGCAGCCTGCTCCCCTTCTTAGCCTTTGCCCTGACAGAAAGGGAATATGGGTCTGGCGCTGTCATATCGATGCAAGCAACCCTTACCCTCCGGTTTGGAGTTACCTAAGTAGATATGTAGCGGACTACGATGCCAGTTATTTCTCACTTGCAGACTTTGCACAGCAGCTGCCCCACACACAATACCTCATTCCTCCTAGCATCGACCCGCTTAGTGAGAAAAATATGGACTTAACCCAATCAGAAATAGATTCAGTATTTAAGGAGTTTAATCTTGATCCCGCTCGGCCTATTATGCTGCAAGTATCGAGGTACGACCGTTTTAAGGACCCAACAGGTGTGATTCAAGCATACAAGCTGGTTAAGGAATCTATATCTGAAATACAGCTAGTGCTTGCAGGAGGGGGAGCAACAGACGACCCCGAAGGTGAGGAAGTTCTAAGGGAAGTACAAGAAGCTGCGGGAGACGATCCCGATATTCATATACTGCTTTTGCCCCCCGATGCCCATAAAACAATTAATGCCCTTCAGAGAGCATCGGACATAGTGCTGCAGAAATCATTAAAGGAAGGATTTGGGCTTACGGTAACTGAGGCAATGTGGAAAGGTAAACCGGTTATAGGAGGAAATACCGGAGGAATCAGGCTTCAGATAATTAATCATCACACAGGCTTTCTTGTTGACACGCCCCAAGGGGCCGCACTTAGGATAATATCTCTTCTTCAAAACCCTGAGATGATGAAGACGATGGGAGTAAAGGCAAAAGAATATGTACGCGAGAACTTTCTTAACACCCGCCATCTAAGAGAGATACTCAGCCTGTTTAGCATTCTACAGAGGCAATCTAAGGCATAATTCGGCAGCGCTTTTTGCGATTTAATTACTCCGTCCCCTTAAATATATCCCTTTAACATGATAAAGTTTCTAGACAACAGTGTTCTAACTCATCTAAAATGTTGGTAATATATTTGCTTTTAAAGGAGCTAGAAATTGAAAAAGAAACCTTGGGCCGGACGGTTTAAGAAAGGTACACACAAAGTTGCTGAGAAGTTCTCGGCCTCGATAGATTTTGATAAAAGGTTATACAAAGAGGATATCCAGGGCAGTATTGCGCACGTAACTATGCTTGCCGGCCAGAAAATTATATTAAAAAAGGAAGCTGAGAAAATTATAAGAGGCCTAAAGCAGATAGAAAAAGAGATTGAAGCCGGAAAGTTTCCTTTCAGGGAAGAGTATGAGGACATTCATCTCAATATCGAAAAACGGCTAATAGAGAAAATCGGTGATGTGGGCGGTAAAATTCATACTGCAAGGAGCAGAAACGACCAGATAGCCCTCGATATGCGTCTTTATCTAAGGCGTGAAATTGATGAGATACTAGACTTGATTGAGGCTGTATGTATGCGGTTGGTTGAGCTGGCGGAGGAGAATATTGACGCCGTGATCCCTCTATACACTCACATTCAAAGGGGACAGCCCATACTTCTATCACATCAGCTAATGGCACTGTATGAGATGTTAAAACGGGACCGGGAGCGCTACATAGACTGTTTGGTAAGGACAAATGAGATGCCTCTTGGCGCGGGAGCAGGTGCTGGCACTACATTTCCTATAAACAGAAAGCAAGTAGCTAGACTTCTTGGTTTTCCGGAGGTATCGAAGAACAGCATTGATACCGTGAGTGACAGGGACTTCATTGTCGAGTTTATCTCCGCGTCAAGTGCGCTTATGATGCATCTGAGCAGGATCTCCGAGGAGTTTGTGCTCTGGTCGTCAAAAGAATTTGATTTTGTTGATCTCGGGGATGAATTCACTACCGGATCCAGCATCATGCCTCAGAAAAGAAACCCTGATATGGCGGAGCTTATCCGCGGGAAAACAGGGAGGGTATACGGCAACCTGGTTGCTATCCTTACCTTAATGAAAGGACTTCCGTTTTCATATAACCGTGATATGCAGGAAGACAAGGAACCCATGTTTGATACTGTGGACACAGTGAAAGGATGCCTTGAGGTTCTGTATGAAATGCTGCAAGTAATACAGTTTAAACACGAGAACATGAAGAAAGCCCTGGGTGAAGGATTTATTACCGCAACTGATGTAGCTGATTATCTAAGCAGAAAGGGAATGCCTTTTAGGAAATCACATGAAGTTGCAGGGAAAATTGTTGCGTTTGCCGAAAAGAAAGGACGGGAGCTCATTGATCTTGATATATCAGAGTTTCGGAAGTTCTCAGATCTCATCGATAATGACCTCTATAAATATATAACCCTGGACGGGTCTATTGAAAGCAGAAAATCCGAGGGCGGTACTGCTAAGAAAAACGTCAAGACTATGATAAAATCAGCCAAAAATGAAATCGCCGGCTGGTAAGATAAGTCTTTCTATTCCTTTTTTGCTTTTAGAAACAATTTTAATATATACTCTAATCAAATCCTGCAATTAGGAGTGCCTGCAATGACCGAGATGACAACAGAAGAGTATGTAGAGTTTCTGTTAGAAGGCACTAAAACAGGCAAACTGGCGACAGTAAGAAAAGACGGGCGGCCGCATGTAACTCCTATTTGGTATGATTTAGATGGCGAGGACCTGGTATTCAACACGCATAAGAACTCTGTAAAATGTAAAAACATGGCGCGGGATCCAAGAATATCTATTGCAATCGACGACCAAAAGCCTCCGTATTCGTATGTTGTAGTTGAGGGTACAGCTTCATTTTCAGAAGACCCTGAGGACATACTACACTGGGCTACCCGGATTGGAGGAAGATATATGGGAGAAGATAAGGCGGAGGCATATGGAAAACGAAATTCTTCCGAAGGTGAAATACTGGTAAGAGTCGCTGTTGATAAAATTCTGGCCTACAAAGACATTGCTGCATGGTAAAATAGGATTCAGTAGCCATCTGTGGCAGAATCATAAGATTCTTAGTAATTGTTGGTGGGAAATAGGCAGGTACCTGAAATAGACTAAAGGAGATAGGATGAAGTTTGATTCCGAGAGAAAACCCTATACGGCTTCCGGTATAAGCAGAATATTCTCTAGACTGTCTTCTGCACAGAAAGGAAGCAGTATGGTCCTACTCTGGGCCGTGTTTGTGGGTTCCTTAACAGGTTTTGTAGGCGGTCTATTTCAATTAGCCTTAGATCAGATAGCAATATTAAAAGCAATGTTTTTAAAGTTTCTTGATATTGCACCCGGACTACCTCTTGCGGGCTCCATAGTTCTCTCCGCAGTAATGGTATTCATAGCGTTTTTACTTGTTAGAAAAGTAGCTCCTGAAACCGGGGGCAGCGGTGTTCAGGAAATTGAAGGCGCGCTGGACGAGGTAAGACCGCTTAGGTGGAAAAGGGTTATTCCGGTTAAGTTCTTCGGCGGTCTGCTTTCCCTTGGAAGCGGTATGGTGCTTGGACGTGAGGGGCCTACTATACAGATGGGCGGTAACTTGGGGAAGATGATATCCGATCTGTTCAAGGCAAATAAAGATGATACTCATGCACTTGTTGCTGCAGGCGCTGGAGGCGGTTTATCCGCCGCATTTAATGCGCCTCTTGCTGGAATCCTTTTTGTATTTGAAGAGATGCGTCCGGAATTTAAGTATAACTTCCTCTCTGTTCAGGCTGTGATAATAGCCTGTGCATCAGCCGATATCGTGCTTAGGATAATGGTAGGACAGGAATTAGAAATACCTATGAAGATGCTGCCGACGCCTCCGCTGCCATCACTAGTTATTTTCCTTATATTCGGCTGCCTGTTTGGAATATTCGGTTTTGTATTTAATCGACTGCTTGTTAGAACGCTTAATTTTTTCTCGAATCTTACAGGCTGGCCGTTTACCCTAACCGGGCTTATTGTAGGCGGGTTCATCGGGGCGTTGTTCTGGTTCTTCCCCGACACTGTGGGCGGGGGGTATGTTGTAATACCAAGAGCGCTTGAGGGATCAATCCCTGTTATGATTATGCTCCTTCTTTTTGTTGCCAGATTCGGGACCACTATGATCAGTTACGGATCGGGAGCAATTGGAGGCATATTCGCTCCTATGCTTGCTCTGGGAACATTATTTGGAATGTGGTTTGGACATTTCGCGCATTTTTTACTCCCCGATCTAATAGTTAGGCCTGAAGTTTTTGCAGTGGCAGGAATGGCTGCACTATTTTGTGCTACTGTGAGAGCACCCCTTACTGGTATTGCCCTAACTATTGAAATGACGGGCAACTATTTTATGATTCTGCCGTTAATTCTTACTTGTCTTACATCTACAATTGTTGCTCAAGGCCTGGGTGGTCAGCCAATTTACACTGTTCTTCTAAAGAGGACTTTAGATATAGCTAAGAAAACAGGAAATATGCTTATGCCGGATAAATAAGTTATTTATAAGTTTTTATTTGCAGTTGATTTAAGCTACTTCTTCCTTGCAGCCGCCTTCGTCAAGGATTTTCTCAATTTCATATCCCGCAGCAATTGTAGCAATGCGGGAAACAAGCTCTAAAGCAGGAGAACAAAGAATTTCAACATCACCGGTATGCGCTTTTTCATCACATGGATCGATATGCGCAAACTCCATTCCTCTCGAATTTAAGTTCTCCAAATCGTTCCGGCTTCTGTTAAGTCTCAAGAAACCTCCGGCCACTTGTGCGTCTACAAGATAAAACACAGGCTCAGCAGGTATATCATCCTCGTATCTGAGTGAGGTGGGAATCCCTTCCTGTATCACTACATCTCTTACGGGCTTGCCGCCTTTGCTAACTCTCATTCGTTTTCTTTTCTCTGAATTAAGCCCTATTACATCATCTCCGCACGAAACATTAACAACCGCCATTCCGTAAGTACCTGAGTTGCTCTTTATAAATAAGTAAGGGTCCTCGTCAATACCCCTTTTCTCATATTCACTCTTTAACTTCTCTATTCTTGAATCAACTACCCGGGCTATTTTTTCTCTGTCATCAGGGTCATCAAAATCAACCCCGTCATCATCTATAGTGTCGATTGAAACCACCCAGGGATCGATACCGATAATATCTGACACTTCAGCTGCGAGTTTATTGTAGAATTCAAAATGAATGCTCTTTTTTCTGGTGTGCCATCCTATCTCAACAGGCGGCTCGACAGGCTGAGTAATGTCCCTAAGAGTCTTCGGACACATCTCAGAAAAATCATTATTTATCAGCAAAAGATCTGGGTCTAGCTGGGGAATTATGACTCTGTTATCTCGTTTTACAGCTCTATAGGCCTTTACCTTATTTCCCGAGACGGCTTCAAATTCCATTTCCTCAGGCAACTCTTCGTCGCTTATTATTCCAACGTGAACAACATAACCCACATTTTCCAGAATTGATCTTAGTGCTGAAATATTTTCCCAGTAAAATGTATTTCTGGTATGGAGCTCAGGAATAATAAGAATACTCTCTGTGCTCGGGAATTCCCTTTGGAAATATTCTTTAAAAAGAATAGAGGCCTTGTCTCTAAAAATATCCGATAGATTATTAAAACCTGCAGGAAAAACGTTTGTATCTACAGGTGCAAGCTTGTGATCAGATATTCTCAAATCAACAGATGTGTAGAGAGGAATAAAAGCTTTATCAATTTGGCTTTTAAGCCACAAATCGAGCTTTTCCTTATTATCTGCTATCTTCTGATTTATATCCCTTATGTGATTCATCAAATTGTTATTACCTGATTACTATTTTAGTCTTTCACCACAAATGTCCCTGCTAATTTATCGTGCCAGGATTGAGAATTCCGATCAAAAAAAGACCACAGGAAACCTACAAACACAAAAATTGCCGATATATAATAGCCTATCCACCTTACAAAAGACCGCCAAAATCCTATACTCACGCCCTCGTCTGAAATTATCCTGATTCCCATTATCATCTTTCCTATAGTACTGCCCGTATACCCGTTAAAAATCACAAAATACGAGGAAGCAAGAAAAAATAGAAGCAAATATATAGACATGAAAAAGTTTTCTGAACGGGAGTTGCCTACTCCTAAAAAATATATGCCAACTCCATATGCAATTAAAGCGATTACAGAAACAATAATCAGATCAATGAAAAGCGCCAAAGCCCTTGTATTTAATTCTGCAAGGCTGTATTGAACTGACTGCTCTTCAAGGTTTTCTTCTTCCATCGTTGTCCTAATTACCTCCGGTGAATCAAGACACTGTATCTGATGCACAAACAAATATTTAAGATGCTTCTCAATAGAACATTATACTATTTTATTATACATACAGCCCATCACATCTGGCCATAAAAAAAATCTAAAGCAGGACTATTGTGGAAAAGAAAGACTTTATATAAAAAACAGCACCTGACCCGAATCTATTATAGAGTCGAGTACAGGTGCAGTCATAAATTTAATTTTGTATTATCTTATGAGCCTTCAGAAAGCTTAAGATCTATTGCAGTTTTTACACCCTGAGGATTAGCTCCCGGAACTATTATTCCGTTAATTACAAATGTGGGTGTAGAGCTAACTCCTATTGACTGTGCTTCCGCCATTTCGGCTTTCACCCTTGCTGCAACTTCATCCGATGCAATACATTGATCGAATTTCTTAGTGTCCAAACCTAGATCCTTTGCATATCCGTTAAATGTTTCATCCGCATTTTCCAGTTTGATTTTGTCCTGGTTATCAAAAACTTCGTCATGAAAAGCCCAGAATTTGTCATTACCGCCTTGATCATAAGCACACAGAGAGGCAATTGAGGCCTTCATAGCCCAATTATGATTCGGAAGCGGGAGCTGCTTATATGAGATTGAGATTTGGTCTCCATATTCCTTCAAAATATCCGGGAGCATATCTTTTCCTCTCTTACAGAAAGGACATTGGAAGTCTGAGTACTCAACTACTGTTACTTTAGGGTCCTTGGCTCCCTTGGTTGGAACATTCTTGAGAGATATCTTTTCAACAACCTCTTTATGAGGATCTACTGTGGTATCTATGATTTCCGAGCCAAATCCCGGTGTTCCTAATATCATAAGTTTTCCATCTGAGCTCACAAACAGGGATACCTGCGAACGTCCGCCGCCTACCGCACCTTTCTTAAGTCCTGCTATACCTGTATCTTGAAAGTCTTTGGTGTTGACTATGTTGGCTCCTAGTATTACAAACTGAGCATCACCCATTATAAAAAGAGGAACCTGATTTCTTCCTGCAGGTATTGTGCCTTTTTTAAATCCTGCAAAACCTGAATCTTCAAAATCCTTTGTGCTAACCAGCTGAGCACCGAGCATTATGCTCTGTCCGTCCTCAGTTACAAGGATAGGTACATTGTTAAGACCGTATGCAATCTCGCCTTGCTTTAAACCTTTTACTCCACTAGGCTTAAGATTTGTAATGTTTGTAGGCTGACCTATTAGGATATATTTACCGTCATCGCTTATAATAAAGGGAAGTTCCTGTTCTCCTCGGTCAGTAATAACTGTAAAAACACCCTGTTTAAATCCTTTAATTTCACTAGTCTCAAAGCCTTCCACTACAAGCTCTGATTCAGGTGGGATTGCAGTTCCAAATCTGTTCGTAAAGAAAGAATGAAGCCTGTTAGCTTCATCTTTTGAAATTGTTTCTGCAAAAGCCGAGCTCCCTACTGTAAAAAAGCATAAAGCTAGTATTGCAGTCACAAAAAATTTGACTCTCATTACCTGCCTCCTATTTATCTATTTATAGAAACTAATTTTGGATAGGTAAAACTATACCACCTAATGTTTAGAAAGCAATAAAAATAATCGCTGTCAGAATTGTATAAAATCGAGCAATATTTTGTTGAATTTCAGCTAGTTAAATACCCTCTTAAAGATGCTGTCGATATTCTTGAGATCGGCTGTCACATCAAAACACTCCTCTATCTCCTCAAGTGTTAAGACATCTTTTAGCTTCCTATCTTTGATCAACAAATCTTTAAAATCGTTTTTGCTCTTCCAGGTTTTCATAGCATTATTTTGGACGATTTTATAGGCATCTTCCCTAGAGAATCCTTTCTCGACTAATTTGATAAGTACTTTCTGAGAAAACACCAGCCCGCGTGTAAGCCAAATATTCTTTTCCATATTTTCCGGATAGACCTGGAGGCCGTCTAAAAGATAATTAAGTCTGTTAAGCATGAAATCCAGTAGAATTGTTCCATCCGGACCAATTACCCTCTCAACAGAGGAATGGCTAATATCGCGTTCGTGCCAAAGGGGAACGTTTTCCAGGGCTGATATGGCATAAGACCTCACAAGTCTTGAAAGACCGCAGAGATTCTCCGAGAGCACAGGGTTTCTCTTGTGAGGCATAGCAGAGGAGCCCTTTTGCCCCTTACCAAAGGGTTCTTCAAGCTCCAGCACCTCAGTTCTTTGAAAATGTCGTACCTCAACAGCAATTTTCTCAATTGTTGAGGCTATTAGCGATAAGGTGAGAAAGAATTCAGCATGTATATCCCGCTGTACTATTTGTGTTGAAATAGTTGCAGGCTTAAGTCCCAATCTCTTGCATGCAAACTTTTCCACTCGAGGTGCAACATTTGCATATGTACCGACAGCGCCGGAGATTTTGCCTACGCTTATTGCATCCTTAGCCCGCTCCATTCTCTCCAAATTTCTCTTCATCTCGTCATACCAAAGAGCAAACACCAGACCCAGGGTCTTAGGTTCTGCGTGAATACCATGGGTTCTGCCAATCATGACGGTATCCTTGTGTTTGAGGGCCTGCTTCTTTAAGACTTTCAGGACCGACTTGATATCTTTAATAATAATCTCAGAGGAGTCTCTAAGCTGTAGTGCAAGAGCAGTATCCAATACATCTGAAGAGGTAAGGCCAAGGTGAATAAATCTGGAATTCTCTCCCACATGCTCTGCAACTGATGTAAGAAAAGCTATGACGTCATGTTTTAACTCTTTCTCAAGCTCATTAATTCTATCTACATCAAAAGCTGCTTTCTTCTTAATATCCCGAAGAGCCTTTTTGGGTATTCTTCCATACTCCGCCCATGCCTCACATACCGCTATCTCTACACGAAGCCAGTTATTATATTTTGACTCATCAGACCATATGGATGACATCTCAGGTCTTGAGTATCTTGTAATCAAATTTGCACTACCTCCCCTATGGTTTTTCTTGGAGCGACTGAAATATTTATCTCGGACTCAGCACCGTGTCTTTCTAAAACTCTCGAGGCATACCTAATAGCAGTCTCCTTTGTGTTGTTTACCTTGCTCAAATGTGCCAATATAACATGTCTCAGCCCACTGTGAACAAGCTCATTCAAAAGCTCCGATGCCTGAGAGTTTGAAAGGTGACCCAAGCGACCTTTAATCCGCTGCTTCAAGTCCCACGGATAATGACTATTCATAAGAATTTCATCGTCATGGTTGTACTCTAATAATAAAATATTTGAGTTCTTAAGTCTTTGCTTCACGAGCTCGGTAACAGAGCCTATATCGGTAACTATCCCTATCCTGCGCTCATCTGGTGACGTAATTGAAAAGCCTACAGGATCTATTGCATCATGTGAAACCGAGAACGGGGTTATCAGCAGATCCTTAATTGCAAATGCCGTATCGCTTTCAAATTCCAATAGTTGCGCTACCTGATCTTTCCAGAGATCAATCGTTGCCGACGCCACGTATGTTGGAATGTCCAGCCTCTTGATAGCGTGAGTGTGATCTGTGTGCTCATGGGTTATTACAACTGCGTCTATATCCGATAGTTCAACGCCTAGATGATCAAGCCTGAATTTTATTTGTCTCATACTAATTCCGGCATCAACCAGAATTTTTGTGTTTCCAGCCTCTATATATAGTGAGTTCCCGGAACTGCCGCTAGCTAGTGTACAGACTCTCATTTTTTAAGAAATATTGGCTCCTCTGTGGTATTGGGGAGTAGTATTGATACAAATCAACTTAGTTGTCAACCCTATATTGACTCAAAAACGTAATTAAGAAAAAAATATGGATTTTTTCTGCAAATTTAGAGCTAATAGGTGTTAACCTCGTCTTGATTTAAATCTAACATAGGATTAACAATGAGGGAATATTATCTTTTGCATACCCTATCAACTCCGTCCTATTGTATATAGTACTAACTCACTGTAAATATTGATTATTCGTATAATATTGGCCATGGGGAAATAGACTAATATGCTGTCTGTTTAAGCGGCAAGACTGACCTGCCCCCCTATAATAGGACCAAG
>JABAOE010022743.1_pt3 | contig 17558 bp, 17 predicted proteins | sample 7062141 | NCBI WGS metagenome assembly JABAOE01 (sample SAMN14538627, study PRJNA623070) | marine sediment metagenome | biome: marine biome [ENVO:00000428]; feature: marine pelagic biome [ENVO:01000023]; material: deep marine sediment [ENVO:00002113] | place: India: Gulf of Khambhat ... | reverse complement strand
GCATAATCTATCCAAATTCAGCTAAATTAAGCTTGCTGAATGATCAGTCCATTAGCTGAAGTTTCATAAGATTTCACCTCAGAATGTTCCAGAATTATGAATAAGATGCGCTGCGATTGAGGCTCAGAGGCTATAGATCGCTGAGGCAAGACATGGAAAGCGGCGTAGCCAGACTACGTACTTTTGCCGTGTCCACTTTCGTGCCAGAATCGGTTGGAAATCACGGGAAAGGACGGGAATCGACAGAAAGATACGAACGGTCGAACCTCGCGGAATCGTAGAAAGAAACGGGGAAACCGTTGCAACAGCGAGCAATTACGAAAACCCTGACTGTTTACCTTCACACGGGAGAGGCCACAGGTTCGACACCTGTATCGCCCACCAAATTCCCTCCTCTCTTCCCTGTTGGGCATTCCTTGCACTCCAAGACGTTGATTTTCATAGGAACAGAAATACCCTTGAGTTCTGGACAGAACGGCAGATGTCGGATAGACTTCACTGAGATTGTTGAACGACCCAAGCGGCAGTTAGGGCATTGGTTGCAACAAGCGAGGTAACATGATGACTGTACGATCGTGGACTGTCGGCATTCTGATGCTTGGCGTATTGGTTTCAGGCTGCGGAACGATGCAACAAGAGATTGCGGAAAGGGAGTATACCCCTCCAACCAGCATTTACAATATCTTGGACAGTACAGCACTGGTTTACTCTGACCCAGCAGCCGGTTCGGCTATCAATGACCACCCCCTTCGGTGGATGGGCTTCGTGATGCATCCGGTCACCCAAGCAGTTGACTATGGAATCAACCGGCCGGCTTATATGTTGTCGAGCTGGTTTGCATATGTGACCGGTTACACAGCCGAAGATAACATGGTAGACGCACAACGGCGCTAGCTCACGTATTTCTGTTCGATAAGACGAGGCTCATTCTCCTCACAGAGAGTGGGCCTTTTTTCTTCTTCGCCCAGCCATATCAAATCGTGTATTCTTCTTGCAAACCTCGACCTGTGTCCGAGTAGAGGCGTGATGAGTGTCTCCAGATGGCTCATTCATTCTGTTTGTCTCCTTCTGACCGTCAGCGGAGTGATTGGATGCGGCAAGAAGGCTCCCGTACGCCCACCCCTTCCTCCCTCGGCAACTGATTTGATTCTTCTCAAGTCGGTGGCTATCTGCGACCACAAACAGGACTTCGTGAAGAAACTGGCTCCAGCGGCAACCACATCGAAAGCATGGGGAACCGGACAAGAAGTCATGATTCCGTCGACAACGAGTGCGTCCCAGGGCGACGAATCATATTTCTTTGACGAAGACGGTTTGTTGGTTGGTGCTCTTTTCACCTTTTCCAAGGGATTGAATCTTGACCCGTACCCTGTGCTGCGACGCACCCTCTGGCAGCTGGAACCCGCGCTGGAATTTTACCTGAGCGTGTCACAACTGGAGAAGAAGAGGGACCTGGAAACCAGTACTCTATATGAAACCGGGGACGAGAAGAGCACGACACAATATTTGGTGCTAGGGCCACCCGCATCGGCCGCATTTGCGTCACGGGAGCACGACACCCTGCTTCAGGCATCCTTTGCGATCGACCCCTATGTTCGGCTGTTCTCCCCCTACCGCCGCGAGTTTCTCGAACGCCTCCGGCTTCCGACCGAAGGGAAGGGCGGGCACCGGATCGATTTCCAAGGAAGCGAGGACAAGGAGCCGTTCCCGTCCCTCCAACAATTCGCCCGCGGAGAGACTGCACAACTCGCCTATTGCGGCAACAGAGACTACGATATTGCTGCTGATGCCTATCAAAAAACCATCGCCAGCGGATTTACAAACAAGGTGTGGCTTGCCGAAGCACATCATAAGCTGGGTCTCGCGTGGCAAGCGAAAGGGCAATTCGACAAGGCCAAAGCGGAAATGTCGCAGTCGCTTGCCATCAGGCCGAACATCCCCGAGGTGCTCAACAACCTCGGAGCAGTCCATGTCAAACTCGGAGAGAACGTAGAAGCGTTAAGCCTATTCGAAAAAGCCGTTATTCTGCGCCCAAATTACGCCGTGGCGCGCTACAACCTGGCCGAAGCGTCCGAACCGACCGACCCCAAACGAGCGTTGGCGGAGTATGAAACCTATCTTGTCCTGGTCGAGGGGATTCCCGAAGAAGAGGCACGTGCCGCGCTTGCCCGCGATAGAATCAGTGCGCTCAAGCATTAACCGAAAGCGGGCAAGGTTCGCCGATTACAACTTTATCATCTAGCGTCTGCACCTAGCTGGCCCTTTAGCTACCTACCGGCGGGTTCGTTCTTCCTGCTCTTGAAGGGTCTTGCATTCGATACAGAGGGTCGTGACGGGACGGGCCTTGAGACGCTTGTAGGGTATATCTCCGCCGCAGCGGTCGCAGATTCCATAAGTGCCAGCGGTCATCTGATCCAATGCCTCGTTGATCTTCTTAAGTAACTTCCGCTCCCGATCACGAATCCGCATCGAGAAATTCTGGTCGACTTCGGCGGATGCCTGATCGCTGACATCGGGAAAAGCCTCGAGGTCGGGACGGTGCGTCAAGACCTCCCCAACCTCACTGAGAATTTCTGCCCGCTGATGTTCGAGATCACGGCGGATATCCGGATATTTGTCTGCCGCCACTCCCAATTTCCTTTTGCCAGTCTGGCGTGAGGCGGAGAATGCAGCTGAAACATCAATACTAGAAGCACGTTTTCCAGCAGGAGAGACTTTCTTACCCATCTCTTTTGCTCAGATCTTAAAAAGTTAATTATACAAGGCTGATCGCAAAGGGGTCAACGGGCATTACGCCGTTCCTCCTTTACAGGTCTCGTCGACCCTCGATGGATTTGAGTAGAGTCACTTCATCCGCGTACTCAATGTCCATTCCAACGGGAACCCCGTAGGCAATGCGAGAGACGCGCACCCCAAGTGGTTTGAGCTGTCTGGTGAGATAGATCGCCGTCGCTTCTCCTTCAATGGTCGGGTTCGTGGCCAGAATGATCTCTTCCACGCCGCCGAGTTTCACGCGATCGACTAGTTCTTCAGCCCGGATATCTCCTGGCCCGATTCCGTCGAGAGGAGAGAGGGTGCCTAACAAGACATGGTAGAGCCCACGGTACGCGCCAGCACGCTCTACCGCATAAAGCGTGCTAGGTTCCTCAACGACGAAGATCTTAGTACGATCTCGCTTGGGGTCGAGACAGTACTCGCACAAATCTCCTTCGGCAATGTTGCGGCATTGCCGGCAGAACGAGAGCCCATCCTTCACAACCCGAATCGCATCCGCCAATCGCAGCGCATCCTCGCGTTCAGCCTTCAAAATATGAAAGGCCATGCGCTGTGCGCTCTTTTGACCGACTCCAGGGAGACGGACAAGTTCCCTGACCAATCTCGCCAACAGTCCTTGTTGGTCAACTGCCATCGTTAGTTGTCCAGAGAAATACTACTTCTTACCCACATGTCTAGCGTTGGCGCCGGACCGATTGGCCTGCGCAGGTTGACCCGAGAATTTCACTTGCTTTACCTCAGCTTTAAACTGGACCTTAACTTTCCATGACACTGGTGGGCATTCTCAGGCTGCTGCTAGATGAGACCCGGGATCTTCATGCCACCGGTGAGAGCCCTCATCTCGCCTTCCATCAGTTCCTTGGCCTTCCGTAGCGCCTCATTCGTCGCTGCCACTACGAGATCTTGAAGCATGTCAACGTCGCCGCTTTTAATGACTTCTGGATCGATCACCACGCCCACAATTTGCATGGCTCCATTCGCCGTCACCGTGACAATACCTCCCCCGGCCGTCCCGCTGACAGTCTTTGACGCCGCCTCTTCCTGGATCTTGGCCATTTGCTCCTGCATGGCCTGGGCTTGCTTGAGAATGTTGCCCATATTGCCTAACGGATTCTTCATTGGCTTGCCTCCTTCTGGATCACTGGGCGGACCTCGACTAACTCGGCCCCGAACATGTCGAGCGCCTGCTTAACCGTGGGATTGGCCCTTGCCCGTTCAAACAGCTCAAACCGTTGATCCTGCTCCTTCGCAGCCCGCTCTTGAGCCATCGTCGGCCCTGGCTTAATCCTCTCACTGAGTTCCACGATACGAATCCGAACCGGATGACCTGACTGCTCCTCGCACAGCTTGGCCAACGTGATGAGATTTTCCGCTTTCTCCAGCCTGGTGCGGGCTACTGTCGCCTGTTTGGTGAACCCGATCGTCACGATGGCCTTCTCGAATCCCACAAGCCGACCGGCTTCCAGAAACGGCGCAATATTTGGAAAGCTGACGGCAACTTTTTCTCGCACTGCCTCCCAATCTAACATTGGTTGCCCACCGGCCAGTGCGACATTTTGCGCAACAGGGAACACCGTTGCTTTGCTCGCTACAGACTCGTCAACGGGCTGCATGGAAAGGGGAGATATTCCTCCACCTGACTCTGCCTGAATCGATAAGTCAGGCATGGAACCATGTTTGGACGCAGTAGGAGGAATTTCACTCCGCGGAATAGAAGCGTTCATTAATGTAGCCTTTTGAGGAGAATCCGGTTTGCTCTTGTAGTTCTCAGAACGAATCGGGGGAGGCTGCGTTGGGGGAGTGACCGACACCGTTTGAACGGGCCTGGCTATATCACCGTCTCGCCGGCGCAAAAGTCTTGTCGTACGGATAGCCGCAATTTCCATCACAAAGCGGGGATGTTGGCTGAATCGAAGTGAATGTTCTGCCTCGCTGAAGACCACAAGTATTTCCTCGAGCTGTTCCGGTGTTAGGACTTTGCCATCCGCGGCAAATTGTTTCACATCTTCGTCAGAGGCTTCAATCAAGCTGTGCAACTCAGCCGACGCAGGAACAACGGCCGCAACTAGAAGATTGCGGAACTGCTCGACTACCTCGGCACAGAATGCGCGCAAGTCATGCCCCTGATCCAGCACGTTGGCCAAGACGTTCAGCGCCCCAAGGCTATCTTGGGCCAATATTCCTCTCACAAGGCCCTGCACCAATTCCTGAGGCACCGCGCCGAGCAACAGTTCGAGATCGGCATGGCTGATACTCTTGCCCCGGAATGCGACGGCCTGATCGAGAAGACTCAGGGCGTCCCGCATACTGCCCTCGCTAGCACGAGCCAACGCCGTGAAGCTCCTCTCCTCAATCGTGAGTCGATCTTGATCGGCCACATGGCGAAGCCGGTCAATGATTTCGGCCTGTGCAATCCTTCTGAAATTGTAATGCTGGCATCGCGAAAGGATTGTCGCCGGAATCCTGTGGATCTCGGTCGTCGCAAAAATGAAAACTACGTGGGACGGCGGTTCTTCGAGGGTCTTCAACAAGGCGTTGAACGCGGAGTTAGAGAGCATGTGCACTTCGTCAATGATATAGACACGATACTGACCGCGGAAGGGCATGAACTTAACATTCTCCCGGATTTCGCGCACATCGTCTACGCTGGTGTTGGAAGCCCCATCAATTTCGATGACGTCGACCGAATTTCCCTGTGCGATTTCGCGGCAATTCACGCACGCGTTGCAAGGACGTCCTGTTGGCCCTCTCTCGCAATTAAGCGCCTTAGCAAGGATGCGAGCCACGGTCGTTTTACCCACCCCACGAGTACCCGAAAACAAATACGCGTGCGCGATGCATTTCGTAGATACCGCGTTCATCAAGGTCTGCACGACATGCGGCTGGCCAATCACATCGCCAAACGTGCCAGGTCGGTATTTCCTGGCCGAAACTTGGTAATCCACTGTGAAAAACCCCCAGCTAGAAGTTTTGAAGGCAAAGTGCTGAGTTAATCATTTTTGCTCTGGCACAGCTCAAAGCTCATAACTCAACACGCAGAACTTGTTCAAAGAGAGTGGGGCCAGGTGATCCTGCGGCACACAGAACTAGCCGCTTACCGTTGCTTCCTTCCGGACCTGGCGGGGTTCACAGGATTCTGTTGCACAGGGCCCAGCCCCTGTCAAGTGCGGAGTCCACAAGACTGAGTTGATGCTGGTGCGCAATGCGCAGAACGTTTCACTAGTCTATTCCCTTTCATTCAGTCCTTAGCACTCATCGCTCAGCACTATTCGAACAATAACACTGGCGGCACTTATTTGTCGGCCTTAGTTACGATAAGCTTCTTAAGAGGCCTACAGGGCACACAAAGTGCCGTTTGGCGGAGAGGGTGGGATTCGAACCCACGGTACCGTTGCCGGCACACATGCTTTCCAAGCATGTCGATTCGTCCACTCTCGCACCTCTCCGCACGTGAAAATTCAAAGCGGCGGCATCTTAACACGGCCCCCCATGAGCGGCAAGGAGATCAGCCCTTGGGGCCTCTGCAGATCGATATCCGCTGGAGGATTATCCCTCGCTGCCAGGTTGGAATCCGGTCGGTTCGGTGAACTGTCAAAATGATGGATGTCGCCGGCGCTTACCCAATTCGTATGGGTTGACACTTGGACATGTCCAACGGTAAAAAAGCTATACAACATCCTGTGTTTTGCTGTCTTAGAGCAACGGAAGGGAAGCCCCGCTGACATCCCCACTGTGCGAGAGTGGCGGAACTGGCAGACGCGCNNGTGGGGGTTCAAGTCCCCCCTCTCGCACCACTGCATATGACGCCTTCGCCAGGAGGTTCCTGGCCGCGGGAATAGAAAGACCATGGTCCGATGACGATGAAGATGGAAGTGACCGAATTAGGTCCCATGAAACGCGCTTTGAAAATCGAGGTGCCTGCCGATGAAGTTACACAGCGCTTCTCCCGAGCCTACGTCGAATTGAATCGGCAGGTTCGCGTTCCCGGATTTCGACCGGGGAAAGCCCCATTTGCCATTTTGGAGAAGCGCTACGCGAAAGCAGTAGAAGAGGACGTGATCCGAAGTCTAGTCCCGGATTTTTATGATCGGGCTATCAAACAAGCAGGGATCACCCCTGTGGTGGTTGAAATCCCGCCACTTGACCGTGTCAAAATCAAGAAGGATACATCGTTCACCTTTACCGCTACCGTTGAACTCAAACCCAAGATCGAGCTCTGCGACTATAAGGCACCAAATCCTATTTCTCTCAAACCGGACAAGCGTATCGTGTCCGATGACCAGGTCAACCGTGCTCTGGACGTACTACGCGAGCAGCAGGCTCGATTGGATGCGGCTCCTCCCGGCACATGCTTAGCTGAAGGCGACTATGCCGTCGTCGACCTCGAGGGATTTTTGGACGGCGCAACACTGGATGGGTCTAAGAAAGAGGGTCATCTTCACAAAGTTGGCTCGAAAGCTTCCTTGCTCGGAATCGAAATAGATGCTCATCTGACCGGCAAGAAAGAAGGGGACATCGTTGAGATTCCTCAGGCCTACCCTTCCGGTCACCCTGACCATCGTGTCGCCGGCAAGACCGTCCGGTTTCGGTTAAGTGTCACAGGAGCCAAGCAGAAGAAGCTTCCAGCGTTGGATGACGAATTTGCAAAGGATTGCGGACCATACTCCTCTTTACAAGAAATAAAGGACAAGTTGCGCGGTGAAATGGAAAAAGCTCTCAAGAAGGATGCCGAGGCATCACACAAAGATACTATCCTCAAACGCCTGGTCGAAACTCATCACTTCGATCTTCCCGAAACCCTGGTAAAGCACGAACTCGACGTAATCGTCCGACAGAAGCTTCAAGAACGCCAACGCAATAAGGCCACGGACCTCACTCCCCCTATTGACTCGGAAGAACTCAAGACGATCCGAGAACAGCATCGAGATGATGCCCATCGTCGCGTGAAGGTAGGCTTGATTCTCGAAGCCATCGCAGAAAAAGAAGGATTTTCTGTCAGTCAGGAGGATCTGAACAACGAAGTGACTCGTTTGGCCTCGGAGCTCAGAGTCCAGGCGGCCGACCTTGTGAAAGTGATCCAGGCGGGTGGTCAGGATTCCATCGAAGAGATGCGTGCCAGGATCTTGGCGGATAAGGCGCTAGACTGCGTCTACCGCCAGGCGGTGATTGAATGATAGGCGCGGTGTCCAGTGCGTCGTCCTCGTGACGCGCAGGCAGTCCGTCGCGGAAAGGAATCGACGACATGCTGGTCCCGATCGTAGTGGAACAAACCAATCGAGGTGAACGTGCCTATGACATCTACTCACGACTCCTCAAGGATCGCATCATTTTTCTTGGAGCTCCCATCGACGACGTCTTTGCAAATCTGGTGATTGCCCAACTACTCTTTCTCGAAGCAGAGGACCCCGAAAAGGACATCAACCTCTACATCAACTCGCCGGGTGGCAGCGTCACGGCCGGATTGGCGATCTACGACACCATGCAGTACGTGAAACCTCCGATCAACACAATTTGTCTCGGCCAAGCCGCCAGCATGGGTGCGCTGTTGCTGACCGCCGGAACGAAAGGAAAAAGGTTCGCCCTTCCAAATGCACGCGTAATGATCCACCAGCCGTTAGGCGGTTTCCAAGGACAGGCTACGGAGATCGACATTCATGCAAAAGAAATACTGAAGATTCGAGAACGTCTCAATGAAATCATGGCGAAACACACGGGACAATCGATTGAAAGGATCGCCCACGACACCGATCGGGATTACTTCATGTCCGGCGAGGAAGCGAAGCGGTACGGGATTATAGACGAAGTCATTACGCGGCCACCCAAGCTGATCAGAGCTGTGGAGTCAGGCAACGCCGAAAAAGACGGAGCCAAGAGCAAGTAACGCGGGAGGGCACATGGCCAAGCAAGAAAAGATGGACCGGCATTTGCGGTGTTCCTTTTGCGGTAAGAGCCGTGACGAGGTGCGGAAGCTCATAGCTGGGCCGACAGTTTATATCTGCGATGAATGTGTCAACCTTTGCAACGATATCATTGCCGAGGACTGGGAAGAAACAAAGGAAGAAATCTCATCCAAGCTCAAGAAACCGGTTGAAATCAAATATCATCTGGATCAGTACGTCGTCGGGCAGGACCGAGCCAAAAGGATATTGTCAGTGGCTGTCCATAATCATTACAAGCGCATTTCTTCGAAGGAAAAGGAAGTGGACGATATCGAGCTCCAAAAGGGCAATATCCTCCTGGTCGGACCGACTGGAACCGGGAAGACGCTCTTGGCGCAAACCCTCGCCAAGTATTTGGATGTTCCTTTCACACTAGCCGATGCAACCACCCTTACCGAGGCTGGTTACGTGGGAGAAGATGTCGAGAACATAATCCTGAAACTGCTGCAAGCGGCCGACTACGATGTAGAACGTGCCGAGCGTGGGATTGTGTATATTGATGAAATTGATAAGATTAGCCGAAAGAGCGACAGCCCGTCGATTACCCGAGATGTATCCGGTGAAGGGGTCCAACAAGCATTGCTCAAACTCATTGAGGGCACTATCGCCAACGTTCCGCCGCAGGGCGGACGAAAGCATCCTCATCAAGAATTCATCCAGGTCAACACGAGCAACATCCTATTCATTTGTGGCGGCGCGTTCGTCGGTCTTGAACATATCATCGAGCAGCGCTTCAATCGCAAAGCTATGGGATTCGGGGCTGAAATCAAAGGGCGGAGCGAGATCCGCCTGGGCGATCGGCTTGCCATGGTTCAGTCTGAGGATTTTCTGAAGTACGGGTTAATCCCCGAATTTGTCGGGCGACTGCCTGTAGTCGCCACTCTCGAAGAGCTGGATGAGCGAGCACTAGTTCGCATCCTCACCGAACCGCGAAATGCGCTCACAAAGCAATACGAAAAGCTGCTATCATTCGAGAAGGTCAAGTTGCGATTTACCGAAGGGGCTTTGGGTGCCGTCGCGCGGAAGGCGTACGCGCAGAAAACAGGCGCACGAGGACTTCGGGCTATTTTGGAAGAAGTCATGCTAGACGTGATGTACGACGCTCCCTCTCAGAAACAAATTACAGAGGTAGTAATTACAGAAGATTCTATATTAGGCAGAAATCCACCGATTCGAATGTTTGATCAAGAGAAAGATGCAAAGAGTGCATGATTGCATGCAAATTCTCGCTGGTGACTCTACCAAACTTCTGCGAAGTGTGAAGGATTCTTACCTTCCGATACCCCCTCGCTCCCCTTAACGCAAACTCTGTGCTTTGAGAGGTCTTGCGGGGTGACGCAGTTCTTCCCCACGGAACACTATCCACTTTTCCTCGACAAGTGGAAACAGTGCGCTATACTTGCCACGTGCGGAATTGCATGAGCACGTGGGAGGTTCAGTGAAGTATCCCGTTTCATCGAGTCTCCGCCACAGGGGGAAAACGCTTGAACTTGACGCTGAGCGCGAAGTGGTCACCTTGTTGAATATCAACGGAGATCCGATCGGCAGCCTACCGTGGGACTTCGTCGTTGACCAGATACTCGCGTATCGTAAACCACCTGTTCAAAAAGAAGTCCGAACAGAACCGCGTATATCGCTTGTGTTTCGCGTACGCTATAACACCCCTGAGGGCCAGAGATTCGAGAGTAGAGCAGGAGGAATCGGTGGAGGCGGGTTATTCATAGAAAGCCACACACCACTGCCGATGGGGACCAAGCTGGCTATGGAGTTCTCTCTTCCAGAAAACCCAGCGGAATGGCTCCCTGCCAAAGGGGTGGTAGCGTGGATTTGTCCGAAAGCTGACCAGTATACATTCAGCCCGGGGATGGGAGTGCAGTTCACGGAAGTCACTCCTGAAACCCGTGACCGAATTCTAGAGTTGGTGAATTCGGTGAAGGGGAAAGGCAAAGTAGCCTAACCCTGATTCCTTTTGTGTTCCGCCCCGTAAAAACTTGGATTACGAACATGCACCTTCCGGTCATCTCAACCCCTGGTCATCAAGGCAAATCTCTCGTCATCAATCCAGAGCAGGAAACGATCATAATTCAAGACATATCAGGGCATCCGTTGGGCTACACACCCTGGGGTGCGATCATCGATCAGATCCTCATCCGTGGGGACGACCCCAGATTTGCCGCTAGTCGAGCACACCCACGTGCCCCTCTCGCGGTGAAGGTGCGCTATACCACACCAGAAGGAAAGCAATTTGACGGTCTTACCGCTGGGATAGGGGGTGGTGGGCTTTTCATCGAGAGCAGTAGCCCATTGCCGCAAGGAACAGACATCGCAGTCGAATTTGCGCTGCCTGATCGACCATGGGAAAAACTGAACGCCAAAGGGAAGGTAGCCTGGACTCGCAAGAAGCCTGAACGCTATCTCCTGTTTCCCGGCATGGGAATCCAGTTCATGGACATTGATCAGAAGGTCCAAAGCGCGCTCGTGGAATTAGTTGAGGCGCTCAATCGCAGTCGTACTCCCTCCTAAGTCCATCCGGCTGTGTTCCACCCATCGTTTCACATCACGACTGTTCTCCCGCTCTAGGGCTTTTTCCAAATCCCTAAGGACTGAGCTGTCCCCGATAAACCGAAGTCGGTAAGCGGCTTCCGTACGAACGCCGATATCTGGATCGTCCCGCAACCGCTCCAAGAGAAGCGGAACTGCGCGTGAATCACCCGTCTCTCCTAAAGCCGCGACCACCCATTGCCGTACAGCTGCATCACGGTCCCTCGTGCCCTTGAACAGGGCCGTAAATGCTTCGCCCCCATCGACCAGCAGCAAGGCATGCCCGACCGCTTGTCGGATAGTCGGATCGGGATCCGTCAAGAGACCGGCAAGGTCGGAGGCCGACGCCGGAATTTTCCCCCTAGCGCCCAACGCTTGGGCCGCAGCTTGGCGCACGGCCATCTCGGGATCACGCAATAGGGCTAGCAACTGGGTTTCTCCTTCCCTTTCCACCACCGACAGCCGTCCCATACTTCTGGCCGCGGCTTCCCGAACCCTCGGATCAGAATCCTCGAGCGCCCGCAACAGCAACGGCGACGCCTTCTCGTCACCGATTTTCCCGAGTGCTTCGGCAGCCGTCAGGCGAACCGCTGCATCGCGATCGTCTAGCATGGTAATGAGCATGTCTGTCGCCGCCTGAGGCACCGGTACCGAAGCATCCTGATAACAGGCTGTACCCAGAACTAGCCAACCAATCAGTCCTAAGGCGGAAGCATACACACTTGGGTTGTATGATATCTTCAAAGGGGAAGACGCGACTGGGTTGATGGTTATACGGGTTTCGTGGAATCTTTCTCGCCAGACGGAAGGTCTTTTTCCTCTTCAAGAAACTGTTTGACTTCTTTTTGTGCCGCCTGCATTTCAGCTTGTATGGTACGCATCTCAGGATCAACGCTCTGGCGCACATCGTCCGCCGCCTGTCGGAATGTTCGTAGGACATCACCGACGCTTTCGCCCACCTTCTGGATGTCATCGGAAGAAAGACTAGCCGGAGCACGTGCAGCGTCCACTTTCAGAGCAGCCTGTTGCGCCTGCACACGGGCCACGGCCTCCTTATTCACGATGGCTGACGGACGTCGCGACGACGGTTTTGCCTGAGCGGCGGATGGCAGGGGAGGATACTGCGCCCCAGCGACAGGAGAAGGAGCGGCTGCTCGTTCTTCTAGCGACACCACATGCTGTGCCGATGCAGAGACGGTCGACGACTCTCGTGAAGGGGCACTCCCAGAAGACCCCTGGAAATCTTCCGGCCTGGTGTTATAGAGCAACGATGCTGTGGTCCCGGGGGTTTGTTCCGAGCCCTGCCCATGGGGAATGTTGGATCGGACTGTGGAGGAGACTTCACCAGCGCCAGTGGACTCAACCGTCCCAGCAGCGGCGGGCTGAGTTTGTCCCGGTTGGGATCCGTGGGCTTCCTCTTGAACCTGAGCTGCAAGAGGCGTCGGGACCTCGTTGACTTCCTTCTTAAACCCCTTGAGAGCCTTACCAATACCTTCACCGATCTGCGGCAAACGGCCTGCCCCAAAAATGATCAGCACTATGGCCAGAATGATCATCAGTTCGGAAATGCCCATCGTTCCGAACATTTACTCACCTCGCGATCATGTGATCTAACAAAGTGCCATTGACTTCAGTTTAGGTTCAATCTAGCCGCCACACCGATAAGGTGTCAAGAAAGCGCGCGGCAGAGTAGTGCTGACTACAGGATCAAAGAATAGGAACGATCTGAGTCTGTAGTGGCTCACCATACACCAGCACCTCTTTATCTGATACATAAACATCGAGTTCGCTCCTGATTCCGAACTCCTTCGGCAGATAAATGCCCGGCTCGATGGAAAAACAGGTTCGAGGCAGGAGCCGGCGATCGTCCCGCGTCTCCAAGTTATCAATATTGGCCCCATTGCCATGAACCTCTTCACCGATGGAGTGACCAGTACGATGGACAAAAAAATCGCCGTAACCAGCTTTTCGAATTACCTCTCGGCAGGCATCATCAACTTCCCACCCAAACGGAAACCAGCCTAACCTCACCCTCTCTTGCACGAACGTTAGTGCCGCATCGCGCCCCCCTCTGACATGCTCAAAGATCCTGCATTGTCTTGGTGGTACTTGCTTATCCGTGTAACCGGTCCAAGTAATGTCCCCATAGACGGACCCCGGCATTGTCCGCTTAGCCCAAAGATCGATCAACAGCAAGTTCTCTCGACTAATCGCTGACGAGCCGGACTCGGACGGTCCATAGTGGGGATCGGCGCTATGGGCATCGACCGCCACTATCGGTGCGCTAGAGGTAGTCATCCCCGCATGCTGAATGCGCGATAGGACAAACTGCTGTAACCCGTATTCGGTCAATGTGCGCTCCTTGCTAATCGAGTCAGCCACATGTGTGAATGCCTCGTCAATGATTCTCCGAAGCGCCTCCATGGCATATCGGTGTGATTCCAGCTGCTCATCCGTCCAAACCGCTTCGAATTTCTGAACCAGATCGGCGGATGTGACGACCTCGATTCCAAAACTTCGAATCAAATCCACGGTTCCAGCGTCAACTCGGGACAGATAGGGAACGGCATTGAGGGGTGAATATTGCATGGCAACATGCCGTCGGCCCTTTACTAGTTCTGACAAGAGAACGCGTTGCTGTTCCCATGACACATAAGATAGGGTGACGCCGGGCAATTCATCCAAGACATGCGGTTCAATACGGTGGAGCAGCTTGACCGGATCGCCCATGGCTGGAACCCAATAGTACCAACGCCGCGTGACATGTCGTCTAGGATCGAGCAGCAAGACCCGATAAGCTAATGGGTCGCTACCTCGAAAATCATAGAAGAGCCACCCATCAACTCCATCCGTCTCTTGAAGCGCACCCTGGATCGCTGCAATCCGCTTGTGATAGATGTCTTGCGCCATAGCGCTTGCTATCATATCGTCGCGATTCCACAGCGTCAATCAGCGGACGCGAACCATAAGATCCCGTGTTACAATAAACACCTATGGCTTTAGAATTTCTCCAACAATCCTCATCCTATCGTGTCACACTTTTCTTTGGACCTGAGCCAGTCCAGGGAGAATCAGAAAAGCAGGCTTGTGTCTTTAACGTGAAAAAACGAAGCTGGAAAGCTGGCATCCAAGTTTCCGTGGAAATCGGTGTGGACCAGCTAGAGGGCTTGCGTCGCAAGATTCACCTCGACGATCGCCTGATGGAAGCATTGATGGTGCTCGCACCGGACGAGCGTTCTTCTTATCAAGGGCGCGAGGCTGATTTATATGCCCAAGCTGTGAGCCGGTGCAAACTGGACCTCTGCCTGCAGTTAGGCTTGAACCAAGAGACTCAGCGACTCCATGCCGATGAGCTTGTGCCTGAACTAGACGAGGCCGTGATGGCCCGGGCAGAGTATGTTGTCACCTACGTCTTGACCGAACTGGACCTCCCCTTGGATCGCCCATCTCCTTCATCTCATTAGATGTTTGGGGACGGCAGGGGGTTTGCATTCACCAAGAAATTTGTTATAAGGCATGCTGACACTACGAAGGTGCCTACGTTGTACGGATCGCATACATCCGCGAAAGGAGGCAGCTTGTATGAAACCATATGGACATCGTCGTCGATCCCCACTTGTCACGTTTCTACTGATTGTGACTTTGTTTTCAATGATCACAGTGCCGGCATGGAGCCAGGCCTCCTCCGTGGACGAGGAGCAAGGAACGGCCTCGGGCGCTGGCATGGGGGCCGCATCGGCCCTGAGCACGATTCTGTACTTCCCGTTTAAGGGAGCTTTTGCAATCGGCGGAGGAATCGTCGGCGGTCTCGCCTACGTGTTCTCAGGCGGAAGTGAACAAACAGCAATGAATATCTGGATCCCAAGCGTGTACGGAACTTATGTCATCACGCCCGACCACCTGACCGGTGACCGTCCGATACGGTTCCTGGGTGTTGCTCACGAAAGCGAGTACGCGGTGGCCGAAACAGCGCCTATGAGCGATTTTTCGCCAGAACCAGTCCAATGATATGAAACCTGTCATCGGCGTGACCCCGGATTTCAATGCCGGTGATAGGAAAGACATGGGCGGGCGCGAGCCGACATACTTCCTGAGGGCTCGCTACATCCAAGCCGTCGAGGAACTTGGCGGCATTCCCCTGATCCTCCCTCTTGTGACCGCACAGGTCACTCGGCAGCGACTCCTCGACGGCATCGATGGCCTTCTTATTACTGGCAGCGGTCCAGACCTTCCCCCACGCCTCTACGGAGAACGCCAGCGCTATAAATTTTCGTTGATGAGTGATCGGCGCGCCGACTTTGAATTAGAATTGGTCCGCCAGGCCGGTGCCCGTGATCTTCCGCTCCTGGCAATTTGTGGAGGCATGCAGACGGTCAATGTCGCCTGCGGAGGCAGCCTATTCCAGGATATTCCGTCTCAGGTCCAGAATGCCTTGGGGCATCGCCAGAAGGGTAGAGCAACTCAGGTCTCTCATACCGTCGCCGTGACACCTAGGAGCTTGCTCAAAAAAGTTGTGGGCCAGTCGACGTTCATGGTTAACAGTTCTCATCATCAATCCGTTAAACGAGTAGCCCCATCGCTCATTACAAGCGCCGTCGCCCCTGATGGTATCGTGGAAGCGATCGAATCACCCAGCCACCGGTTTCTGCTCGCCATCCAATGGCATCCCGAGTTCCTCTTCGAGCACCATCCAACTCATCGGCGGCTATTCGAGGCCCTCATGCGCGCGGCAAGCCGGACTCACGCATGAGTCACGCAAGCCTCTATCCGGAACATCAACACCATACCCATAGGCACGATAGTTCGCCTGCTATACTTGATGCCAGACCTATCCTGGTAGTTTCGATCACAACTAAGCAATTTCTACCTCTCTTCAGACAGGGGTGTTTGTGATAAACCGCCTCTTTCGAACGAAATCAATCGAACAGTTCCTTGCCGACGCTGAACGTCCGGAGTATCGCCTCAAGAAAACACTTACCGCCTGGGATCTGACAGCCCTCGGACTCGGCGCGATTATTGGCACCGGAATTTTCGTCTTGGTAGGCACTGCCATCGTGGGAGATGCCCACCGGCCGGGGGCAGGCCCTGGTATCATGCTCTCGTTCATTCTCTCCGGACTCACCTGCGCACTGGCTGCTCTATGCTATGCAGAATTTTCAGCAATGATTCCGATTGCCGGATCAGCCTATACCTATTCCTATGCCACCCTAGGTGAATTCCTTGCGTGGCTCACAGGGTGGAATCTGATCTTGGAATATGGGATCGCGTGTGTTGCCGTTGCGATCGGCTGGTCGGGTTACTTCAATAACCTACTACAATTGGCGGGCATCGACCTCCCGTTTTGGGCCACACATCCACCGCAGTGGGCCGGAGGACCGGAAGGGGGTGTTGCCAATTTTCCGGCAGCAATCATAGTATTGCTGATCACGATTATCCTTGTGATTGGGGTCAAGGAAAGTGCCCGCGCCACTGGCTATATTGTTGTTCTGAAGCTGGCGGTCATTTTGTTTTTCATCGCCGTTGGGACCCCCGCCGTGAATCCTGCGAACTGGACCCCCTTCATGCCAGAGGGATTTCAGGGAGTTCGATCTGCGGCTGCGGTTGTTTTCTTTGCCTATATCGGATTTGATGCCGTCTCGACTGCAGCAGAAGAGGCCCGCAATCCTCAGCGCGATCTGCCCTTGGGAATCATCGGCTCCCTGGCTATTTGCACAATACTATACGTGGCTGTTGCAGCGGTACTCACCGGCCTCGTGCCCACAGAGCAGATTGACATTCACGCTCCGGTGGCCGAAGCACTGAGCCTGGTCGGGTTCAAATGGGGAGCGGCGGTTGTAGCGATCGGCGCAGTGGCAGGAATCACCAGTGTCCTCGTAGTGATGATGCTCGGACAGATACGCATATTCTTCGCGATGTCGCGCGACCAGCTGCTGAGCCCATCTCTCTCGGTCGTCCATCATAAGTTCGGCACCCCCCACCGAGCGACGATTCTCACCGGGGTAGCCGTAGCCGTCCTAGCCGCGCTCATCCAGCTCGGGGATGGAGCCGACATGACGAACATTGGAACCTTTTTTGCCTTCGTACTCGTCTGTTTGGGTGTGATGATTCTCCGCTACACGAAACCAAATCACCCGCGCGCGTTCCGTCTTCCTCTGATGCCCCTCGTACCTCTCTTGGGCATGGCCGCATGTCTCTATCTCATGGCCGGTCTTCCGCAATTGACCTGGATGCGCTTCGTCGTTTGGACGGGTGTCGGCATCGTGGCCTACTGGGGCTATGGGATAAAACACAGCAAACTCGCCA
>JABAOE010001768.1_pt3 | contig 17562 bp, 15 predicted proteins | sample 7062141 | NCBI WGS metagenome assembly JABAOE01 (sample SAMN14538627, study PRJNA623070) | marine sediment metagenome | biome: marine biome [ENVO:00000428]; feature: marine pelagic biome [ENVO:01000023]; material: deep marine sediment [ENVO:00002113] | place: India: Gulf of Khambhat ... | reverse complement strand
GTCTACTGCTCCGAGTGCTTCGCCACGGTGCGCCCGGAGACGGAAGACGCCGCTCAGTTCCGCGACCGGCGCCGCTGAACGGCCCCGCTGTTCGTCTTGTCGCATCCGCTTCCCGTTTCCTGAGGCGTTTGACGCCTTCGTTCGCCCGACCGTACACTAATTCGCACAACCTAAGACGCGCGAAAGGCGAAGACGGAGACGAGTACGGCGACCGATGCCGGCCAAGCGAGCCCCGAACGGTGAGAGCGGGGCGTGGCAGAGCCGCCGGAAGATCACTCCCGAGCCGCCGACCGAAACCCGGAGGGGGAGTAGGCTCGGCCGGAAGCCCCCGTTAGCAGAGGCAGGCGTATAACCCGCACGGGCGTACGCCGAAACGAGCGTCCGCCGCGGGCGGAAAGCAGGGTGGTACCGCGAGCCATATGGCCCGTCCCTACAAGGGGACGGGCCTTTTGCTTGCGGGCCACGAAGAAGAGGTCAGTAATGTTCGAGCCGGTAGATAGCAGACAGAGCTTCCCGAAGCTCGAGGAGGAGATCCTCGAGTTCTGGAAGCGGCACGACACGTTCAAGAAGAGCGTCGAGGCGCGCCCGGAGGACAAGACGTACGTCTTCTACGAGGGCCCGCCGACGGCGAACGCCCGGCCGGGGGTGCACCACGTCCTCACGCGCGCGTTCAAGGACCTTTTCCCCCGCTACAAGACGATGCGCGGCTACCGCGTGCCCCGCAAGGGCGGCTGGGACACGCACGGCTTGCCCGTCGAGCTGGAAGTGGAGCGCGAGCTGGGCCTCAAGAGCAAGCCGGAGATCGAAGAGTTCGGCGTCGAGGAGTTCAACCGCCGCTGCCGGGAATCAGTCTTCCGCTACGTGCAGGAGTGGGCGAAGCTGACGGACCGCATCGCCTTCTGGATCGACATGGACGACCCGTACATCACCTACCAGAACGAGTACATCGAGTCGGTCTGGTGGGTGATCAAGAGTCTCTGGGACAAGGGGCTCATCTACCAGGACCGTCGCTCGACGCCCCACTGTCCGCGCTGCGGCACCTCGCTCTCCGACGCTGAGGTGGCGCTCGGCTACAAGGAGGACACGCCGGACCCGTCGGTCTCGGTCAAGTTCCGCTTGACGGAGGACTCAGTGGCTGCGCTCGGCGATAGCCTGCCGTCCGGCGGCGCCGTCTTCGTCGTCGCCTGGACGACTACGCCGTGGACGCTGCCCGGCAACACCGCTCTCGCCGTCCAGCCGGATGCCACGTACTCCGTCTTCGACGCCGGTGGTGACCGCGTCATCGTCGCCTCGGAGCGGCGGCAGGAGGTGCCGGAAGACGCGGCTGAGGTGGCGACGGTGCCGGGTTCGGCGCTCGTCGGGCTGCACTACGAGCCGCTGTACGAGCCGCTCGCGTGGGGAGTGCCGGTGTCCTGGTTCGATCCGGCGCAAGACAGGAGGCTGGCGGTCGTGGACGACCCGGCGGCCGTTGAGAACGGCTACGTCGTGCTCGGCGGTGACTTCGTTTCGCTCGATGACGGCACGGGTGTCGTGCACATCGCGCCGGCCTTTGGTGCCGAGGACTTCGAGCTGGGCAAGGAGAACGGCCTGCTCTTCATCCAGCCGGTGGACCTGCGCGGCAACATGCCGGACGGCTCGCCCTGGGGTGGCCAGTTCGTGAAGGACGCCGACGCGGCGATCATGGCCGACCTGAAGGAGCGGGGTCTCATGCTCAAGCAGGGCGAGATCAGGCACACGTATCCGTTCTGCTGGCGCTGCGAGACGCCGCTTCTGTACTACGCCAAGCCCACCTGGTACATCCGCACGACGGCGGTCAAGGACCGGCTGATCGAGAGCAACGAGAAGATCAACTGGTACCCGGAGCACATCAAGCGCGGCCGCTTCGGCGACTGGCTGCGCAACAACGTCGACTGGGCGCTCTCCCGCGAGCGCTACTGGGGCACGCCGCTCAACGTCTGGGGATGCACCTCCTGCGGCGCGAACCAGTGCGTCGGCTCGCGGGCCGATCTGCGGGAGCGCGCCGTCGACCCGGCGGCCGTGGACGGCCTCGACGACTTCCACCGGCCGTACATCGACCGCATCGAGCTGAAGTGCCCAGAGTGCGATGGCGTGGCGAAGCGCGCACCGGAGCTGATGGACGTCTGGCTGGACTCCGGCGCGATGCCGTACGCGCAGTGGCACTACCCGCACGAGAACGTAGAGAAGTTCCGCGCCAACTTCCCGGCCGACTTCATCTGCGAGGCTGTGGACCAGACCCGCGGCTGGTTCTACACGCTGCACGCCGAGGCGACCTTGTTGAACGCGGTCGAGGAGGCGCCGGAGTCGATCGCATTCCGCAACGTCATCTGCACCGGGCACATCCTGGACGAGAAGGGCCGCAAGATGAGCAAGAGCCTGGGCAACGCGGCCGATCCGTGGGAGGTGATCGATCAGACCGGGGCCGACGCCCTGCGCTGGTACCTCTACACGGCGACGCGCCCCGGCGACGCCCGCCGCTTCTCGATCAAGCTCGTGCAGGAGTCGCTGCGGCGCTTCTTCCTGACGTACTGGAACACGTACAGCTTCTTCGTCACCTACGCCAACCTGGACGACTTCGATCCGGTGAAGGCCGGCCCCGGTGAGCGGACCGAGCTCGATCGCTGGGTGCTCTCCGAGCTGAACGCGCTCGTGCAGAAGGTGACCGCCGGCCTAGACGAGTACGACCCGACGACGACCGGGCGGGCGATCCAGGACTTCGTGGACGACCTCTCGAACTGGTACGTGCGCCGCAGCCGCCGCCGCTTCTGGCGCGGCGAGCTGGACGACGACAAGGTCGCGGCCTACCAGACGCTCTACACGTGTCTGGTGACCGTAGCGAGGCTGCTGGCTCCCTTCGCACCGTTCGTCTCCGAGGCCGTCTACCGCAAACTCGTCTGCTCGGTCGATCAGTCGGCACCGGAGAGCGTGCACCTGAGCGACTGGCCGGAAGCGGAGGCGGATCTTGTTGACGAAGCGCTGATGGACGAGACGCGCCTCGTCATGCGCGTCGTCAGCCTGGGCCGGGCGGCTCGCCAGAAGTCGCAGATGAAGGTGCGCCAGCCGCTGGCCAGCGCGACTGCGTTCGTGCAGACGACGGCGCAGAAGGAGCCGCTGGCCCGGCTGGCGGCGCAGGTGACCGAGGAGCTGAACGTCAAGGAGCTGCGCATCAAGGCGCTCTCCGAAGANNGGCCACGTTCTTGCCGAGGACGACGCGGGATACGCCGTCGCTGTCGACACGCGCCTGACGCCGGAGCTTGCCGACGAAGGCGTCGCGCGCGAGCTGGTGCACCGTCTGCAGAACCTGCGCAAGACCGCGGGCCTCGAGATCAGCGACCGCATCGTCGCCTATCATGGGGAGTCAGAGCGGATCGCTGCCGTCCTCGCGGGTCACGGAGAGTATGTACGCGCGGAGACCCTGGCCGACGAGCTGGTGGCGGGCGATCCGCCGGAGGGGGCGACGTCGGAGGCTGCGAAGATCGAGGGCGACGAGGTGACGCTGGCGGTGCGGAAGGCGTAGGCCGCTCCGGTCCTAGCGTTCCTCTGGCTCTTCCTCCCTCGCGTCGGAGTCGCGGACGAAGAGGCCGCGCGCGGCGCGCCTGACTTTTTCGCGGACCGAGAGCTTCATGTTGTCGAACTCTCCCTGCTTGATCGCCGAGTGCTCCACCGTCTGGAAGGCGCGCGAGACTTCCGCGCCGAAGAGCATGATCTGGGCGCTGATGAAGACCCAGAAGAGGAACGCGGCCACTGCTCCGAGCGAGCCGAAGACGACGTCGAAGTCGCGGAAGTTCTCGACGTAGAAGCCGAAGAGGTTCTTGACCAGCTCGAAGGCCGCTGCGGCGATGATAGCGCCGGGGATCGCACTCTTCAGCGTCCCATGCTTCGCGGGCACGACGGCGTAGAGGAACGTGAACGCCGCAAACGAGAACAGGAAGGGGATCGCCAGGATGCCCAGCGTCCAGACCCAGCCCAGCTCCTCCGACAGGTCGCCGACCGCCGCCAGGTCCTCGCTGCGGGCGCGGATAACCCTCAGCGCGCCGGTTACGAAGATCGAGCTGCCGAAGAAGAGACCGACGCCGAGCACCAGCGCGAGGTCGACCAGCTTCGCTTGCACGAAGGGACGGGAGAACTCCTGCTCGTGGTAGATGATGTTCAGCGAGCGGCGGATGGCGGAGAACATACCGCTGGCCGCCCACCCCATGCCGAGCAGGCCGAGGAAGCCGAGCGCCTGCCCGCTGGAACCGGAGACGGCGTCGATGGCGTCCTCGACCTCGTTGCGGCCACCGTCCTCGCTCAGCGGGAAGATGGACATCACCTCGTCGACGACGTCACGCTGAGCGCTGTCGTTGAGGAAGATGCCGACGACGGCGACGAAGAAGATGAGGAGGGGGAAGATCGAAAAGAGGACGTAGTATGAGATCGACGCGGCGAGCTGCCCGCAGTTGTGCTCACCGAACTTCTGAACCGCCGTCCAGAGCCAGTCTTTGAGGAACCGAAACGATAGCATTCCGTCCTCTACTCTACCGGCGGCGGGGCGTCCTCCGCGCCCGCAGACGTTGTCTTTCCGCGAGAATCTTGACAACTCTTGGCGGCGATTTACCCAGAGTTGACCTTGCCTCCCGACTCTTGCTTTACTGCAACCGAGCACCTGGAGGAAGTCGATATGCCCCGGTCGCCCCTCGGGGAGACGTTGCGAAAAGCCCGCCTCGACAAGAACATCACTTTCGAGGATGCGGAGAGAGTAACCAGAATACCTCGCAAGTATCTCGAGGCCCTCGAACTCGAGGACTTCGGCATACTTCCGGCCCCGGTTTACGCCCGGGGTTTCTTGCGTTCCTACGCGAGCTACCTGGGCCTTGAGCCCAAGGACTTGCTCCCGTTCTTCCCGGTTGGCCACGTTGAGGAGCCCGTTCTGGAGGAGCTGCCTGAGGTCACAGAGCCCCGGACCTGGAATCCGAGCAGCCTGATAGCGATCGGCGTCGTCGGCGCTCTGATCGTGCTCGTCATCGCCCTCTACTCGCTGGGCAGCGAGAGCAGCCCCGACTTCCGGAGCGACACCTTCGCGGATGGGCAGAACAGCGGCGTGCTCACCGGGGATGACCCCGGTGGTGCGGGCGTTGTCGGCGGTCCGGACATCGCCCTGCCCGATCTCGCCGGCCAGACGCTGGAAGAGGCCGTGGCGATCGTCGAGCAGACCGGCGCCACTTACCTCATCGTCGGCACGACGGAGGGCGATATCCCCGCCGGTGTCGTCGTTGCGCACGACCCCGGCCCCGGGGACACAGTCGGGGCCGGCGACCTCGTTACGATAACCGTCAGCCAGTAGCGGTCGGGCCTCAGCCGAGGCCGTCGATGATCTCCGTCTCGACGTCCAGGATCTCCGCGTCCAGCCGCTCCTTGCGCACGAACTCAACGACGGAGGCCAGCACCTGGTTCGCGTGGCGTTCGTCGTTCGAGACGCAGGCAACGCCGATCGTCGCCAGCTGCCACGAGTCGTTGTTGCCAACCTCTGCCACCGACACCTTGAACTTGTTCTGCAGCCGCGCCACGAGCGACTTGAGGATAGCCCGCTTGCCCTTGAGCGACTGATTCTCCGGTAGCCGCAGGCGCAACCGGCAGACGCCGATCACCATGGCGGCCTCTTACGAGGCGTCCTCCTCATCGGCTGATTCTTCGTCGTCCGCTTCCTCAGGCGTCTCGGCGGCTTCCAGCTCGGGCAGCGCGGGCAGGTCCTCCGGCTTCTCGAGGCCGAAGTGCTCGAGGAACTTGAAGGTTGTGCCGTAGAGGTACGGGCGTCCAGCGCCGGGAGCCCGTCCCACCTCTGTGATCAGCCCGCGCAGCCTCAGCGTCTGAACGCCGTAATCGCAGCTCTTGTCGAGGATGCGCTCGACCGCGCCCTTCGTGATCGGCTGCTTATAGGCGATCACTGTGAGCGTCGCCAGAACGGACGGTGAGAGGCGGGCGTTCTCATCGATGCCCAGGAAGCGCTGCACGTAGACCGTGTTCTCGGGAGCGCTGGCCANNCCGTGCGCTGGATGCGCACGCCCCGCGACGCGCTTTCTTCCGCCAGCTCTTCGATGGCGTGAGTCACGGCTTCCTCGCTCGAATCGGTCAGGCGGGCCAGCGTCTTCACCTCGACGCCGCCGTCCGCGACGAAGAGGATGCTTTCGATGGCCTGCTTGAGGGCTTCGCGTGTCATGCTGGTGGGCGAAGGCTGGTCACGGAGGCGGCTGTGGGCCGCCGGGGCGCTCTTCGTCGCCCCTTGGTGCATCCTGTACTAGCGTGTTTGGCGAGGTGTCCGCGTGCTCCTGCGCGGGAGGTTCCGCCGGTGGTTCCATCGCCGGCGGCGGTGGCATCTCGGGCTCGATGCGTGGCTGCTCCGCAGGTGGAGGGGGCGTGATGATGGTCGCCGCGCCGCGCTCCCGGGAGCGTGACCCACCGAAGGCGATGCGCACGTCTGGCGTGCCCGAGACGGGTAGGCCCAGATCCTCATGGAGAGTATCCACAACTGTGCGTATGGCCCGCTGCGTGACGTCGCCGACGTTGGCTGCCTGGACGACCGTCAGGTCGATCGCGACGGCCACACCCTTCTCGCGCGGCCAGACCTTCGATCGTGCGGCCGTGACGTCGCCAAGGCCGAGGAGAGACTCCTCCAGGCGCAGGCGCAGGGCGTCGGCCGGGATGATCGTCGTTGCGCCGGCCTGCTCGATCCGCAGCTCCTTGACTTCGTCCTCCGGCGCCAGCTCGACGACGATCCAAAGTACCGATAGGACCGCGAGCGCAAGCGCACCGAGCGTGACCACGATCTTGCCGGCGGTGCCGTCGTTGTCGTCCAGGAACTCGACGACGTCTGCGAGGGCGTCGATCGACTCAGTCGGCGCCGCCCACGTCAGGAAGGTGACGACGGCCGCCGCCACGACACACGCGGAGGCGGCGAGCACGACGAGGTAGCGGTTCAGTTCGTTCATGACGGTACGGGGACTCCGTACACCCCTTCACCTTCAAGCCGCTCCAGGCGGGCCGCGGTCAGGCGGTTCGTCAGGTCGGAGTCGCTGGCAGCGTAAACGCGCACATAGTCGACGGTCAATCCCTGCCAGCGGCCTTCCACGCGCTCCTCCCAGAGCACGTCAGCGGTGGCGCCCAGCCGCGCCCGCCGGTAGGCCTGCGACGAGTGCTTCTGCACCGCCAGGAGGCGTTCCAGGCGCTCTCGGCGTGTCTGTGGCGGCAGGTGACCGTCCATGCGGTTGGCGCCGGTGTGCGGCCGGCGTGAGTACGGGAAGCAGTGCATGTCCGCGAACTGCGCCTCCTCGCACAGGCGCAGGGTCGCCTCGAAGTCGGTGTCCGTTTCGCCGGGGAACCCGGCGATGACGTCTGTCGTGATCGCCGCCTCCGGGACGTGCTTGCGGATCAGGGAGACGGCCTGACGGTACTCGTCCGCCGTATAGCGGCGGCGCATCGGGCCCAGTACGGCGTCGGCGCCGCTCTGCAGGGGGATGTGGAAGTGCGGACAGAGTCGCGCGTCAGACCAGAGAGCGAGCAGGTCCGGGCCGATGTCCTGGGCCTGCAGCGATGACGTTCGGATACGTGGGATCGAGGTGCTGGCGAGCAGCTCTGCGAGCAGGCGCCGCGGGCCCTGCTCCTCGCGCGGCCAGCCGAGGTCGCGGCCGTAGTTGCCGAGCTGCGTGCCGGTGAGCACGACCTCGAGCACGCCGTCCGCCTCACGCTCCTGCACCTGCCGCACGACATCGGCGATCGGCACGCTCTGCTCGCGGCCGCGCGTGTAGGGCACGATGCAGAAGGCGCAGAGCTCGTCGCAGCCCTCCTGGATCTTGACGAAGGCGCGAGTGCGCAGCGGGTTTCGAACCGGCGTCGGGCAGCCGGCATACGGGTCGCCGCGGCCCTCGAGGCGCGATAGCAGCCGCTCCGCGATGCGGGGCTTCTCGGCGTTGGCGACCACTGCGTCGGCGCCGGTGACGTCGGCGATGTCCGCCGGCNNGTCGGGCAGCCGGCGTACGGGTCGCCGCGGCGTTCCAGGTGCGATATGAGCCGCGCCGCGATCTGGGGCTTCTCGGCGTTGGCGAGCACGGCGTCGGCGCCGGTGACTTCGGCGATGTCCACCGGCGCGGTTTCGGCGTAGCAGCCGGTGAGGACGATCTCCGCGTCAGGTGAGAGGCGCCGCGCCAGCCGAACGAGATGCCGCGCCTTGCGGTCGGCGACGTGCGTGATGGAGCAGGTATTGATCACGAAGGCTTGGGCCCCGCGCTCTGCCCGGTCGACGACGCGCACGCCTTCGCCGGCGAGGCGGCGCGCGAGCGCTTCGGAATCCGACTGGTTGAGCTTGCAGCCGAGCGTCAGTACGGCGACCGTCGCCCGGCCGTCAGTCTTCTGAGTCACTCAGCCATGATAGGTGTCGGCGCGCGACCGCGTCCAACGGGGTGCGAGGCTGCGAGCGGGGCGGGCGGCGCTGGATCAGCCGCCGCAGCGAGAGAAGCCGCAGACGGGGCAGGTGGAGCAGCCTTCTCCGAAGGCTAGCGGTCCGCCGCAGTCCGGGCAGCGCGGCTGCTGGAAGAGCCTGAGCCGGAGCTGTGTCGCTGGATTCTGTGCGGTTGTTCGTGCCGGTGCGGCTGTCATCGTTGGGTTTTCGTGTCTCCTAGAACGCTTGTGCTAATAGTAATAGGACAGACGTTCGATTGTCAATACGAAACGGCACTCCCTCAGCTACTTTTCGAAACCGGACTCGAACAGCCGCTTCGCCTCGCGCAACTCTTCGTCGGCGAGCGGCGCCAATTCGGACGCGGCGGCGTTCTCCGCCACCTGGCCCGGCGTCTTCGCACCGCTGATCACGGTCGATACGGCCGGCTCCGAGAGGACGAAGGCGATCGCCGTCTGCGCCAGGCTGCGCTCTGACCGCGCGAGGAAGCGCAGCGCCTCGACCCGGCGGATGCGCTCTGCCAGGCGTGCCGGCGACCACATCGACCGCCAGTCCGACGGCGGGAAGTAGTGCTTGTCGCCGTACTTGCCGGCGAGCAGCCCTGATGCCAGCGGCACGCGAGCGATGACGCCCCAGTCCTGGCGCACGGCCTCGACGAAGACGCCTTTCGCGGCCGTCTCCTGTTCGATCATGTTGTACGGCACCTGTAGAGTGTCGCCGAAGCGGCCGGGCGCGCCGCCCTCGCGCTCGGCGCGGAGATAGGCGAGCGCGTCGTTCGCGGTCTTAACGGAGACGCCGAAGTGGCGGATGAGCCCGGATTCGCGCAACTCGGCGAGCGTCTCCCAGACTGCGTCAACCTTCGCCAGCTTCTGCGGCGGGTTGTGCAGCTGGTAGACGTCGATGTAGGGCGTCCGCAGGCGTTCGAGGCTCCGCTCCAGCGCCTCGCGGATGTAAGCCGGTTCGTAGTTGTGCCGGGACGGCTCGCCGCGCGTGAAGTCGACACCGCACTTCGTTGCGATCAGCACTCGGTCGCGCACCTCGCCCAGCGCCATCGCGATCAGCTCCTCGCTGTGCCCGTGGCCGTAGACGTCGGCGGTGTCGAAGAAGTTGACTCCCAGCTCGACGGCCTTCTGCAGCGCCGCCAGCGATTCCTCGTCGCGCACGTCGCCCCAGCCCTGGCCGCCGATCGGCCAGCCGCCCGAACCCGGCCTCGGAAACCATCAGGCCCGTTCGGCCCAATCGCCTGTAGATCATCGAGACAGACGATACCACCGTTGCCGCCAGCCGCCGCGGACGCCGTATAGTCTCGGTATGCGGATCATCGTCGCGCCTCAGGAGTACAAGGGCACGCTGACGGCTGAGGAGGCCGCCGGGGCGATCGCCGAGGGCGCACGCCGCGCCGTTCCTGACGCGGAGGTCGAGACGGTACCGGTGCCAGACGGTGGCCCCGGCACCGTCCGCGCCGTCGCCTCCGTAACCGGGGGCGAGAGGCGCGTCAGCCGCGTTCAGGGGCCGCTGGGGCGTCCCGTCGGCGCGGAGTGGGCGCTGCTGCCCGGCGGCACGGCGATCATCGAGATGGCGGCTGCCTCGGGCCTCGGACTGCTCGCCGAAGACGAGCGCGACGCCCGGTTGACGACGACGCACGGCGTCGGAGAGCTGGTGCGCGAGGCGCTGGACGCCGGCGCCGGGCGGTTGATCATCGGCCTCGGCGGCAGCGCGACGAATGACGGCGGCGCCGGCATGGCCGTCGCGCTCGGTGCGCGCCTGCTCGATGCCAGCGGCGCCGAGCTCCCGCCCGGTGGCGCTGCGCTCGCTAGCCTGGACCGCATCGACGCCGGCGGCCTCGACCCGCGGATCGCCGGCGTGGAGGTGACGGGCGCCAGCGATGTGACGAACCCGCTCTGCGGACCTGAGGGCGCTTCGCTCGTCTATGGCCCTCAGAAAGGCGCCTCCCCGGAAGCGGCGCACGAGCTGGATGCCGCGCTCGAGAACTACGCCCGCGTCGTTGAGCGCGACCTGGGCGTCGCCGTGCGGGACGTGCCGGGCGCCGGCGCCGCCGGTGGCCTGGGTGCGGGGATTATCGCCTTCCTCGGAGCACGGATCAGGCCCGGCGTCGATGTTGTCGCCGAAGTCGTGCGCCTGCGCGAGCGCCTGGACGCGGCCGATCTGCTGCTCACCGGCGAGGGCCGCCTGGACGGCCAGACGCGCTACGGTAAGACGGTGGCCGGCGTGGCGCGGCTGGCGTCGGAAGCCGGCGTGCCGGTGATCGTCGTCCCCGGCGCGCTGGGCCCGGGCTGGGAGTGGGCGCTAGGCGTTGTCGCGGCGGTCGAGCCGGTCGCCGGCGGGCATGCTGTTGCCCTGCCTGCGCCGTCCGCAGCGGCCGAAAGGCTGAGCGAGACGGCCGCGCGCGCCGTCAAGAACTGGCTGCCCGCGTCAGGCTGATGCGAACGCGCCTGCCGTCAGCCCGTCGTTCGCGGCGCCTCTCGCTCGTCCCGCGGCTGGAAGAGATGGATGAAGACGAGCGCGCCCAGCGCAACCGATCCGGCCAGAGGCACGATGATGCTCTCGAACGTGAAATCGCTGGTGATGAGCCAGTGATAGATCTGGGAGGCGGCCAGCGCGCCCATGTGGATCAGCGCCAGGAAGAACACGGCCCGGTAGCGCGGCGGGTCGCGAAAGCAGTAGATGTAGAGCGCCGCCAGCGGGATACCCTGCCAGCCCAGCGCGAAGCCGCCGAGCGCGCCGTCCAGCTCCAGCTCCAGAGTGCCCTTGTCGAGCGTGGCCAGGTGGTTCTCCAGAAAGATGCCGCTGCTCGTGAACGTCTCAGCCATCACGCTCAGGATCGACCAGCCGGCCAGCAGCAGTAGCATCAGCCGCGGCCTGTGCGCCAGCCTGATGAAGGCGTTTCCGTTTTCTTCCGCCGGTTCCACCCCCATTGCGGTTCCAGGCGCGTCAGACATTCAGCCCTCCTTAGCCCATGCCCAGCTCGTGCAGGCGGTCCTCGTCGATACCCATGTAGTGGCCGATTTCGTGAAGCAGCGTCTTGCGGGCCTGCGCGACCATCGCCTCGACTGTCCGGCCGACGCGCTCGTGGCTGCGCTGGTAGATGACAATCAGGTCAGGAGCCACCATCGTGTAACCGTGGGTGCGGCTCGTGAGTGGTACGCCCAGGTAGGCGCCGAAGAGGTCGGCGCCGGGGCGCAGGCGGTGCCGGCGGCGCTCGGCGGGCGTCGGCGCCCAGCGCACCTGGATGTCAAGGTTCTCGATCGCCTGCTGGAACTCCTCCGGCAGCTCTTCGAGCGCCTGTCTGACGACGTCCTGGAACTCGCTGCGCGTCATTCGCACGTTGACACCATGATAGCGGAACCGCGAGGAGGGAACAGGGGCTCCAGGTATGGGGGAGGTGGCTGCGCGGCTTAGCCGCCGAGCGGGGTGAGGCCGACGTACGTTTCCAGGAGGCGGCGGAGCATTGGCGCGACTTCGGCGGAGCCCGATTCGCCGGTCTCGAGGACGCCGAGGGTGACGAGGCTCGGCGCCCCCCGGTTNNCCGGTTCGCGTAAGCGACGAAGAAGACGTGGTCCGAGCCCTCCGCCAGGTCCTCCGCGGTGCCGGATTTCCCTGCGACGTCCAGCGGCGATCCGAGCCACGCCTGGTACGATGTGCCGCCGGCGCTCTGGGTAACGAGATAGAGGCCGTGCCGGATCGAGTCCAGCGTCACCTGCGAGACCGGCAGCGGCCGCACCTCCTCGGCCTCGAACTGCTGAACGGCGACGCCGCCGCCGGCCGACGGCTCGCCGATGCGCCAGATCAGGAGTGGCTCGCGCAGCATTCCTGTGTCAGCGATGGCCGAGTAGGCGTTGGCGATCTGGATCGGTGTCGCCGTGACGAAGCCCTGGCCGATCGCCATGTTCACGGCATCGCCGCGGAACCAGTACTCGCCGACGTTGTCCAGCTTCCACTCCGGGTCGGGCACCAGCCCCGGCGCCTCTTCCATGCCGACGCCGGTCGGGCTTCCGTATCCGAACTGGCGGATGAAGTCAGGGAAGGCGTTCTCGTCGATCTCGTCCAGGCGTTTCGCCAGGTCGAAGAAGACGGGGTTGCAGGACGCCATCAGGCCTTCCGCCGGCGTCAGCCAGCCGCGGTCGACGGTCTGCCAGTTCTTCTGAGCGAACTCCTCCCCGAGCCCGGTCCAGACGGGCACGCAGTGAAAGACCGAGCCGGTGTTGTAGTCAGTCTTCTCGATGCCCGCGGCCATGGTCACCGGCTTGAACGTCGATCCCGGCGGGTACTCGGCCAGGAGCGCCCGGTTGAACAAGGGCAGATCCGGGTTGTTGAAGAGGTTGTCCGCCTCCGCCTGCGTCAGGCCGCGTATGAAGGCGTTGGGGTCGAAGCGCGGGTATGAGGCCAGAGCCACGACAGAGTTGTCGCGCGGGTCCATGATTACGATTGCGCCCGGCCGCTCGCCCAGCTCGGCCTCTGCGCGCACCTGAACCTCGATGTCGAGCGTGAGCCAGAGGTCCAGGCCAGGCTGAGACGCGGCTTCGGCGAGCGTCGCAGTGATCGTGCCCTCGGGGCTCACCGTGGCCAGCAGGCCGCCGCGCTTGCCGGAGAGGGTTTCGTCATACTGGCCCTCAAGGCCGCTCGCGCCGATCAAGTCTCCGGGCGCGAATCCCTCGCCCTCCAGCTCCTCCAGCTGCTCCGCTGTCACCTCTGTCATATAGCCGACAACATGGGCCGCCGCCGGTCCGTGCGGATAGTAGCGCTGCGACCCCTCGCGCACGACGACGCCGAGGTCCACCAGGTCGCGGAACGCCTGGACTTCGGCGTCGGTCGTCCCGTAGGGGAGGGTCTTGACGGGGATGAAGTAGTACGAAGGGAGCGTTGTTTCGACGTGTGCTCGCACCTCGGCGTCGGGCAACTGGAGGGCGGCGCTCAGCGCGGCGATCGTTGCCTCAACGTCCACGATGAGGTCCGGCACGATGCCGATGACAGGCAGGTCAGCGTCGATCGCCAGCGGTTCGCCGTTGCGGTCGTATATCGTGCCGCGCCGGGGCACACGCTCGAAGAAGTGCACGAGCGACGTGTCGTCCAGTGCGCTGAAATAGAGCGACGGTGTCCAGAGCACACGCCACTCCTTGTGCTTCTGCGGCTCTCCGCCCGGCTCCTCGGCCGGAACGGTCACCTCTTCCTGGACGAGCGGTATCGTGTTGCTGTCGGGAATGTCCCCGAAGAACGACGTGTGGAACGTCACCTTGAACGGGATCTCCCTGTCCGCCCCGCTCTCGTCGGCGAGTGGGTCCGCCGCCGTCACTGTCGCCGATGTGTCGGTCAGGAGCTCATAGTCGATGCTCGTGATAGTGGCCTCGTCTTTGATCGCCGTGTAGCGGTCGACGAACGTCTCCTCGTCGATTGTCAGGTGTGACTCGGTGGCGACGAGACTCCACATGTCGGTGAAGCGGTCTTCGGCCCATAGCTGGAGCCAGCGCTCGGCCGCCTCTTCGGGCGTCGCCGGGCGCTCCGTCTCCGCGGGTGTGCCGCCGCTGCCACTGCAGGCGAGCAGGAGCGTTGCGAGGAGGGTGGCGGCGATCAAGAACGGTGCGCGTAGTGGCATGGGCGTGCCTGTCCGTCGATCTTAGCAGCGGCCGGGATGCCGCCGCTTCAACAGATAAACGGCTGAAGGCCGCTAACGGTTCGCTCCGGCGGTCGTTGTGTATAACGAATGCTAGCATCTGCACAGGCTCACACCTGATGGATTACGATCTCCAGGACGACGTCCAGCTACTCAAGAACGACAAGTTCCGTCGCCTTCTGCAGGCACGCTTCGTAGGTCAGACCGCGCAGAACGCGATGCTCTACGCGCTGCTCATCCTGCTCGTGACGGAGAGCGGCTCCTCGATCCACAGCACGCTCCTGATCGTGGCTCTTACAATCCCCTCCATCCTCCTTGGAGTACCGGGCGGAGCGATCGCCGATCTGCTGCCGCGCCGGTTCACTCTCACTCTGGGCTATCTTGCGCGGGCGGGCGTTGCGGTGGCGCTCTTCTACTACAGCGGCGACCTGTTCTACATCTACGTGTTTGTCCTCGTTCACTCGACGATCGGCCAGTTCTTCGGTCCAGCGGAGGCGGCGACGGTGCCGGCAATCGTGCGGCGCGATCAGCTATCGACCGCCAACTCACTGATGATGCTGAGCCTGATGATGGCCCAGATCGTCGGTATGGTCGTCATAGCGCCGATCCTGATCAAGCTGATCAGCGCAGACTCCGTCTTCATCGTCGCCGCCCTGCTCTTCGCCGTTGCGACCTACATCGTGGGCTGGCTCGCGAGCGACTTCAGCCGGGCACAGGATGAGAAGCCGCCGAGCATCGGCTTCGTCGAGGCCATGCGCGAGGGCTTCCAGATCCTGCGCACGAACCGTCACGCTTACCTGTCGATCGTCTACCTGACGACGGGCCTATCGCTCTCCAAGGTCCTGATCATTCTCATGCCGAAGTACACGCGCGACGTGCTGGACATCGCCCCCGAGGACACGGTCTTCGTTGTCGCGCCGGCCGCCATCGGTGCGGGGGTCGGTCTACTAATCGTGCCGCTGCTGATCAGGTTCTTCGGCGCCTGGCGCGTCGCCGCCGGGGCATTCTTCATCTTTGTCCTCGGTCTTGCCGGGCTGGGGCTCGTCGTCCTGGTGCGTGACTTCGTCCAGAACAACTTCGACTTCGGCATCTCGTTCCTGGAGGACAACTTCAGCCTGGCCTCGGTAATCACGGTGACGATGATGCTTGCCATCCCGCTGGGCCTCTCGTTCACGATTCTCAACGTCGCCACGCGCGTCGTCATGAACGAGCAGGCGCCGCAGGAGGCGCAGGGGCGCATCTTCGCGATGCAGATGGCGCTGGGCGACTTCCTGTCGCTGCTGCCGCTGCTCATCGTCGGCGTCGTCGCGGACGTCGTGGGTGTGAGGGCGACGCTGCTGGCGTCGGCGGTCAGCGCTCTAGGTTTGGCGGGCTACCTGACGTTCTCGAGCCGGTTCGGGCCGGTGGAGCCGCCGCCACCGTCGTCCACCGAGGTCAGTCCGGTCAGGCCAGCGGCGGAACCCGGGACCTAGGCGGCGACGCGCTCGGGCGACTCTGAGCGCCGGGAATGCGTCTGAGGAATGATCGTGATCGGGAAAGGCTGGATCTTCGCGAGAAGGTAGAGGTTAAGCGCCGTGTAGGCAAGTGGAGCACCGAAGAAGACGAGGCCGAGCATTCTGGTCAGGAACCTTTCTTGCGCTTGCCGGGTTCCAGGCCTGCGGCCGGGCGGCTGCGCTCACTTAATAAATTCAGAGCGTGTATATACGTAGAACGTACAGCAGGACTGTTTCGTCGCGCCTGGCCGACAAGAAATCCGGGCGCTTGCCGAAACTGAGCCTCGGAAGCTTGAACATCTGCAGTACAGACGGCTCTACTTGACATTTCGTTACAAAATTATGGGGCGCTCAGGGCAAGAGGTCGCCCCCCTCATCCTGACGCCCAAGGGGAGGTGAACTTGGACAGAGGGCGACCGGCATGGGCGACACGCCTTCCGTCCGGATTTCATTCTGAAGACGCGATGTGACGGCGAGGTTACCGGGCCGTTACGCAGACGTTAAATCGCGCCGGCGCAGCCGATCCGTGGCGGCGGGATGGCCCGCCCGGAGCCGCGCTACCAGTAGTTGAGCTCGCCCTGGATCATCGCCCGGGCGATCACCAGCCGCTGCACCTGCGAGGTGCCTTCGACGATCATCAGCTGCCGCGCGTCGCGGTAGTGGCGCTCCAGCGGGTGGTCCTTCATGTAGCCCTGCGCGCCCAGGATCTGGATCGCGTCCGAGGCCACCTTGTTCGCTGTCTCGGTGGCGTACGTCTTGGCGATCGAGAGGTAGGGCGCCCATTCGCGCTCGTACTTGCCCTCGTCCACGAGCGACGCGGCATGATAAACGAGCTGCCGGGAGCCTTCTATGGCGATCGCGGCATCGGCGAGCATGAACTGGATCGCCTGGTGGTTCACCAGAGGCTGACCGAACGTCTTGCGCTCACGCGCGAAATCGAGCGCGTAGGCGATCGCACCCTCGGCGAGCCCGAGCCCGCGGGCACCGACGACCGGGCGGCAGGTGTTCAGCGTCAGCATCGCCGTCTTGAAGCCACGGTTCTCCTCGCCGATCCGCAGGCCGGCCGGCACGCGGCAGTCCTGCAGCACGATGTTCGCCGTCGGCACGCCGATCACGCCCATCTTGCGGTCGCAGCGGGGCACCGAGAAGCCGGGCGAATCCGTCGGCACGATGAAGGCGCTGATGGCGGACGAGCCATCGTCGGCGGTCTTCGCGAAGAAGGAGACGAAGTCGGCGACGTCGCCGCCGGAGATGTAGACTTTCTCGCCGTTGATGACGTAGTCGTCGCCGTCTCTCGTCGCGCGTGACTCCAGCGCCGCGGCGTCGGACCCGGTGTTTGGCTCAGTCAGGCAGAACGCGCCCTTGATCGCCCCGCTCGCCGACTTCGGCAGCCACTCCTGCTTCTGCCCCTCGGAGCCGCCGAGGTTGATCGGCTGCGTGGAGAGCGCGGAGAGGAGGAGGATCAGCGAGCAGGCGTTGTCGTACTTCGCCGTCTCCTCGACGGCGAGGGCCAGCGCCAGGAAGCCGGCGCCGGAGCCACCGTACTCCTCCGGGATCGTCAGGCCGAGCAGGCCGGCTTCGGCGAAGACCTGGAAGATGTCCTCCGGGTAGACGCCGCTCTCGTCCAGCTCGGCCGAGCGCGGCGCCACCTTCTCGCGGGCGATCCGCTTCGCGGTGTCGCGTATGAGCTTGTGAGCGTCCGACAGTTCGTAGTCCATTTCGTCCCTCAGTTCTCGGTGGGCGAGGGCTATTCTACGCTACGGCCGCGGTGGCGCGGCGCTGCCGGGATCAGTCGACCCTGTCGATGGACGACGCCCCTGAGGTACTTACGTCGCCGAGGGCAGGATCGCCTAGGTAGCGAAGCGTCGAGGCGCCGCTCACGTCGACCCGGTCGATCGCTTCGGTGACGTTGACGGTGGCGCTGCTGGCTCCGCTGAGCTCCACTTCGCCCGATTCCGCTACGAGGTCCTCGAGGTCCAGGCTGCTCGCGCCGG